>JAABUQ010008190.1_pt1 | contig 14787 bp, 10 predicted proteins | sample 5560001 | NCBI WGS metagenome assembly JAABUQ01 (sample SAMN10711888, study PRJNA513371) | rock metagenome | isolation source: Antarctica rocks | place: Antarctica: Victoria Land, Finger Mt nord | collected 2015-12-18 | reverse complement strand
GAGGAGATGCCAGCGTTGCCAAGTTGAAAGCCTTTGCGGAAGCCGGCCTGCTCGATGAGCCAGGCGGCGGCGAGCTTGGTGGCGGGGCCGGAGGTTTGGCCGGGGGCGGGCCAGTGGGGGATCGACGCGGGGTCGAGATGGAGGGTGCGGGCGATGTCTTCGAGGTGGGTGGAGGGGACAACTGGGTTCTTGAAGAAGGAGCCGGCGGAGCGGGCGTCGGGGTCTTCGGGGACGAGGAGCATACCTTTGGCGCGGCGGATCTCGCGGACGGCGTGGTAGACCTCGACGGGTGTGGGCTGCTGGCCGGCGAAGTGGCGGGCGAGGTCGGCGTAGGTGAGGTTGGGTGCGGCGTCACGCGAGAGGCGGAAGGTGACGGCGGTGACGAGGTAGCGGCCGCGGGCGGTGGAGTTGAAGAGGCTGGAGCGGTAGGAGAAGCGGCAGACCTCGTTGGAGAGCTCGGTGAAGAGGCCGGTGTGGAGGTCGAGGGCGCGGACGGTGTGGATGGTCTCCGAGACCTCCTGACCGTAGGCGCCGATGTTCTGGATGGGCGAGGCGCCGGTGAGGCCGGGGATGCCGGCGAGGCACTCCATGCCGGAGAGGTTGAGATTGCAGGCGTGGAGGACGAGGGTGTCCCAGTCGAGGCCAGCGGGGGCGCGGAGATCGACGTGGCTGGGGAAGTGGCTGAACTCGACCGGGAAGGTGAGGTTGAGGTGGAGGACGAGGCCGGGAAAGCCCGAGTCGGCGACGAGCAGGTTGGAGCCGCCGCCGAGGGGGTAGAGGGGGAGGTGGTTGGCTTTGGCGAAGGCTACGGCTTCGAGGAGTTCGGGCTCGGAGCGAATCTCGGCGAAGAAGCGGGCGGGGCCACCGACGCGGAGGGTGGTGAAGGGGGCGAGGGCGACGTTTTCCTGGATCTGGAGGTTGGGGCCGGGCACGGGTTTGAGGATACGACAGCGGGGGTAGCGCGTGACGCGTAGGCGGAGAGACCGTAGTATGGAGGGAGCGGATCTGATGGGCAGGAAGAGCTCCGGACCGCGGGGAGAGTGCTTATGTATCCAGAGATTATGGTGATTCCGATGCGCGAGGAGCTGACGCGGGCTGGGCTGGCGGAGGCGCGAACGGCAGCTGAGGTGGATAAGGCAATGGCGACGCCGGGGACGACGATGGTGGTCGTGAACTCGATCTGCGGATGCGCGGCGGGCAAGATGCGACCGGGCGTGCGCCTGGCGATGCAGCACGGGACGAAGCCGGAGCATGCGGTGACGGTGTTTGCCGGGCAGGACCGGGAAGCGACGGAGAAGGCGCGGAGCTACTTTGGCGGGCATCCGCCGACCTCGCCGGCGATTGCGATCCTGCGCGACGGGCAGTTGGTGTACCTGATGCAGCGGTCGGCGATCGAGACCTCGACGGCACCGGCGATTGCGCAGGAGCTGCAGCGGGCGTTTGACACGTACTGCGTGAAGACGACGGCGTAGCTGGCGTAGGATTTACGAATTTCGCATGGCCGGATGCCCCCCCGATGGGGTGGTGTCCGGCCATTTCCTTTTGAGCCATTTTTTCTTTCGGGAGGAGGCTAAGGTTCTGGCCGGGGATGCCGATAGGGGGACTATGTCAACGTCGATCTCTTCCCCCTCCTCGCCTGCAGCTTCCGCTTCCACACCGGCACGACGGTCTCACGATGCCGTTCCCGCGAGCGGAGACGGGGGGAACGCGGGTGCTGTTCGTGACCTGGTCGGGCGTACCTCTGCGGTCTGCTCGGAGATCGGTTCGAGTGCAGCGACGGAGCGTCTGCGGATGCAGGTGCGAACGGTTGGACCGCACTTCAGGACGGCGCTGATCAAGGGCGAGCGGGGTGGCCGAAAGGAGGAGGTGGCGCGGGCGCTCCATGCGGCGAGCCCGGTGGCGGGAGGGTCGTTTGTGGTGTGCGACGCGGGGTCGATGGAGTCGCTGCGGAAGGGAGACCGTCCGGGGTCGGGCCGCGGGGTCTGTGAGGAGCTGCTGCAGGCGGGACGGGGAGGCACGATCTTTTTCCCGGAGCTTGGGCTGTTCTCGATCGCGGCGCAGGTGGACCTGCTGCAACTTCTGGATCGCATCGGCGAGGAGCAGGGAGCGCGGGTGCGGGTGATCGGGTCGGTGAGCGGAGATGTGCAGGCGATGGTTGCGGGCGGAACGCTGCGATCGGAGCTGCGGGACCGGCTGGGTATTGTTGAGCTGACGGTTGCGCCGCTGAGGGAGCGGATGGAGGATGTTGCGGCGGTCGCAGCGCGAGTTTTGGAGGGGATCGCGACGCGGTCTGGAGGAGCGTTGGTCAGGATCTCGACGGAGGCACTTCGGGAGCTGCAGCGGAGGGGCTGGCCAGGGAACGAGCGCGAGCTCGAGAGCGTGCTGCGGATGGCGGCGCTGGCATGCGGTGGCGGCTGGGGTGGAGCTTTGATTGAGGAGAGGCATCTTCCGGCTGCCACGGCGCACACGGAGCAGGCCGGCGGGGCGGCGACGGGGATGACGGTGTCGTCGGCGAAGCTGCAGGATGTGGTCGACGCGCATGTGCAGGATGTTCTGCGGAAGTGCGAGGGCAACAAGCTGAGGGCGGCGGAGGTGCTGGGGATTAGCCGGTCGACGCTGTACCGGATGCTGGACGCAGCGGCGGCGCTGGCGGGCAGGAGCTAGCGACGGGGAGTACCCGGTAGACTGGCAGGGTTAGGTTTGGAGGGGTATGCGCGCTGCTGAACTGCTGCTGGTCGGGTCGTTGCTGATGTTCGGAGGAGGCGGAGGTGTCAGTGCGCGGGGGCAGGCTGGGGGCGGAGCGCAGGCTGCGCCGGCGCCTGAGCGGAGCAAAGCGTTGACGGCTCTGTTCGGGGAGATCTGGGAGGACCGCCTGAAACGCGAGCCGGAGTACGCGTCGATGCTGGGGGACAAGCGGTACAACGACCAGCTGACGAACTTCTCGGCCTCCGAGGTGAACAACAGCCTGGCGCGGGGTCGCGGGTATATCGAACGGCTGGGGGCGATCGATACGGCGGGGTTGAGCGAGCAGGAGCAGATTTCGGCGGAGGTGATGCTGCGGTCGTTGATCGATGACCAGGAGGGGGCGAGGTTCAAGGCGTGGGAGATGCCGGTGAACCAGTTCGACGGCTTCCACACGGGGATAGCGCGGCTGCCTGGGCTGCTGACGTTTGAGACGGTGAAGGACTATGACGACTGGACTGCGCGATTGAGGAAGATTCCGGGGGCGTTTTCGCAGCTGGAGGCGAACATGATGCTGGGGATGGACGAGCATCGGGTTCCGCCGCAGTACCTGATGGAGAAGGTGCTGGCGCAGACGAGGGCGATCGCGGAGGGGAAGCCGGCAGAGAGCCCGTTTGCGCTGCCGCTAAAGAAGTTTCCGGCCGCGGTGGGAGCGGCGGATCGGAAGCGGATTTCGGAGGAGATGCTGGAGGCGATCTCGACCAGCGTGCTGCCGGGGTATCAGCGGTTCGGGAGGTTTCTGAGCTCGCAATATATTCCGGTCTGCAGGAAGGACCCAGGAGCGTGGGCGTTGCCGGACGGAGAGGCGTACTACGCGTTTCGGGTAAGGCAGAGTACGACGCTGGAGAAGACGCCGGCGGAGATCCACCAGATCGGTCTGGACGAGGTAAAGCGGGACGAGGCGGCGATGCTGGTGATCGCGAAGCGGCTGGGGTTTGCGGATGTGAAGAGCCTGGGCGTGGCGATCAAGGCCGACCCGAAGTTTCATCCGGCGTCGAAGGAGGCGCTGATCAGCGCGTATCGCGGGTACGAGGACGGGATGCGGCCGAAGTTGCCGCAGATGTTTGGGCGTTTGCCGAAGGCGGCGATGGAGGTGGTGCCGATGGCTTCGTTTGTGGAGAAGGACCAGGCGGCGGCGGACTACCAGGAGGGATCGCCGGATGGGAAGCGACCGGGGCGCGTGAACGTGAACACGTATGAGTTCGCGACGCGGTCGCTGATGCCGGTGGAGGCGATTGCGTACCACGAGGGTTTGCCGGGGCACCATCTGCAGATCTCGATCGCGCAGGAGCTGCCGGGCTTGCCGGAGTTTCGGAAGCACAAAGACTATACGGCGTTCACCGAGGGGTGGGGGCTGTATGCGGAGCAGTTGGGGAAGGATGCGGGGTTCTATCGGGATCCGTACAGCGACTACGGGCGGCTCGAGAACGATGTGTGGCGGGCGATCCGGCTGGTGGTGGATACGGGCGTGCACTCCGAGCATTGGACGCGGCAGCAGATGGTGGATTACTTCCATGAGCACTCGACGATCGACGAGACGAACGTGCAGGCGGAGGTGGACCGGTATGTGGCTTGGCCGGCGCAGGCGCTGGGGTACAAGATAGGGCAGTTGAAGCTGCTGGAGCTGCGGGCGCGGGCGCAGAAGGAGCTCGGGGCGAAGTTCGACATAAGGGCGTTCCATGATGAGGTGCTGGACTCGGGGGCTCTGCCGCTGGATGTGCTGGACCGGCGGGTGACGGCGTGGATTGCGAGCCAGAAGCAATAGCTTTCGGAGACGAGCGGCATGGCGGAGTTCGAGCTGCCGGAACGATCTTTGCGATCCTGCGTACGGTAATGCTATGAGATTTTCTTCGTTGCTGCGATTTTGTCTGTGCTGTCTTGTGCCGGCCTTGGCGCAGGGGCAGAGCTTTTCGGCGATGGAGCAGGCGATTGATTCGGCGAAGTTCCAGAAGATCGGCAGTGTGCTGGTGGAGCAGGACGGACGCGTGGTGTATGAACATTACTTTGATGGGGATGCGACGACGCTGCGGGATACGCGGTCCGCAACCAAGACGATCACCTCGCTGCTGACGGGCATCGCGATCGACGAGCACAGGATCGCGAGCGTGAGTGCGCCGGTGTTGCCGTTCTTTCCGGGACGGCCAACTGCGAATCCGGACGCCCGGAAGTCGAGGATGACGATCGAGGATCTGCTGACGATGAGCTCTCCGTTAGAGTGCGACGACTGGAACGACTTTTCGCGAGGAAATGAGGAGCGAATGTATGTCGTCGAGGACTGGACGCAGTTTACGCTGGACCTGCCGATTCGCGGGTGGATGCGGCTGCCGGGAGAAGCTGCGCCGAAGTTTGGACGGCGTTTCAGCTATTGCACGGCGGGTGCGTTCCTGATGGGCGGTGTGCTCAAGCAGGCTACGGGCGAGACTGCGGATGTGTATGCCAGACGGAAGCTCTTCGAGCCGCTTGGTATACGGGATGAGCAGTGGGTTTATTCGCCGGCGGGTCTGCCCCAGACGGGCGGCGGGCTCCGCCTGTCGAGCATGGATCTGCTGAACATTGCGGAGATGTGCCGCGAGGGTGGACGGGCTGGCGGGCGGCAGGTCGTGAGTGCGGCGTGGGTCCGATTGTCGACGACGCCGCATGCGCAGATCGACAGCAAGACGGAATACGGGTACTTTTGGTGGCTGAAGAGCTTCGAGGCAGGAGGACGGGCTTACCCGGCGTGGTACATGAGCGGGAATGGCGGCAACAAGGTGGTGGTGGTGCCATCGCTGCGGCTATCGGTGGTGATCACGAGTACGAACTACGGCACGCGCGGAATGCATGAGCAAACGGAGCGGCTGCTAACGGAGTACATCCTGCCCGCGGTGCACTGAAGGGAGATGGCGGAGCATTTTGGTAGGCTCGGTGCATGATCGAGAAGATGATGCGAGAGGCCGGGGTGGACGAGAGACGAGGTGAGCCAGTGGAAGAAGGGCTCGCGCCGCAGGCGATGACGGGTGTGCGCGTGGCGGTGCTGGGCGCGGGCAAGATGGGCGGCATTCTGCTGAACGCGTTTTTGAAGAATGCGCTGGTGGCTCCGGAGCAGGTAGTGGCGACGGTGGCGCATGCGGAGCGGGCGCGGGAGCTGAGCGAGAGCATGGGCATCCGGGTGGGGACGGACAACCTGGCGGCGGTGGACGGTGCGGATGTGGTTCTGCTGGGGGTGAAGCCCTCGCAGATGGTGGATGTGGTGACGGGCATTCGGCCGGCGCTGACCGCGGCGAAGCTGCTGGTGTCGTTTGCGGCGTCGGTGAAGACGCGGGCGATCGAGGATGCGGCCGGGTGCCAGATGGCGGTGGTGCGAGCGATGCCGAACACGCCGGCGCGGGTGGGGGAGGGGGTGACGGCGCTGTGCGGCGGTCGGTTCTGCACGGAGGAGCAGATGGCGGTGGCGCGGCGGATGTTTGAGACGGTGGGGCGGACGGTGGTGGTGGATGAGCGGCACATGGACGCGGTGACTGGCTTGTCGGGATCGGGGCCGGCGTTTCTGTACATCATCATCGAGGCGCTGGCGGAGGCGGGGGTGAATGTGGGTCTGCCGCGGGAGGTGGCGACGCTGCTGGCGGCGCAGACGACGCTGGGCTCGGCGAAGATGGTGCTTGAGACGGGGTCACACCCGGCGCTGTTGAAGGACGAGGTAACGACACCGGCGGGGTGCACGGTGGACGGGATTCTGGAGCTGGAGGAGGGTGGGTTGCGGGTGACGCTGATCAAGGCGGTGAAGCGGGCGACGATGCGGGCCCGGGAGCTGGCGAGCGGGTAAGTAAGCCGGACCTGGGGCTCTACCCAGGCCAGGGTTATGCCGCGGACGTCGGCTTCTAACTTCGCGAGGCGTACGCCTTTGCGGTTAGTCGTGAGGGGTGGGGCCGTCTTCCTGGGGGATCTCCTTGCCTTCGCCGGGGAAGGGCCAGGTGCGGTTGAGCGGCTGGGTGGCCTCGCGGGATGGTTTGGGGATGTTATTGACCTTGAGGTTTTCGAGGACGTGGACGCCGAGTTTGCCGGCGCTGGCGATGTCGATATCGCCGTCGTGGTCGAGGTCCGCGACGACGAACTGGGTGCCGGCGCTGGCGGTGCCATTGACCGAAAGCGGGATGCGGAGGAAGAGCGGGTCGGAGGCGGTGTCGGCGATGGTCATGGTGGGCGGGACTTCACCGGCGGATTTGGCGATGGTGCTGCCTGCGGACGCGCCGCCGGTTGTGGGGGTGTTGGCGGGTGCGGCGTACGGTGTGGAGGAGGCGTGCGACTTCGCGGAGGCTAGCCCGTCGGCCGTGGGGAGCTTGTAGGCGTAGACGACGACGGGGTCGTAGGAGCCGGGGTCCGCGCCGGAGTGGCCGCGGTAGCGTTTGCCGGTGATGAGTTCGGGGGCGCCGTCGCCGTCGATGTCGACGAGGGCGAGGGCGTGCGACTGCGAGAAGGACTCATCGATGGTGTGGCGGACCCACTTGGGGGCGGTGGGGGTGCCGGCCTGCTCGAGCCAGTAGAGGCCGTAGCCGTGTCCCTGGCCGTAGATGAGGTCGAGCTTGCCGTCGTGGTTGACGTCGTAGCCGAGGATGGGGAAGCCGGTGTCGCCGAGATCCCAGTCGCCGTGCCATGTCCACTTGTCGGTCTCGGCGTCGATCTGCTCGAACCAGCCGTGGGGGGTGAGGACGTCGGGCTTGCCGTCGCCGTTGATGTCGGCGATGCCGATGCCGTGGCCATCCTGTTTGGTGCCACCGAGTTTGTGGACGCGCGGCTGGGGCTTGCTGAAGTCGACCCAGAGGATGCCACCGCTGTTGTAGTGGGCGAGGGCGATGTCGGGCTTGCCGTCGCCGTTGATGTCGCCGAAGGCGCCGCCCTCGGTGTCAAAGCTGTCGGTGATCTTTTCGGCCTTCCACTGGGCGCCGGCGGCGGTGGCCTGGGGACCGGGGTTGCGATACCACCAGAGGCCGTTGGCGATCCAGCCGGTGGAGACGAGATCGGGGAGGCCGTCGTGATCGACGTCGACGACCCACTCGCCGCAGTCGTTCACAAACTCGTTGTGGATGCCGACGGTGCGGAACTGGTGCTGCTTCCACTCGCCGCCGTCCGCGCCGGGGTTTTCGTACCAGTAGGCGCCGCTGAGCAGGTCGGGGAAGCCGTCGCCGTTCATGTCGAGCAGAGAGATGCCTTCGGCGTGGTCGGTGCCGAGACGATGGGTGAGGAAGGTGGTGCGGGGCTCGCCGCCGGGGCCGCTGCCGGGGTGCTGCATGCGGAACTCGCGGGCGTGCTCGGGGTCCTGCGCCTGTGCGGGGGCGGAGGTGAGGAGGGGCAGGGCGAGCAGGGGTGCAAGGTACTTGAGGCGGATGGTCACAGCGAGCTCCGTGGGTAGGTGCGTTTAGGCGAGCTTCATGGTTTCGGGATTCCAGTTGACCATGCTGCCGCGCTCGACGCTGAGGTTGGCGAGCAGGGCGGCGCCGGCTGCGCGGAAGCCGAACGTGGCGTCCTCGACGACGGGCTTGCGGCTGCGGACGGAGCTGAAGAAGTTGTGGAAGTGGTCGTAGCTGTCGGAGTAGCCGGGGGGCGCGGTGAACTGCTGGAGGTCTTGCGGGGGTGGGCCGCCGGGATGGGTGACCGGGTACTTTCCACGGTACTTCTCGAGGTACTGCTTTTGCATGGATTCGGCGAAGGTGGAGACGGTGTAGCCGGGCTCGGAGGCGAGCGGGGTGCGGGTAACGGTGACGGTGCCCTTGCTGCCGTCGATCTCCATGAGGCCCTCGGAGCCGGTGAAGAGGAAGCCTTCGCTCTCTTCGCCGCCGTCGACGAAGTTGACGTGGAGGGAGAGGTTGAAGCCTTCGGGGTAGTCGAAGAGGGCGAGGAGGACGTCGTTGGCATCGCGGCCGTCCTTCCAGAAGCGGATGGTGCCGGTGGCCATGGCGCGCGTGGGGCCGTTGGCTCCGGTGATGAAGTGGGTTCCGCTGAAGAGATGGACGAAGAGATCGCCGGCGACGCCGGAGCCGTAGTCCCCCCACTTGCGCCACTGGAAGAAGCGTTCGCCGGAGAAGGGAATCTTGGGGGCGGAGCCGAGGAACCGCGGCCAGTCGCAGGTTTCGGTGGAGGCGTCGAGCGGGACGGAGTAGTTCCAGGCACCGATCGAGGAGTTGCGATCCCAGCGGGCGGTGACCATGTTGAGCTTGCCGATGGCGCCGGCGGCGAGGAGCTCCTTGGCTTTGGCGTAGAGGATGGAGCTGACGCGCTGGCTGCCGACCTGGAGGATGCGCTTGGAGGAGTGGGCGGCGTCTATGATGGCGGGGCCATCGGGGTAGATGTGGATCATCGGCTTTTCGAGGTAGACGTCCTTGCCGGCCTCGAGGGCGTCGACGGCGGCCTGCTTGTGCCAGTGGTCGGGGGTGGCGATGAGGACGGCGTCTACATCTTTGCGGGCGAGAATCTCGCGGTAGTCGCGGGTGGTGGCGATGTCCGAGCCCCAGAGCTCTTTGGCGTGGGCGAGGCGGCCGTCGTAGCAGTCGGCGACGGCGACGAGCTTGACGCCGGGGACCTGGAGGGCGGTGCGGGTGTCGCCCTGACCCTGGATGCCGGCGCCGATGAGGGCGAGCTGGACGGTGTCGTTGGGGGAGCGTTTGGGGGCCGACGCGGGCTCGGCAAGGAGCGGGTGAAGGCGAGTGGCAGCGGCGGCGAGGGTGGCGGTCTTGGCGGCGGTCCCGAGGAAGGATCTGCGATCGAGCATGGTGATTAGCGTCTCACTTTCGCGCGTGTGACTGGAGTGTCAAAAGCTTACCGGAGAACGGTAAGGCAAATGGCAAGGTGATGTCCAATGCGGGGCGCGGGCGCATGCGAGCAGATTGATGGTGGCTGCAGCGTGACCGGTAGCTCCGAATGACCGAGAAGCTACTCGACGGGGAGCTACTCGACGGGGAGCTTGGCTTTGTAGCCGTCGCGGGAGACGACGGAGTACTTGAGGGGCTTGCCCTTTTCATCCTGCATGCGGAGGGGGTGGCCTTCGTTGTCGACGAGCGAGACCTTGACGCGGCGGTAGCTGCCGTCGTTTTTGTTGTTGGAGGGGCGGTAGGTGAGGATGTACTGGTTGCGGATGGAGTCGTTGATCTGGTTGAAGACGTCGGGGAGCGCTCCTTGGAAGAGCGGGTTGAAGTACAGGCCGCCGGTCATCTGGGCAAAGGTTTTGAGCTGGTTTTCGGCCTGGAGATAGTCGAGGCGCTGGATGCCGCCGAGCTGGCCGCGGGAGTCGGCGATCTCGCGGATAAAAGCGCCGGTGCCGATCGAGAAGATGGTGACGTTGGGCGTCGCCTTGATCTTGGCGAGCATTTTGTCGAGGGTGAGCTTGGAGAAGGTGTCGCGACCGGTGCCGATGAGGATGATGTACTTGCGGCCCTCGATGCGGGAGGTGCGATCGAGGGTCTCGTAGAGGGCGTCGAACATGTCGGTGTCGGAGAAGCCGGGGATGGTGAGGGAGCGGAGCGAGTCGGCGACGACGTCCTTGTTGTTGGTGAAGTCGGTGAGGATGTGGGTGCGGAGGTCGTAGGTGATGACGGCGATGTAGTCGTCGGGGCGGAGGGTGCGGAAGAACTGCGCCGAGGCGTTCTGCATGTCGTTGATGAAGTAGTAGCTGTTGGCGGCGAACTCGAGCAGCATGACGGCGGTGATGGGGGTTTGGGCGGTGCGGACGCTGGTGATCTGCTGGGGAACGCCGTCTTCGAGGACTTGGAAGTTGGGGGCTTTGAGGCCGGGGACGAATTGGTGGGTCTTGTCGAGGAGGACGTTGACGTCGAGGTTGACGATGGGGACGTCGACGCGGAGGGAGAAGGTTTCGCCGTTGGGGTTTTTGACCTTGGGCTCGGCGGGAGCGGGCGGCGGTGTGGGCTCGGCGTCGGTCGGTTCTTTCTTCTTTTTGAGGATGATGGGGCCGTTGTCGGTGGTGGGACCGGTCTGGTCGTCCGGCTGCGCGGCGGGGGGCGGTGCGGGTTTGCCCTGCTGGGGCGCGGACGGGGAGGCGGGGGCCTCCTGCGCGGGGAAGGAGGCGGTGGGGAGCGCGAGGAGGGCGGCGGCGGTGAGGAGGCGGACGAGCTTGGTGTGCGGAATCATCATCAGTGACTTTACTCCGGTGGCGGAGGGATCTCGTGGCGGCGTTGAACGCGTTGAGGTGGGCCTTGGGACGGCCCGGCTGCCGACGCTTTAGACTTCTGTTCTATGACGATAATGGCTCCCCGGGACGTGAAGGCTTACGGAAGAGACCGCCGGCGGGGATGCGGCCGACTGATGGTTTGGACGTTGCTGACCGGGATTTTGGTACCGGGATGGGGCCGGGGATGGGGGCAGAGGTTGAAGGCAGGCGGCGGCGTCGGCGGGGTGGGCGCGACGGTGCGGGGAGGTCCAGGCGATGCGACGGGAGCACCACCGGCGGGCGAGGTGCGGATGTTTCCGTTGGCGGAGGTGCATCGGGGGTTGAAGGGGGTGGCGTGGACGGTGTTCCAAGGGGTGACGCCGGAGCGGATGGAGGTCGAGATCCTGGGGGTGCTGCGGGACTCGCTGGGGCCGGGGCGGGACATGATCCTGGCGCGGCTGGTGGGAGTGAAGCCGGAGCACACGGGGGTGGTGGCGGGGATGAGCGGGAGCCCGGTGTACCTCGATGGCCGACTGGTGGGTGCGCTGAGCTACCGGATCGGGCAGTTCAGCAAGGAGCCGATTGCGGGAATTACGCCGATCGAGCAGATGCTGGAGGTTCGGGACGGGGTGGCGGCGCCGGCAGGGACGCCTCGGGCCTCGGTGACGACCGCGGGGGTTGCCGGGATGCAGGCGATGGAGACGCCGCTGGTGTTTGGGGGGTTTAGCCAGGAGACGGTGGAGCGGTTCGGGGACCGGTTCCGGGCGATGGGGATGACCCCGGTGGCGGGGATGGGCGGGAGGGACGCGGGGGCACGGCAGCCGGAGCCGCTGGTTCCGGGGAGCGCGGTGAGCGCGGTGCTGGTGGAGGGCGACCTTTCGATGACGGGGACGTGTACCGTGACGTACGTGGACGCGACGCGGCTGCTGGCGTGCGGGCACCCGATCACGCAGGCGGGCGCGGTGGATATGCCGATGACCAAGGCGGAGGTGCTGGCGACGCTGCCGAGCCCGCTGAACGCGTTTAAGATTGTGAATGCGACGGAGGAGGTGGGGGCGTTCCGGGAGGATCGGGCGTCGGCGATTCTGGGGCGGTTCGGGGCGCAGGCGAGGATGATTCCGGTGGAGGTGGAGGTTCGGACGGCGGCGGGGGCTGGAGAGAGGATCGACGCGAAGGGCGGGGAGGCGAAGACGTTTCATCTGCGGGTGGTGGATAACCGGGAGTTGACGCCGCAGGCGATGCTGGTTTCGGTGTACCAGCTGATGCAGCAGACGAACGCGGCGGCGGCGGAGACGAGCTGGAGGTTGACGGGGGAGATCGGCGTGTCGCGGCGAGGTGCGGACGGCGGGGCTGGCGCGCCTCTGCCGGGAGTGCGGATGCGGGGGACGATGGCGCCGGGCGAGTTCAACGCGGGTGCGATCAATGCGGCTCTGCTGGTGGGCGATCGCTTCAGCCGGGTGTATGGCAACAGCCTGGAGCAGCCGCTGGTGACGGGTGTGACGCTGAAGCTGGAGGCGATCGGGCAGCGGCGGGTGGCGGTGCTGGACTGGGCGCGGCTGAGCCGGACCGAGGCGGGCGCAGGCGAGACGGTGGAGGTAGAGGCGGTGTTGCGACCGTATGCGGAGGCGCCGAGGTCCGTGCGGATGGAGGTGCGGGTGCCGCAGACGGCGGCGCCCGGGCCGCTGCGGGTGTTGGTGAGCGATGGAGCGGCGGTGGACCGGCTGCTGGCTCCGGCGGCGGGCGGGTCGCGGAGTGTATCGCTCGAGGATGCGATTGCGCAGGCGGACCACCTCCATGCGAACGACCGGCTGTATGTGACGCTGCTCGACCACACGGCGCAGGCGGTGCTCGACGCGGAGGCGCTGGGGTCGGTGCCGCTCTCGATGGCGAACGTGCTCGAGCCGTTGAAGGAGGCGCAGCGGGTGAAGTTGTCGAGCGAGAGTGTGCGCGAGGCGGCTTCGGCCGATGTGGGCGCTGCGGTGAGCGGATCGCAGGTGCTGACGCTCACGGTACGGCCGTAAGGGCTGGACTAGCCCGCGATGGCGCGTCGAAAAAGGAAGGCCTCGGGTTGATGTAGCATCTTTGAGGTGCGGGCGTGGAGATAAGGCGACCTGCCAGAGGACACGATTGATGAGCGATATCCAGGGTCTGGCGGCACATGCCGCTGGGGCACAGCTGCTCGCGTACCGGTACGATCCGGGCGAGTTGAAGGCGAGCGAGATCGAGGTGAAGATCTCACACTGCGGTGTGTGCTTCAGCGACCTTCACCTGGTCGACAACGACTGGGGATTGAGCAAGTACCCCTTTATTCCTGGACATGAGGTGGTGGGCACGGTTTCGGCGGTGGGGAGCCTGGTGACGAACCGCAAGCTGGGTGATCGCGTCGGTATCGGTTGGCAGGCGGATAGCTGCGGGGTGTGTGAGTGGTGCAGGCGGGGCGAAGAGCATCTGTGTCCCAAGGCGCAGCCGACGTGCGTGGGACGGAACGGCGGATATGCGGAGCGGATCCGGGTGAATGCGCGATTTGTGATTCCGATTCCGGAGGCGCTCGAGAGCGAAGGTGCGGCTCCCCTGCTGTGCGGTGGCATTACGGTGTATAACCCGCTGCGCAACCATGGGGTGCGGCCGTCATCGCGGGTGGGTGTGATCGGGATTGGCGGTCTGGGGCACATGGCGATCCAGTTCGCAAGGGCTTTTGGAGCGGAGGTGACGGCGCTTTCGAGCTCGAAGGAGAAGGAGGGGGAGGCCAAGCAGCTGGGCGCGCATCACTTTGTCAACACGCGGGACACGGGTGCGCTGAAGAAGCTGTCCGGGTGCTTCGATCTTCTGCTGAGCACGGCAGGCGCGGACCAGGACTGGGCCGGATATGTGAACGCTTTGCGGCCGAAGGGGATGCTGTGCATGACGGGCGTGCCGCCATCGGCGATGCAGGTGCAAGGGTTCGCGCTTGTGGGTCAACAGAGAGCAGTGTCCGGATCGCCCACGGGAAGTCCGAGCGACATCGCCGAGATGCTGGACGTGGCGGCGCGCCATGGGGTGAAGGCGGTAACGGAGCGGTACGCGATGGCGATGGCGAACGAGGCGATCACCAAGTTGAAGAAGAACCAGGTGCGGTACCGCGCGGTGCTGGCGAACTAACGCGGGGCGGGTGCCGGCAAGGGAGGCGGGGCTGCGGCTCCGCCTCCCCTGCGTTTGGGGGACGTAGACTTTGAGGACGATGACGATGCGGCGAAGGGTGATGGCGGGGTTGGTTTGGGTGAGCGTGGCGACGACGGGTTTGGGGGCGCAGGGGACGAAGCTGTGGAGCGTGGGGCGGTACGACGAGATGCAGCGCGGGACGGCGGAGGGCGTGGCGATCCGGAGCGATGGACGGCTGGAGGCGGGGCCGGCGACCTCGCTGTGGTACACGGCGGGTGCGAGCTATGTGTGGTCGGTGGCGGCGGATGCGGCGGGGGTGTCGTACGTGGGTTTAGGTGGGAGCACGAGCGGGTCTGCGGCGGTGGTGCGGGTGGGCGTGGATGGGAGGGCGGAGAAGATCTTCGAGGGCAAGGAGCTGGGGGTGCAGGCGGTGCGGGTGGGGGCGGACGGAGCGGTGTATGCGGCGACCTCGCCGGAGGGGAAGGTGTATCGGCTGCGGGGTGCGAGTAGAGGCGGGGCTGCGGGTTCTGGGGCCCTTGCGGCGGAGGTGGTGTTTGATCCGGGGACGACGGCGGAGAAGCCAAAGTATCTGTGGGATCTGGCGATAGGCCGGGATGGGGCGGTGTATGTGGCCGCGGGGGCGCCGGCGGCGGTGTTCCGGGTGCGGACTGATTTGGGAGCGAACAAATCGTTCGGGAGCGTGGAGGTGCTGTTCCGGACGGCGGATCAGCATATTCGGTGTCTGGCGATGGCCGGGGATGGGGTGCTGTGGG
>JAABUQ010008189.1_pt1 | contig 14787 bp, 17 predicted proteins | sample 5560001 | NCBI WGS metagenome assembly JAABUQ01 (sample SAMN10711888, study PRJNA513371) | rock metagenome | isolation source: Antarctica rocks | place: Antarctica: Victoria Land, Finger Mt nord | collected 2015-12-18 | reverse complement strand
GGGCACCCGCACCTTCACCACCCTGGCCAGTCTCTTCGGCACCTGGCGCGCCCGCGGCCTGGACCCTCTCGTCGCCTGCCGCTCTCTCCTGCTCGCTCAGGCTGCCGCGTCAGTCTGAACAGTTACGTGTGCCGGGCAGGCGAGCACGGACTTGCCCCTCGGTCTACAATGCGTGGCCGGCTTCGGCCAGGACGAGCAGCTGCTGAGCTGGGCGCAGGACATCGCCAGCGTCTGTGCCGACCTCGGCCCGTTCGTCTCTCATGCAAGCTGACCTGTATCCACCCGTCGAGCCGTACGACCGCGGAATGCTGGCGGTCGGTGATGGCCAGCACGTGTACTGGGAGACGTGCGGCAATCAGCAGGGCAAGCCAGCCGTCGTCCTGCACGGCGGGCCCGGTTCGGGCTGCGTGGACTGGCACCGGAGGGTGTTCGACCCCAGCGCCTACAACGTCGTGTTGTTCGACCAGCGGAATTGTGGGCGGAGCACGCCTCACGCAAGCGCTCCCGAGACCGATCTCCGGACCAACACCACGGCGCACCTGCTGGCGGATATGGAACGCCTGCGCCAGCACCTCCTGATCGAGCGTTGGCTGGTGCTCGGCGGATCGTGGGGGTGCACGCTTGCGCTCGCCTACGCCGAACAGCACCCCGATCGGGTCACGGAACTGGTGTTGTTCGGCGTCACAACCGGGCGGCGCCAGGAGTTCGACTGGACCTTCCGTGGCGGTCTCTCGCTACTGTTCCCTGAACAGTGGGACCGATTGCGCAGCGCCCTGCCGGGCGGCGAACGTGACGGCGATCTGGTCGAGGCCTACGACCGCCAGCTGCACGATCCTGACCCGGCGGTTCGCCAACGAGCTGCCGCCGCATGGTGCCTGTGGGAGTCCGCGACACCCGCGTGGCCGCCGACGGACGGACTGGCCCCCCGGTTCGTCGACGCCGCGTACCGACTGGCGTTCGCGCGCATCGTCACCCACTACGTGCGGCACAATGCCTGGATCGAGGACGGCAGCCTGCTGCGCGCTGCTGCCGTGCTGGCCGAGATCCCGGGAGTGCTGGTGCAGGGACGCTTTGACTTGCAGGCACCCCTTGCCAATGCCTGGGAGCTCCGCCGGGTGTGGCCGGGCGCCGAGCTCGTGGTCGTCGACGACAGTGGCCACGCCGCTACCGCGGGCATCACCCGGGAGCTGGTCCGGGCCACCGACCGGTTCGCCGGCTGGCCGTTGTGATGCACCAGCGTCGGCACACGACACAAAGGCGCAGCCAGGTGCCTCCCTGTCGATGAGCTCCTCGTCGGCGTCCGACGTCCGCGTCCGCGAGGCGACGTTGGCGGATAGTGACGTTCTGGCCGAGTTGATCGCCCTGTTCAACGGACCGAGCGTGCGTCCAGAGCGCACGCTCGAGCGGATGACCGCCTGCGCTGGGCTGGAGCGAGCCCTCCTGGCTGAAGTGGATGGGCTGGTGGTCGGGTTCGCCTGCGTCGGCGTGGTGCCCGCGCTGGCCGACGACTACCCGCACGCCAGTCTCACCGAGCTGTATGTCCGACCTGATTGGCGGCGACGCGGTGTTGGCCGGCAGCTCGTCAAGTCTGCGGAGGGGTACGCGGAGACGGCAGCCGCCGAGCACCTGGTGCTGCTGACCGGCCTCGGCAACGACGAGGCTCAGGCGTTCTATCGTGCGCTTGGCTATGACGGCTGGGCGGTGGCCATGCGGAAGAGGGTGAGCCCATGACCAGGAATGGTCGGTCGCTCGATTCCACCCGGCGCACGTGCACAGGCCACGCCGACATCGCCGACAATGGCGGTTCGTCCCACTGCGGCTGGTCGCCCTAGGTGTCCTCACGGGGCTGGTTGCGCAGAGCGGCGCGCAGGAGCTCGGCGGGCTCTCGCGCGTGGTCGGCTCCCAGTAAATGCACCTGGTGCGACGGATCGAGCGGACGGCCTGGCGCCGGATCGCCGTAGTAGCGCGGGGTGATGTGCGTGTGCAGGTGCGGGACCAGATTGCCCAGCATCTGGAAGTTCAGCTTGATCGAGCCAAAGACCGTCTCGATGGCTCGGCCGGCGCGCATCAGATCCTCGAAGTACAGGGTGCGCTCCTGCCGCCCGAGCTCGAATGGCTCCCGGACGTGCTGCTTGCAGATCAGGACACAGTAGCCGGCGACCGCCTGGTTGGCCGCGAGTCGCAAGCGGCTCATGTCGAGCTCTGCCACAGGATAGCCATGCTCATTGGCGTCGTCGGGCGCCCGCAGCTCGGCACAGAGCGGACAGCTTTCGCCGCGGACCAGGGCGTCCCAACGCGGGCGCGGCATCCACACCGATGGAGCCGAGGGTGGCACGGCGCCAGTGTACCCGGGGCGGGACTGGGCCGAGTCCCGAGCTACTCTCGCGACTCTGGGACACGGCGCGCGAGCCACGGACGGCGTCGCTGCTCGTTCGCTTCGTGTGCCATGGTGCCTGACACGTCCTCCTTACCGGATCAAAGGCGAGATAGTCGCCGCGCTGTCCCAGCTCACCTGTGTGCGCCAGGTCGCGTCGTTCGGGTCGCTCGCCGAAGGCCGCGCGGATGCCTGGTCCGACGTGGACCTGCTGGTCGCGTGCGAGCAGGTGGAGCGCGCGGCGTGGGTCGCAGCAGGCGCCATCCGCGCCGCCAAGTCCGTCATCTTCTACCGGATGTTCACGGGCGTCTCCCAGCCGTCCGGCCGGTATTGGTTCGCGGGCGAGCTGCCCTTCAATCGGGTCGACATCAGCTTCTCCTCGGTGCCCGACTTCGTGGCCACGTGCCGGGCGGGACACAAGCAAGGCCATGCCATCACGCTCTGTACCGAGTACGTGAGCGAGGCCGTCGCCGACGCCTCCGCGGACGCACATCGGCTGCCGGCGTTTCCGCCCCTGGCGATCGGCCAAGCCGAGGTTGAAGCCGGCAGACAGCTGTACGTCCATCTCGAAGCAGTCAAGGACAGGCTCCGCGGGCGTAAGGGAAAGGGTGACAGTTGCGACACGCGGGAAGCGTTGCGACGTGTTCTCGACCACCCGGTCGACGCGGCTGGGGGCGACTTTGCGCGCTTGGCCTGGGAGTGCCTTAACCTGTGAAGAAGCCTGGCCCCGTGCTCCCCGTTGCGATTCCGCCCCGCCAGTGGCTGACGTGACCGCTGCCAACAATGACCCGGGCGCGCTGAGCCGCGCTCAGGCGCTCGCGCTGCTCGCGCCGGCGGCGCATCTCGTCGATAGCCACATGCGACCGGACGGCACCTATGCAGGCTGGTCGGGTCGGGAGGTGCTCGTCCACCTGGCGGTGTACGCACGGCTCGTCGGAGCAGTGCTCAGGGCTGAGGCCGAGGGACGGCAGCCAACGCCGGTCGAGCTGTTCGGGCGCGAGCTGAGCGACGAAGAGCTGCGGCTGGACCTCGATGATCAGAATGCCGCCGCCCAGCGCGAGTACGCCGCCCTCGACTGGCAGCAGGCGCTGGCCTTCTGGCGCGGGATGCACGCCCAGGTCGAGACGCAGGTCGCGCGGCTCACGGGCGCGCAGCTGGCCGCGCCCGGTCCCGCCTACCCGCCGACCTGGGCGCGTGCGCACCTGTCCGATAGCGTGGTGGCGCTCTGCGACCATTACCGGGCGCACATGACGCGCGAGCCGTGACGCAGATGCTGGTCCATGGCCAGTGCCGCGATGCGATGAGCAAGAACGCGCCGGTGCCTGATGTCGTGCCGGCGCTGACTGACGACTTCCTGACCGCCGTCGATGGCGAAGCCCCAGGCTTGGTGGAAGGGCTGTACCTGATCGGGTCGGTGGCCCTAGCGGACTTCCAGCCGCGTACCAGCGACGTCGACTTCGTGGCAGTCACGGCGCAGCGACCCGACGCGGATGAGATCACCGCCCTGGAACGTGCCCATCGTCGGCTACGGGCGCGGTGGTCCCGTCCCTTTTTCGACGGCATCCACGTCGCCTGGGATGACCTCGGGAGTGGCCCGGCTGTTTGCCAGGCGGGGCCTTTCGCTCACGCGGGCCGGTTTGGTGCAGCCGGCCGCTTCGAGCTGAACCCGGTGACCTGGCACGTCCTGGCTGACCACGGCGTGGCATTTCGCGGCCCGCCCGCCAGCACCATCGGCGTATGGACCGATCGCGACGTGCTTGCCAGCTGGACGCTCGACAACCTGGCCAGCTACTGGCGCCGCTGGGGACAGGCCCGGAGCCGACTCCTGTCGCCGGCAGGGATCAGCAGCCTGGCTGCTGGGGCGTCCACCTGGGCCGTCCTCGGCGTGAGCCGGCTCCACTACACGCTGGCGACGGGCGACGTCACGTCCAAGTATGGCGCTGGCCAGTATGCCCTCAGCCGGTTTGACGCCCGCTGGCAGCGGATTATCCGCGAGAGCCTGCGGCTGCGCCGCGGTGAGGTCAGCGCCTCGCTCTACCAGACCGCCTTCGGCCGCCGGCGCGATGCGCTGACCTTCTTGTCTATGGTCATCGACGACGCACGACACGACGGGGCCACCGAGGTCGACCGTGGCTCACTGGGTGCATGCTCAGCGCCCACGTAGCCGTGGTCAGGTCCCGGCGATGCGCGCCGCGGCGCCTATTGTTCCGGTGTACCGGAGGTTCGAGAGGGCTTTCCATCACCGGGCTGTCAGTAAGCTTGCGGCATGGCCATCGGGTGCGGATGTTCCGCTCGGGCTCGGTGTCGCTCCAACCTCGGGTCGCTACCGTGCGCAGTGGGACCACCCTCGGGTTCCAGCGCGTGTACCAGGCCCATCTGCCCTCACGTGCTGTCCAAGGTGTGGCGGGTCCTTCGCGATAACCTGCCCCGGCGGCGAGCGGGGCAGGGCCGCCCCGTAACTGCCGGTTCTGCCGCGCTATGTCACATTCGACGTGCCGCTTGACACCGGTGCGCTCGATCCCAAACCCTGCCAACAACGCGCAGCGCCTGCTGATACAGGCGTTGCACCTTTGTGATCCCGGATCATCGCGCGACTCGGCCTGCGCGCTCAACGAGGGGCTGCGTCTGCGCAAGCTCCACGACGAGGGCCACTGACGCCGCGTCGGGTACGGTTAGCTGCTGGGGCTCACACGCCTATGCGGCGAGCAGCAACGGCGGTGGCATTGGTCGGCCGCACGGCGCGTCTCATCTGGACGACGCATCGGGACTGGACGGCCTTTCTGCTGGTCGCGGTAGTGGGCCAGAGACTCGTTCCGGTCGGCCGGCTGTGGGTGGGCAAGCTCATCATCGATGGACTGGTCGCCGCGCTCGCCGCGGGGACGAGCGACCTCGGGGGCTTGCTGCCGCTGGTCATCATCGAGTTCGTGCTGACAGCCCTCGGCGCGACGCTCGCCACCGCGGGCCAGGCTGCCCAGGCCGCCCTCGGCCACCTGCTGCGCACGCGCGTCGGCGAGGCGGTGCTGCGCGTCTCCACCCGCCTGGACTACGCCGTGCTCGAGGATCCCGCCTTCCACGATCGGCTCCAGCGCGCCCAGAGGGAGGCCAGCTTCCGGCCGCTGAACCTCCTGATGCAGCTCAGCTACAGCGTCACGGGTGTTGTCGGCCTGGTCGGCATCCTGGCGCTGCTCGGCACCGTGCACGTCCTGGCGCCGGTTGCGCTCGTCGCGCTCGGCCTGCCGTACGTGTACGTGCAGGCGCGCAGTGGGCAATTTGCCTACTTCACCATCCTGTACCAGTCGGCCGATGCGCGGCGGCTGGCGTACCTCGGCGGGATGACCAGCACGCTGGACGCCGCCAAGGAGGTGCGGCTGTTCGGGCTAGCGGACTACCTGCTCGGCGCCTACCGCGGGGTCGCGCAGCGGCTGCTGCGCCAGACGCTGGGGCTGGTGCGCTACCAGAGCGTCGGCAGTGCCCTCACGGCGCTGCTGGCCACGGCGGGGTATTTCGGCGCCTACCTGTACTTCCTGTTGGCCGTGCTGGCGCGCCGGCTGAGCCTGGGTGACCTGACCGTCTACACGGGAGCGTTTCTGCAAGGCGGGATGCAAGTCCAGGCCATCGCGGCGGGCGTGGGCGCCATTCTCGAGAACGGCCTGTTTCTCCGAGACCTCTTCGCGTTCCTCGATCTTGACGCGCCGCCAGGTGCTCAGCTGCCGGCACAGCGCCCACCGATCGACCACGGGCTGTCAGGGGCCGCGGCTCCAGATGGCCGGGTGGGCGCTTCGGGCATCGTCTTCGACAAGGTGCACTTCCGCTACCCCAGTCAGAAGGGAGATACGCTCCAGAATGTGTCGCTCGTGATCCCACGCGGGTCGGTGGCAGCACTCGTGGGAGAGAATGGCGCCGGCAAGACGACGCTGATCAAGCTGTTGTGCCGTCTGTACGAACCGACCGCGGGGCGCATTCTGCTGGATGGCACCGACATCCGCGAGCGCGATCCAGCCGTTCTGCGCACCCAGTTCGGCGTGCTGTTCCAGGACTTCGTGCGCTACCACCTGACCGTCCGCGAGAACATCGGCTTCGGCGATGCGGCCCGCCTTGATGACCTGGAGCGGGTCCGGGAGGTGGCGCGTCGCGCAGGAGCCGATGCCGCGATCGCGGCGCTCCCCCAGCAGTACGAAACCCTGCTCGGCAAGATGTTCGATGAGGGGCACGAGCTGTCCGGCGGCGAGTGGCAGCGCGTCGCGTTGGCCCGCGCCTACATGCGCGATGCGCCTATCCTGATCCTCGACGAGCCGACGGCGAGCCTGGACCCCCGTGCCGAGCAGCGCATCTTCGAAGAGGTGCGGCGCCTGCTGGCCGGGCGGACGGCCATCATCATCTCGCATCGCTTCTCAACGGTCCGCCTGGCGGACCAGATCTACGTGCTGCACGAGGGTCGGGTCGTGGAGCAGGGCACGCACGAGAGTCTCATGGGGCAGCAGGGACGCTACGCCGAGCTGTACGAGCTCCAGGCGGCTGCCTATCGGTGAGCGATCCGAGGGTGGCGACTGTCACGTCCGCCTGCCCCGCTCTTGCCTTTGGGCGACCAGCTCGTTCGCGGCGGCGGGCCACGTCGGAAACTGAAACGCGAACGCGGCGTCGAGCAGCCGGCGCGGTATGACGCGGCGGCTCTTCAACACGAGCTGGGCCCGGCACTGGGGCGGCTGCTCTACTTTGTACATCTCGCCATCCTGCTCTTCTGGCTGCTCGAGCGCAGCCCCGGACAACGGGCGACCCAGGCTATGCTCGCGCTCCTGCGCCGCGGCATGCCGCTAGCAGCCGCCTCCCTGCGTCTCCCCGGCGTCCGCGATCAGCTGCTCACCGCCGATGCCGCCCTCCGCGACGGCCTTCGCGACACCACCTCGGCGGACTGTGACCGGGAGTCCGTCACGAGCCATGAGGTCGAAGTCCCCTGAAGAGTCCCCAGCGGCAGTCAGAGGCCTGTCGCGAGGCCTTGCTGGGCGCTAACCGCCCCGACCTTGCCCACGACTACCCGGGCCTCCCGCAGCGCAGCCCGCCCATCGCGCGGGAAGACCAGAGCCGGCAGACTGGCGCGTCAGTACAAGTGACATCCGCGAGAGCAACTGGCAAGTCACAATTGTGCATGGCGACATCGTTTGTTGGCATCGCGGTACGATGGAATCGACGCCATCCCGCCGCACCTTCGGCAGGTGGGGTCAGCCCGAGGAGCATGGATGCCTGATCCCGAACACCAGCGGGTTCCAACCCGTCTGCGACCGGTGTACGACGAGCTCGCCAGCCGTACCGACGCGGTCTGCCGGGAGCATCTCAATGAAGAGTACGCGCAGCTGTGCCAGCGGTTGGCGGCCGCGCTCTGCCGCAAGCGTCCCGCCCCAGTGACGCGCGGGCGGATCGACAGCTGGGCCTGCGGTATTGCCTACGCCATCGGCTCGGTGAACTTCCTCTCCGACAAGAGCCAGACCCCGCACGCAACGATGGCCGAGCTCTGTGCGTTCTTTGGGGTGAGCCCCGCCACCGGTGCCGCGAAAGCAGCCGAGATCCGCCGGATCTTCAAGATGCACCAGATGGATCCCGAGTGGTGCCTGCAAGCAAGCTCGACGACAACCCACTGGCCTGGTTGATCACCGTCAATGGCTTCCCCATGGATGCGCGTTACGCACCACGCGAAGTACAGGAGGAAGCGCTGCGTCTCGGCCTGATCCCCCATCTGCCGCGGCAGCGTACCCAGCAGTAGCGCTGATGATGGCCGGCGGACCGCCCCGCCGTTCCCCGCACCCCTGGCTCTCGGCCACGAGTTCATCGCCGCCGTGGCCTCCGCCGGCGACAACGCTGACCGGCCTGGTGAACGCACGCGCCTGTCTCGAGCCGGTCCTTGCGAGAGAAGGCTCCCGGCCACGCGCGTTTGCCTCTCTCAGTCCACCTTGGTGCTCACCACGACTCGCCGCTGGGTGCCAGACAGGAGTGGCCACCGGGTGATACGCTGTCAGGAGCACGAAAAGGGAGGACGCTGATGCAGGAGCATGTGGAAGAAACCATCGTCGACAACGAGGTCTACGATGTGATCAAAGCAGCCGCGACCAAGCTGGAAGGGCTTGCCGCCTATAACAAGTACGATCAGAACGGACAGGCCAATAGACAAATCTGGCAGCAGCTGCGGCAACAAGACGAACAATCGGTGCGTCAGCTTCTACAGCAACTGGAGCGATTCGCCCGGGAGGGCAGGCTCAAAGCGCGCTAACGGTTACCCCGCGCGCTGCGTCTCGACTCAGACTGCGGCGGCGGCGCGCTTATCCTGGCTGAGCGGTGGGACGAAGCGGTAGCCCTTGCCTGACACCGTGGCAATGAACCGCGGCCGCCGCGGATTGTCCTGGAGCTTCGCGCGCAGATCGTGGACGTGGCGGTCCACGGCTTTGCTGTCGACGATGACGTCGCCGCCCCAGAGATTGCTCGCGATGTCCTCGCGCGTGAGCAGTCGCCCAGCGTTGGCCGCCAGCAAGTAGAGCAGGCTCTGCTCCAGCGCTGTCAGCTGCAGTTCCGTAGAACCAACGCGCACGCGGCGATTCAGGAGGTCGATCTCGAGCGCGCCGACGTGAATGACCGTGTTCCAGGCGACCACCTGTCCGTAGTGCCGCCGCGTGATGACCAAGGCGCGGGCCAGGAACTCCTCAGCCGCGAACGGGACCGTCAGAATGTCGTCCACGCCGCTCGCGAAAGCAGCCAGCGTCGTCTGCAGATCGCCGCGCCGGGTCAAGGCGATCACCGGGACGTACGGGTCATGGTCCGGTGCGAAACCGAGGCGCCCGACGAGCGTGCTGGTGCCGCCGTCCAGGTCGACGACGGCCAGGTGGGGCTGCCATGCGTCCAGCGCCGCCAAGGCCTCGTCCCCATGGCGAGCGACCCGCGCCGCGTACACGCCGTGGTCCAGCGCCGCGCGGACGGTGTCCGCGAGCATCGGCTGATCCATGACTACCAGCACACGCGCTGGACCTTGCAGCGGACGGGACTTTGCCTTCTCCATCGTCTCCCTCCAGTCAGGTGCCGAGGCGCCCGCCTCGCGCACGTCACGGTCTCGGCCTATTGACCGGCCCCATCGCGGTCGCGGGGACAACCCGCCGCTGTGCCGCCCATCGCGAACCATGTACGCCAGGTACTGCCGTCACAGGGTCTGTCTACGCCTCGCAGCGCAGCCAGTCGTCCAGCCTGCCCAGCGGTGTCAACGCATCGCGCGCAATCCCCGTCACTGCCAGGCAGCACGAGCACCGCGCCGCCATGCCGGTCGTCTGCTGGATCAGCCCCAGGGCGAGCCGGTACCGCTCGTGCTCGGCGCGCATCCTCCGCAGTTGGGGCGCGTCGTTCCCCGACCCGCGGTCCGGCGGACTGTTGAGCATGCGCCCCTCCCCGTGTGCAGACGGGGGTGAGCAGTGTGACGCCGATACGCGCCGTCATGCGATCCCCCTTAGCGCTGCCCGGAAAGACAAACCGACCGAGCCGCAGCGGGAGCCCAACCAGTCCAAACCTACGTCCACCATACGCGCATTTCGGGGTGCGGCCGGAATCAAACATGAATACAACACACTGTCCTCTGGCGGCGACCACCAGTTTGAGGCCGTGCCGACCGCACCCGCAGGTTCAGCCGGGAGGCGTTGACCGCTGCCTAGGCAGTAGCGCGGGCCCTTGCTGAGCAGAGAACAGATGAGCTTGCTTTCTGTCCCCTGGCCCACGAGGTCGCGTCACGAGTGCTGGCCCGCCTGACGCGCGGCGGCGCGACCACGCGACCACTTTCTGGCGGGGACCACACACGGCAGTTGCGTGCCGCGCTAGATCGGGTACGGGGTTATTGCATAAACTTGCATGTGCTGGAGGTCTGTAGTAGTCTGCAGCACAGAAGTTTACGAGGTACGTGAGATGGTGTTGCTTCCCCAGGCATTGACCCGCAGCTTCGATCGCGGCGAGCAGGTTCGCCTCGCGCTCTTCTACGCGGCCATCGTCCTGATCCACGTGGTCGGCTGGGGGCTGCTGCTGTCGGTCGCCCCACAGTACCCAGCGCTCGTCGGGCTCGGGGGGCTGGCGTACAGCTTCGGCCTGCGCCACGCCTTCGATGCCGACCACATCTCCGCGATCGACAACACCACGCGAAAGCTGCTGCAAGACGGCAAGAAGCCAGTGGGCGTCGGGTTCTTCTTTTCGCTCGGGCATTCCACGGTCGTGTTGTTGATCGCACTGGCTCTCGGGCTCGCCGTGCGGGTCATCGTCGAGGGCGTCGTCGGCGAGAACGGGGCGCTCAAGAATATTGGCGGCATCGTCGGCACAACCGTCTCGGGCGTGTTCTTGCTGCTCATCGGTTTGCTCAATCTGATCATCCTGCTCGACATCATCGGCGTCTTCCGCCGGATGCGCCGCGGCGAGTACAACCGCGATACCCTCGAAGAGCACCTGGTGGCAGGCGGCGTCCTGACCCGCGTCTTCCGGGGCCTGTTCCGCGTCATCACCGAAAGCTGGCAGATGTACCCGATCGGCTTCCTGTTCGGGCTGGGTTTCGATACGGCGTCCGAGGTGGCGCTGTTGGCCATCTCCGCCGGTGCCGCCTCGCAGGGATTGCCGTTCGCGGCCGTCATCTCCCTCCCCATCATCTTTGCCGCCGGCATGTCGCTCATGGACACCACCGATGGTGCCTTCATGGCCAAGGCCTATTCCTGGGCTTTCTCCAACCCCATTCGCAAGCTCTTCTACAACCTGACCATGACCGGCCTGTCCGTGTTCGTGGCGCTCTTTGTTGGCCTGGTCGAGCTGTCGCAAATTCTCATCCAGGTGCTGGGGCTTGAAGGGGGTGCGTGGGACGCGATCGCGAATTTCGAGCTGGGCAATCTCGGCTTCATCATTGTTGGGTCGTTCATCCTTGCCTGGATCGTGGCGTTCGCGCTCTTCAAGACCCGGCGTATCGAGGAACGCTGGACCGCTATGGTCGGGTCATAGGGCTCACCTCTCGACGCGAGCCAGCCACAGGCCTTGACGAACGGTTCCAGGACAGCGCCATCGCACTCGCCGGGCGACTCGCTGCCCAGGCCCGTGTGCCGGTGTGGACGGTGCATCGCGAGGAGATCTTGACGCTGACACCGGGTGGGATGATCGGGCGGACCAGGACGCTGCCTATCTGGGCTGCTGCATTGCACCCGGACGATGGTGTACGGTGTCGAGAACTCGCGGGTCGTAGACACCATGCGACCGGCTGCCCAGGGGGTCGCACGGTATGCGCCTGATGCGTCGCTGCTCAGCCCTCCTCCTGTGCGTGGCAGTTGCCACGGGCGTGTACGCAAGTGTGACCTGGCCCAGTGTGGCAGCCTCCCGATGCGGGCCCCGGACACAGATTCCGACGGCAGGAGCGGCGCCACGGGGCCCTTCTGGCTGCGTGGCCGCTGGCCAGGGCACGGACACAGCGACCTCGACAACCTCGACGCCGGGCACTGCCACTCGGGTCGCTGCGGGAACCCCGACGCCTGGACTGTCGGCCGCCATGGCGTCCCCCACAGTGACGATGACGCTTGCGCCTATCCTGACCACCACCCCCCAACCGGTAACCACCACCCCCCTACCGGTAACCAGCACGCCCTCGCCACCCCCGAGTCCGACGGTCACGCGAACGCCCACCCGGGCGCCATCCACCAGCACGCCCTCGCCAACCCAGAGGCCCACGGCGACGCCAACACCTACCGTCTTGCGCACGAGCTTGCCCACCCCCAGGGCAATCCCAACCAGGGCGCTCGCCTTGGTGAGCCCAACCGCACCACCATTGGCCGCCGGCGCGAGCGTGCCCGGTGCGGTTTCAGCCCTCACGATGGCTGTGCCACGGACGGGCGGAGCGACCGTGAGTGGCAACCTGAGTCTGTTCGTGCCCGCGTCCGCGACTGGCCCGGCCGGCGGAACCCTGGTCGTCACCCCACTGCCGCCAACCGCGTGGCTGGCGGCGCCGCCGAGCTTCCAGGTCGGCGACAGCCTGTTCTTGGTCACGCTCACCGACTCTGCGACGGGTCGGTTGGTCGCCCAGCCGACGGTGCCCCTGACCTTCGTCTACCGCACGACGGCCGACGAACTCAGCCGCGCCCTGGGCGACCTGTCGCGGGTGCGGCTGGTCGTCTGGAGCGGCTCTGGCTGGGCCGCAATCCCTTGTGCGGCGGGCGGCCAGTCGCAGCTGCTGGCGTGCAGTGTGTCACATCTCGGTGTGTTCGGGGTGGTCATCACCCCACCCGCAGCGCTGCCGCTCGACGCGGACCTGCCGAATGGCCACTTCTTCAAGGAGGCCAATGGATTCGGCGGCGCCGGCGCTCTCGGGTTCGCGGTGACCGACGACGCCGAGGCGCGCTTCTGGAGCGAGTTTCAGCGTCTCGGCGGCGTGGCGCGGCTGGGCTGGCCGAGCTCGCACCGCTTCTGGTACCGGGGCTTCGTGACTCAGGCGTTCCAGAAGCTCGTCTTGCAATGGCGGCCTGAGCTGGGCCACGCGGTGCCGGTCAACATCCTTCAGGAGTTCACCGTCGCGCAGGACGGCTGGCTCGAGCAGGTCCATGGGGTGCCAGTCACACCGGACCCGCTTGATGATCTGGGACTCCCCTGGGAGATCATCGTCGCTCGCCACCAGGCATTGCTCGGCCCCTACCCACAGCTGGCGCAGTTCTATCTGTCCGACCCGACGGGGCTCGAAACGTACGGGTTACCTTTGTCGGTCCACGACGTCGGCGGCACGATCGCCGTGCGCCTCCAGCGGGCCGTGCTGCAGGTGTCCGCGGGCGGTGCGCTGGTCGTGCTGCCGGGCAGCGATCTGGCCGAGGAGGTGGGCTTATGGCCGCTGGAGGCGCTCACGCCGGGCCGCTCGCCAGAGTGACGGGCGACCTCCGACAGGTAGCGGTAGGACGTTTGCGACCAGCGCAGGGTGCCGTCCGGGGCTCCACCCGGCCATGAAGGTTGTCGTCACTGGCAGCTCGGGCCACCTCGGCGAGGCGCTGGTGCGCGTCCTGCGCGCGGACGGCTGCGACGTCGCCGGGCTCGACGTCGTCCCCTCTCCGTGGACGACTGTCGTCGGGTCGGTCGCCGATCGCGACCTGGTGCGGCAGTGCCTCGCCGGTGCGGACACGGTCTTGCACGCCGCCACGCTGCACAAGCCCCACGTCGGCACCCACGCCCGCCAGGCGTTCGTCGAGACGAACGTGACCGGGACGCTCGTCCTGCTCGAGGAGGCGGTCGCCGCCGGCGTCGGGCGCTTCGTGTTCACGAGCACGACCAGCGTCTTCGGCCGGGCGCTCATGCCGCCGCCGGGCGCGCCGGCGGCGTGGATCACCGAGGACGTCCATCCGGTTCCCCGCAACGTCTACGGCGTCACGAAGACCGCCGCTGAGGACCTGTGCGAGCTGGTCCACCGCGACCACGGCTTGCCGGTGCTGGTGCTGCGCGTAGCGCGCTTCTTCCCGGAGGCGGACGACCGCGACGACGTCCGGGCCGCCTACGAGGACGCGAACCTCAAGGTCAACGAGCTGCTGTACCGCCGCGTCGACCTGGCGGACGTCGTGGAGGCTCACCGGCTGGCGCTCGAGCGGGCGCCGGCGATTGGCTTCGGCCGGTACGTGGTGACCGCGACGACGCCGTTCAGCCCGGAGGTCCTGGGAGAGCTGCGCGCCGATGCCCCAGCGGTCGTGCGGCGCCGGTTCCCGGACGTCGATGAGGTGTACTCCCGACGCGGGTGGACGCTGCTCCCGAGCATCGAGCGGGTCTACGTCAACGCCCGAGCGCGCCGCGACCTCCACTGGGCGCCTCGTTACGACTTCGCCCATGCCCTCGACTGCCTCCGTCGCGGCGACGATCCGCGCAGCGAGCTGGCGCGGGTCGTCGGGGCCAAGGGCTACCACCTGGAGTCCACCGGCGTGTACACGACGCGCTGAATGCGCGCAGGCTCACTCGCTGCGAGTCTCCGCGCTCACCGCCGTGGTGCCTGCTGGTGGGACGAGCGGCGTCAGGCGGTCACGCCGACGGTGAGGCTGTGGAAGCCATTGGCGCCCTCGGGCTGCGTGTCACGGTAGTCGTTGGTCTGGACGCCGCCCTGGCCGTCGGTCGCCCGTGCCACCAGGTGGTACTCGCCAGGCCCAGACGGCAGGAAGTCGAAGGTCCAGAATGCCCAGGTGAGCGGCGTGCCCGGGTAGTCGATGCGCGCCTCCTGCCAGGTCTGGCCGCCGTCAGCGCTCACGTCGACCCGCGCCACGCCACGATTGCCGCCAAAGGCAACGCCCCGGACGGCGATCGGCACATCTCGTGTGAACGCCGTCTGGAAGTTGCCCACGATGAAGTTCGACCGCGTGGGGATGACGAAGTTCGGGCCCCAGCCCTGCTGCGCGTAGAAGCCCTTCACCTCG
>JAABUQ010008188.1_pt1 | contig 14789 bp, 17 predicted proteins | sample 5560001 | NCBI WGS metagenome assembly JAABUQ01 (sample SAMN10711888, study PRJNA513371) | rock metagenome | isolation source: Antarctica rocks | place: Antarctica: Victoria Land, Finger Mt nord | collected 2015-12-18 | reverse complement strand
AGGAGGCCTCAGCTGCGAGCAGCAGCGCCATATTGGCTTGGGCGCCGCAGGGTTGCTCCCGATCGAACAGTTCGGCCGCCCTTGTCCGCATCAGCTCCGCTGCCTCCACGCCAACGTGCGCGCGGGCGATGGGGAACTGGATGCCCTGATTCTTTCCGATCGGTCGCCCGAAGACTTCGCGCTCTTGCGCGCGGCCCACGGCACGCTCGACGAACCAGCGCCCATCCCCGATGCACTCGGAGGCGATCAGGATGCGCTCCGCGTTCATGCCGTCGAGGACGTACCTGAAGCCTTTGCCTTCCTCGCCAACCAGGCTGCTCGCTGGAATTTCCAGGTTGTCGAACTGCAGTTCGTTGGTCTCGTTGTTGATCATCATCTGGATGGGCTTTACAGTGAGCCCGCGGCCGACCGCTTCGTGAAGGTTCACGAGGAACATGGAGATGCCTTCGGTCTTCCTGCGAACCCGCTCGATGGGCGTTGTTCGCGCCAGCAGGAGGAGGAGGTCAGAATGCTGGACGCGAGAGATGAAGATCTTCCTCCCATAGACGACGTAAGCGCCGTCCCTGGGCAGCGCGGTGGTAGTTATGGCAGTCGTGTCTGATCCCGCCACCGGCTCGGTCACCCCAAAGGCCTGTAACCGAAGCTCCCCGCGGGCGATCCGAGGCAGCAGCTCTCGCTTCTGCGCCTCCGAGCCATGCCGCAGCAGCGCGCCCATCACGTACATCTGGGCATGGGCCGGCTGCGCGTTGCCACCGGAGCGGTTCACCTCCTCTAGGATGATGGAAGCGTCGCTCAGCGAGAGACCGAGGCCCCCATATTCCTGTGGGATCAGGGCCGCGAGGTAACGGGCGTCAGTCATCGCTTTGACGAACTCTTCGGGGTAGGCTCGTTCTTTGTCCAACCGCGCCCAGTAGTCCTCCGGAAAACTGCGGCAAAGGCTGCGCATCGCCTGCCGAAGGTCCCGCGAGAGCTCATTGTCGGCAACGGCTTGGCTCGTCCTCATGTTTCTGCCCGATGAGGTGCCAGGCGTGGGATACTCGGCGCTTGACCTTGCTTGTAGACCATCAGCGTGCGCTTGAAGGTGATTACGATCTTGCCGTCCTGGTTGAAGCCCGTGGTCCTGACTGTCACGATGCCTACCGTGTCACGCGTCTTCGACTCCCGTTTCTCCAGGACCTCCGACTGGGAATACAGGGTGTCTCCCTCGAAGACTGGGTTTGGCAACTTGACCTCATCCCAACCCAGGTTGCCATCACGTTTTGGGAAACGTCGGTGACGCTCTGCCCTGTGGCCAATGCCAACGTGAAGGTGGAGTCGACCAGGGGCCTGCGAAACTCCGTCTGCGCGGCGTAGTGGTGATCGAAGTGGATTGGAGCCGTGTTCTGCGTCAGCAGGGTGAACCAGATGTTGTCGGTGGTGGTGACCGTGCGGCCCAGCGGGTGCGGATACAAATCCCCCACCTGGAAGTCCTCGAAAAAGCGACCCCTCCAGCCCTCTTTGACAGCCATCTTGCGCTCTCCTTAGCTCGGAATGGCACCAAGCGGCCATGGGTGCACCAGTTCGACGGGCCATGGTCGTCGGGGCGCTGCAGCCGTTTCCTACGCTATCTATGATGGATGGTAGCAGGGGGCAGGCCGTTGAAATGAGTGGCTTGATGTCGGTAATCAGCTGGGGGTACTCTCTAACGTGGCGAGACGTGAGGCGCTCCTAAGCGTTCGAAACAGGTTCCGCCGGCACATGGATCCGTGTCGAACGTCCTGGCGGCAGTAGGTTGGAGGCAGAGAGCTGAGATGTTGGTCTCGACCGCTACTCCGGCGAGCGGGTTGACCGGTGATCTTGCTGCCTGGGCACGTGGGTTCACGCCCGATGAAACCGACTTGGAGCTGGCGCAGCGTGCGCTGCTGGATACGATCTCGGTGGCAGTGGCCGCACGCCACGAGCCGGTCACTCAGGTAGCCGCCAGCCTGCCCGAGGGAGCCCATTGGGCGGCGGCCTCACACGCTCTGGACTATGACGACCTGCATCTGCCCTCTACCGCACACATCAGCGCGATCTGCGTCTCGGCCACGCTTGCCGCCGGTGGTGGTGCTGAGGCCTACCTAGCTGGAGCAGGCGTGATGGCTCGTCTAGGCGGTTTGCTGGGCTGGAGTCATTACCAGCGCGGCTGGCACGCCACCTGCACATCAGGATCACCTGCGGCAGCAGTGTCCGCTGGCATCGCGATGGCGTTGGGCGAGCGCGAGCTCGCAACCGCCCTGGCCCTGGCGGTTCCTTCCGCCGGGGGCGTGCAGCGAGCGTTCGGGACGATGGCGAAGCCCCTCCAGGTTGGTTTCGCTGCGGCGGCAGGAGTGCAGGCAGCCAGGCTGGCCGCCGCAGGCGCCACAGCTGACTCGGCCGCCCTTCGGGACTGGATGCTACTGGTCGGTGGAAACCCGGAGGGTGCCGTCCCGGCCGCTCCTGCTGTTCCTGGCGGCCTGGCAATCAAGGTCTATCCCTGCTGCTATGCACTGCAGCGGCCGATCGCCGCCCTGGCCTCCCTCGCGGTCGATCCTCAGATGGTGGCGAGGATCCGGTGTTTAACACCCGCCGCGGCCCTCCAGCCGCTGATCCATCACCGACCAAGGACTGGGCTGGAGGGCAAGTTCAGCCTCGAGTACGGCTTGGCGGCGGCCCTGCTCGACCGGCCGGTCGGCTTCGCCAGCTTCACGGATAGTGCCGTCCAGCGCCCGGAGGCGATTGAGCTTGCTGAGAGGGTGAAAGTGGAGGCCCAGCCGGGAGCAACCGGTCTTCTGGACGGCGCGTTCGAGGTCGAGGTAACTCTCTCCGACGGCAGCCGCCACGGCACTCGCCTTGCAGCGCCTCCAGGAGCCCCAGGCCGGCCGCCCAGCGTCCGGGAGATCCGCTCCAAGATCGAGGACTGTTGCGGAAGCCTAAGCGAGGAGGTGCTGCGGCTGGACTGGCAGCTAGCGCCGGAGTTCCTGCGCCGGGTTCTGGTCTGATGGAGCCTGCCAACGAGCGGTAGAGAGGCGGAGAGAGCATGACAGCACTGCCGACGGTGGCGGTCTACTCAATGGGCGGCACCATCGCCTCGCCCGTTCACGGCACCGCAGGCGCGATTCCCAGCCTCAGCGCCGAGGACCTTCTGGCCGCCGTACCCCAGCTGAGTGACGTGGCTCAGCTCGAGGCCTCCACCTTCCGCCAGCTCCCCTCACCTGAACTGCGAATGGCGGACCTGGTTGAGTTGGCCGCCGCTATTCAGAGGCGCGTGGCGACCGGGGCCCGCGGCGCGGTGGTGACGCAGGGGACCGACTCCCTCGAAGAGACGGCCTTCGCCCTCGACCTCCTCACGGACTCTGACGCTCCGGTGGTGGTCACGGGCGCTATGCGCAATCCCAGTCTGCCTGGCGCCGACGGGCCGGCCAATCTCCTCGCGGCCACCCAGGTTGCAAGCAGCGAGTCCGCGCGGGACCTCGGCGGGCTGGTCGTACTGAACGATGACATTCACGCTGCGCGGTTCGTGCAGAAGAAGCACACTTCCAGTCCGGCCACCTTCTGTTCGCCCCTCACGGGACCGATTGGCTGGATCTCAGAAGGCAACGTCAGGATCGCTGTCCGCCCCATCGAGCGGCACCACGTAGGTGTCATGGTGCCGGCTCCCCCCGATGTCGAGGTCGCGTTGCTCAGAAGTACCCAGGGTGATGACGGACGCCTGCTCAGGGTGATCGACGAGCTCGGCTACAGCGGCCTCGTGATGGAAGCCCAGGGTGGAGGCCATCTGCCGAGCGTTACCGTTCGGCCGCTGCAACGGCTGGCTGAGGCTATGCCCGTGATTCTCACCTCGCGCACGGGTAGCGGCGAGCTACTGAGAACCACCTACGGCTTTCCCGGGTCAGAGAGGGACCTGCTTGGCCGCGGCCTGATCCCGGCGGGTGTTCTGGACGGCTTGAAGTCCCGAATCTTGCTGACTCTTCTGCTGATGGCCGGCGCACGGCGGGAAGTCATTGAGCAAGCATTCCACTTGGTCGGTGTTCCCGGGCAGGGAGGTTTCCGATTGGCCGCTACGCATGATGCGGGCCACCTCTAACGCCTTTGGGACACTGAGACCGGCTCGTGAGCCCCTTCCTTCTCCCAGCTGCCGACCGCCATCTCTCCCTGCGTAACAAGCACGACTGGCGGCGGCTCGGCCGAGTTTTGCACCGCGACAACGTGACATGGCTGGCCTTCACCGTCTGGTGGCAACCGTTCGTTACTCCCTAGCCGTGAGTCAGCCGGTGAGGGCGGGTCGGACAGCCGTGCACGGGCAAACCGAGTGCACGGTTCGACGATACGGCTGGAATCGGGGCTGGGTTCATGACGGTTTGCTGGCCAGTCACCCCCTCGGATCCTCCGACCTGTAGTCTCTGGTGCGGCTCCATGGCGAATCGCCTCCTGGCCTGCTTCGACCTCGACGGCGTAATCGTCGACTCCAGTCTGGCCATTCCTGCAGCGATCAATGCGGGCTTGCAAGCCGTTGGTCGAGGGCCGATTGCAGCGAGGGACCTCGTGGAGTACATCGGGCCGCCGTGCTCCAAACCTTTCGCACGCTGCTCATCCGGCTGGGCGACGACCCCGCTATTGCCATGGAATGTCTCGCGGCCTACCGGCGCCACTATCCCCAACTCGCAGCTGATCTGACGTCCGTTTATCCCAATGTGCGGGCGATGCTCGACGAGCTGGCCGAGGTCGCCGACCTCTTGTTGGTGACGTCTAAGCCAACTAGTTTCGCAGTCCCAATCCTTGAGACACTTGGCCTTTCGGCACACTTCCGAGGTGTGTTTGCGCCCGCCCTCGACCAGCTCGTCGAATCCAAGGCTGTGACTCTTAGGCGGGCGCTGAGCAGCCTCCGAAGCGAATCGCTCCGTGTGCCGACTGTCATGATTGGCGACCGCCATCACGACGTCGACGCGGGCCTTGAGAACGGCCTGACTACCATCGGCGTCCTCTGGGGGTTCGGGAGCCGCGATGAGCTGGTCGAGGCCGGTGTACACATTCTGGTGGAGTTTCCGGAAGAGTTGCCCAGCCTGATCTCCGAGGTCCAACGAAGTTGGCCCGACATATGTACGGCGACCCAGCCCAGTGGGTTTCCCCACCGCATCCGGTGACGTCCGCGGCCTTCGCATGGAAGCGTCCGAGACCAAGCCGTCCCCGTGGCGCCGATCTGGCAAAGTCTAACCCAAGTACTGTGGCCGCCAACTCATTGCGTGGTGGAAAGCACCGGCGGGCACGCAAATTCCGGTCCGATTGCAACCGGATCCATGCCCCCGAGACATCTGCAGGAATTGCGGCACTTGGTGCCACCACCCTCAGAGCACTTGTCTGAGCCGGCCATCGAGTTGGGGGCGGCGCAGGATTCCACGTGTGTCCAATCACTGCCATCGAGCCTGGCCGACTCGAGCGCATGAATATGCGTGCGGGAAGCAGTGCCACGCTGCTTTTGGTCCAAGCCGTTTCGCCGCAGGTCGCCATACGCGTATTATGTCATTCTGAAGTTCTCGGGCGCCCAAGGCGCGTTCCCTGAACCTTGACAGCCAACCTGTCATGACTGAGAATTTTCACCAAGGTGTCGAGTCGATTCTGTAGGGGAGTGAGTGCTTGGACCGATTGGCCGAGAAGAAAGCTCTTGTCACGGGCGGCCTGCGAGGCATTGGAAGGGGCATCGCCGAAGGCTTTGCTAACGAGGGCGCCGATGTGGCGATCCTTGACCTCGAGCCGCAAGAAGCAGCCGACGAGTTCCTTTCGGGCCTGACCGCTGCCGGACGACGGGGTTTGTACATCCGGGCTGACGTCAGCTCTGAGAATGCGGTTCGGGACGCCGTGACTTCGGTTCTGCGTTCTTTCGGCAGGATCGACATTTTGGTCAACAACGCAGGAATAGTGACCGAGGCACCTGTGGCTGAGATGACCGTCGCGGAGTGGGATCGTGTGTTGGCCGTCAACCTGCGTGGCGTATTTCTCTGCACCAGATTTGCGCTGCCTCATATGATCGAGCAAGGGGGCGGCAGAATCGTCAATATCGCATCGCAACTGGGTCAGATCGGTGGTGCAACGATGGCCCACTACAGCGCCAGTAAGGCAGGTGTCATCGGCCTGACGAAGGCGTTGGCGCGAGAAGTGTCTCGGGACAACGTGAACGTTAACGCGATCGCCCCTGGTCCCATCGAGACCGACATGTTGGCGGACGAGAGCGAGGAGTGGAAGCGCTCGAAGCTCGCCGAGCTGCCGATGGGCCGTTTCGGCCGCATAGCCGAGGTCGTGCCAACCGCCATTTTTCTTGCCTCCGATGAGTCCAGCTACTACGTAGGGCAGGTTCTGGGACCAAACGGTGGCGACGTGATGGTTTGAGATCAGGAGGTCTGGGTCATAATGTTTTCACTGGCTGGGCGTGCAGCATTGATTACAGGGGCCGCTTCCGGCATTGGCGCTGCCACTGTGCGAATGTTCGCTGAGGCCGGCGCTGACGTGGCGCTGGCTTGGTACCCGCCCGATGGTCACGACATCGCTCCAGTAGTCCGGGAAGTGGAAGCAGCCGGGGTGAGAGCAGTCGTGGAGGCCGTAGACGTCCGCGAACGGCACGACGTAGATCGGCTCACCCAGAGAGCTGCCGATACGTTCGGACGACTCGACATCGTGGTCGCCAACGCCGGAATTGCCAGGCTAGAGCCTGCGCCTGAGTCCGTCACCGACGCTCAGTGGGCCAACGTCATCGACGTGAATCTGACCGGTGCTTGGAGGTGTTTCAGAGCGGCCGTACCTCACATGAAATCCAATCGGTACGGACGCCTGATAGCTACCACGTCTGTCTCGGGACCCTTGCAGGCCTGGGTTGAGCACACGTCCTACGCTGCGAGCAAGGCCGGTATGGTTGGCATCATCAACAGTCTCGCGGTCGAACTCGGTCCTTATGGCATCACCGTGAATGGGGTCGCTCCGGGCGTCATCGAGTCCCCGCAGTCTCTCGATCGTGTCAACTCTCTAGGACCCGAGGGGGTTGCCGCCCAGGCCCAGTTGGTGCCGGTTGGAAGAGTTGGGACCTGCGCGGACGCCGCAGCGTGCTTCCTTTTCCTTGCCAGCGAAGAGGCCGGTTACGTGAATGGCCACGTTCTCGTGGTCGATGGAGGCCGATGGCTCGCAGGCAGTGACTGAATCAACCAAAGGATCAGTAGTAACCGATGAACTGTGTCTGCACCATTTCTCAGGTGGCGTTGAGCAAGCCACTTGGCGATGCTACTGCGGTCGAGTCTCGTCTCATTTGAACCGACTACGTCGGGACTGTGATGATCAACGCAATTCAGTATCTCGTGTAGGCCCCGCGCTCACCTGGATCCGTTCCGGATTCAACGGAGAGGAGCCTGATTCGCATAATTCGGGGCATCCGCTCGATCGCATAGAAGTCGTTCCGTGCGTTCAGCGTGCCGCTTGAAGTCCTGGGGGCGCGATGACAAAGCCAGGTAGGCAAGGCCCGTGGCTGCGATTTAGGCGACCGGAAGGCAGTACGTGTATGCACCGAGGCGTCAGCTGAGGTGATAATAAACTCTGGAACGAAAGTGGTTGATCTCAGCTGCGATCTCGGTGAGAGCCACGGGAACTTCAAAGTCGGTCGAGACGATGACGTAATCCCGTTCATCGTATCTGCAAGCGTGGGCTGCGCTTCCACGGCGGCGATCCATCCACGATGCGCAAGACTGTCAACTCGCAACGGAGTGCGGCGTTCGGGTCGGCGCCCACCCCGGCTTACCCGATCTTCTGGGCTTCGGGCGCCGGAATATGGACATCAGCACCTCGGACCTCGTCTAATTGCACTCTGTATCAGCTCGGCGCGATGTCGGCGATGTGCAAGGTCGCTGGCGTCGACATGCAGCACGTCAAGGCGCATGGCGCGCTGTCCGACATGGCCGCTCAGCATCGAAGCATTGCTGAAGCAATCGTTGAAGCGGTCGTGTTGTTCGACTCTGCCCTCGTTGTATATACGACCTGGAACTCCCAAGTCCACGAGGTCGCGCGGGGGCGCGGCCTCCGGGTGGCGCTCGAGGTCTACGTCGACCGCTGCGTTGATGACGCGGGAGTGGAGATCCCTGGCTATTCCATCCACACTCGGAGGTTCGGCCGACGCTGCGATCCAGCGGGTCGTGTCCGCCCTGCAGACCGGACGCCTGAGGACGAATACCGGTCGGACTATTCAATGGTTAGCGAACAGTATTTGCTTCCACGGCGACACCCCCGACACCCTCCTTTTCGCCACGAGACTGCGCGCCCAACTGGAAGCGGCCGGCTTCAGTGTTCTTGCCCCAGCCGACTGGATGCCTTCGGACGGCGGAGGAGCACGTTGTCGCGCAGCTCGGGCAAGGGGTCGACTTGCCGACAGTGCTCAGGGTAATCGGTGTCAATCAGCGGCTTCGGGAGTCCACACTGGCTGACCTAATCATCGAAACGGTCCCAACCTGGTGCTCGATCCTCATCCACTTCGACTCGTCCCGCGTCGAGCCTCGGCCGTTCGTCGAGTCCCTCGAGAGCTTCTTCATCGAGGCTTCGGATGATGAAGAGATTCCGCTCAGATCCAGGCTGGTCACTCTGCCTGTGCTCTACGGCGGCGAGGTCGGGCCCGACCTTGAATTTGTGGCTAAGGTTAATGGAGTTCCGTTACATGAAGCGATCCGCCGGCTGTCGGAAGGGACTCACTTCGTAGGCATGATCAGCTTCATCTCGGGCCAGGCGAACTGCATGTGGCTCGAGCCTGAGATGGTGCTGGCCACGCCCAAGTACGAAACGCCGCGGACGATGACCCCGGAAGGAACGGTCGGTCTTGGTGGATCCAGCGTCGCCCTGTACTCTGTACCGAGCCCTGGGGGCTTCCAGATGGTTGGCCGGCTGCCAGTCCCTGTCTATAGCCCGTACCCACTGCTGGCCGAGTTTGAGTTGACGCCCATTCTGCTCAGGGTTGGCGATCGCCTGAGACTGCGGGCAATTGAGAGAACTGAGTACGACGACATCCTCCAAAGCGTCCGCGAAGGACGCTATCGATTCGACATCCAGGAGGAGGACGATTTAAGACTCGGCGCAGGGGCTGACGGAAGATGCAATGGAAGCCATCGTAGTAAGAAGCCCAGGTTTGAGCACGACTCTCCAGGACCTCGGCAGGCAAGGGTACATCGAGTTCGGCATACCGCTCGGTGGTGCCGCGGATCTCTTCCCCATCGGCTGGCGAACGCAATGGTGGGTAATCAGGCAGGTGCGGCAACCCTGGAGATGATGCTTATCGGCGCCTCTTTCGAGGTTCTGCAAACCACCACGATCGCTTGGACTGGGCCGGTGACGCCGGTACGAGTCAACGGCGCCGAAGCGCCGACAGGAAAGCCACTTCAAGTGAGTCCGGGCGATACCGTCAGCTTCGGCAAGGCCGCCGTCGGATGCTTCGGGTACGTTGCATTCGCGGGCGGGCTAGACGGTGTCACCGCACTCGGAAGTCGTTCAACCTATATTCCCGGTCGCCTCGGCGGTCATTTCGGGCGAGCCCTCCGCAGTGGCGACGTACTAAAGACCGTCGAGGCTCCGCACGACGCGGTTCCTTGGTCACCGCCCGATCGATTTGTTGAGTGGCCCCGGCACAGCCAGGTACTGAGGTTCGTAAGAGGTCCGCAATCGGAGTACTTCACCGAGCGTGGCTACCGGACTTTCACATCGGAGCCGTATGAAGTCTCTCCGCGAAGTAATCGCATCGCGTACCGACTCAGAGGGCCCGCTCCGGCGGAGAAAGAGCGAACTGCCGATACCGGCAGTGGTGCCACTGATATCGTCGAGGACGGCAACTTGGTAGGTGCCATCCAAATGGCCGGTGGCGTGGAGCCGATCTGCATGGGACGCGACTGCCCGAGCACGGGCGCTTATGCGAAGATCGGCTGCCTGATCAGTGTGGACGTCTGTCGATTAGCACAACTGCAACCGGGCGACGTGGCGCGGTTCGAAGAAGTCAGCGTCGAGGAGGCTCACCGAGTAGCTAAGGACGTCCGGCGCATGGTTGCTCAATTCGGCCGGCTGGGCCCCTAACTGCACATGCAGCAATACACCGGCATCGATCTCCAACCGATCCTGACCGAGCCGGTCGACTGGCGCAGCAAGTCGTGGCCGGTGACTTCAGACCCCGTAATGATAAAGGACGTCAAGAGCCAGGGCTGGAATGCTCTGTCGGGCGAATTCAGCCTGCCTGTGCTGGTTCTGAAGGAGGCGGCGCTCGAGCACAATATCCAGCTCATGTCGACGTATGCAAAGGAGCACGGTGTGAGCCTCGCGCCACACACGAAGACTCCGGCCTCACCACAGCTTGCCGACCGGCAACTGGCTGCCGGTGCCTGGGCGATATCCGTCGCCACATTCCATCACGCCCGGCTCTTCCGTCAGCTGGGATTCCGGCGCATTCTGATGGCCAATCAACTACTCGAACCAAGGTGCCTGGCTTGGGTGGCCGAGCAACTGGCCAGTGACCCGGATTTCCAGTTCTGGTGCCTCGTGGACTCTTCTCGGGCAGTTGAGCTAATGGAGTCGCACCTTGCTTCTGCTAGATATCACGGCAGGCTAGGTGTGCTGGTCGAACTTGGCATTGCAGGAGGCCGGAGCGGTTGCAGATCGGTTACGGCTGGGGTCGAGCTGGCCGAGCAGGTCGCACAATCACCATATCTCCGACTCGCCGGAATCGAAGCCTACGAGAACGTAGCTCCTCTCGAGGAGTTTGAGTCCAAGCTGGCGGCAGTAGACCAACTGATGGGAGAAATGCGGCACCTAGCTAACAGCTTGGCGGACGGGCATTTGCTCCCGGCGGAGGGGGAGTTGCTGATAACCGCCGGCGGAAGCATGTTCTTCGATCGCGTCGTTAACCAGCTCGCGGCGGACTGGCACCTACCACTTCGGGTCCGTCTGGTGCTCCGCTGTGGCTCCTACATCGCTCACGATGAGGGCGCCTACGAGGCGTACTCGCCACTCGCGGGCCGTTCGGAGCGGGAACATCGGTTACGGCAGGCTCTCGAGCTCTGGTCGCTCGTGTTGTCGCGGCCCGAGCCTGGCCTGGCAGTCCTTGGGGTTCGGTAAGCGAGACGTCGCCCACGATCGCGGCTGGCCGAAGCCGTTTGCCGTTCATCGTTCACTATCGGCCTCGGCAGTGGCTGTCCAGGGTCTGGAGGTCTTGAGCCTCAATGATCAGCACGCTCGGCTCGGTGTTCCGCCCACCGTTGACCTCAACGTTGGAGATCTGGTCGGCCTCCACGTATCCCATGCCTGCACCACTTTCGACAAGTGGCGCCTGATTCCACTGGTTGACGACCACTATCGTGTTCTCGATGCAGTCAGATGCTATTTATGAGTGAAGTCGGGACACGGTATTTGCGATTTTGCGTACCGCAGGGTCGATGAACCTCTGCCATTCGGCAGCTCTTCGATGCCACGTGGCGCTTTTCCCTTTATGTTGGCCAAATCTACTGCTCATAGGCACGGATGACAACAATCGAGTCAGGCTCAAACAGTTTGGGGCCACATTGTGTGGAGGGCGGTCAATAGATCCGAACCGTCGACCGCCACCAGGCCCTTATTGAAGATCTCGTCTCCTTCTCTTCACAAAAGCCGGCAAATTCGCAATCCGTCTGGTCTATTAGTCCTGCGCTGCCTCCGACTTCATGTCAAAGAATGCAGATGGACGCGTTCGCTTAATGATGTAAGCGATCGGTAAACCGATCAACACAAAGACCGCTGCCGGAATCAAGGTTCCCATTGGAGTCGTCGGGATTGCCTTGATCAGAGCGAGTAGAAGCACGAGCACACCCAGAATCGGCAGGACGCCCGCATAGATCAGCCGCGAGGCACTTCGCGTAAGCGTTCTTCGGTAGTACCAGATGCAAGCGAGGCCGCCAGCCACATACATGATGATGTACAGGATCCCGGCGGAGCCAACGACCAGACCCAGCGCATTCGCGGCAGTACCGTTGGCCAAGTAGATCGCCAGCATGACAATCGGGAAGATCGTCGCGACCGAAAGTCCGACCCATGGCGTCTGGGCCTGGGAGAGCCGGCCCAGCGCACGAGGCAACAGGCCTTCTTTGGAGAGGCGAAATCCGATTCGGCTGAACACCTGCAGCTGCGCTTGGGTGACACCCATGACAGACGAAATGACCGCGAGCGAAACGAGGAACGCCCACGGAGAGGGAACAACCAGACCAGCCGCGTATGCGAAGATATTGGCGGAGTTCTGAATTAGCTTGTCCGTCGGGGCTATGGCCTGAACCGCCATCACAACCAGCAGAAACCAGATGGTGCAAAAGATGACCGTAATGATGCCAGCGCGCCCTGGATCTCGGTTTGCCTCGTGCTGCTCCTCAGCTAGGTAGACGGCCGACTCCCAGCCGGCCGCCATGAAGATGATGATGACGAAGCTGGTCGCGATGCCAGCCAGGCCACTGTTACTGGCAGACGGTAGAAGCCAGCTCAGACTTGGAACCTGCGATCCGTTGAAACCGGTGAATTCGGCGTGCAGCAAAAACCCAATGAAGGCGAGCATGATCGCATACTCAGCCCAGATTACCCAGGCTTGAAACCTGATTGCGGCCCGGACTCCGGCGATCGCGATAAGCGCGACGATGACGGTACCGATGGCAGATACGAGCCACTCCAGAAAACCGTTGGAAGCTTGATTGGGCCAGATGATCCCAAGCAAGTAAGGGCCAAAGAGCGTGGTGTTGGCGATGTTCGAGACCATACTCTCGATCATGATCATAATTCCGAGAGCCAGCCCTATCACTGGCCGAAAAGCCTTGGCGATCCACATTGCCTGAGCCGCAGCCGAAGGCTGCCACAGATTCATACGGTCGTACGCCACGGCGATGAGGAGGAAGGTGACGCCGACAACCACGATGATGAACGGAGTGACCAGACCGGCTGCGGCCAGAGCCGCTCCCAAGGTGGTCGCCACCCCGACCGACGGCGCGACGTTCGTAACCGCAGCCACAACGTCACCCCAGAGGGCGACCGCGCCCGCCCTGAGGGCGGTCGGTTGCCCTCCCGCTCCACCAGCCGCGCTGGCCACCTGCGTGTCGCCCCGGGTGTTCATCCGGCTCCCCTCCCTACTCGAACGGTCTGATCCGGCGTTTGAAGAGGCATTCTCGCTCCCGAAGGAAGCTCTGTCAACATCGCAATCGCCGCGAGTCGATAGACTGAGTCACGAAGAAGTAGATGGGGGGCCCGGTCTGTGCCTGTTCGGTGGACTACTTCATTGGCATGCCGAGCTCTAGTGCATCGTCTCATGGAGACTCTGACGGTTGAGACGAACCAGGATCTGCTCGCCGACTTGATCCAGACGAAAGGCCTTCGGCGCTCGTTCCAGCTCGCCAGAAAACGCTGGATGGCCTCAATCAGAGCAGAGAGGCTGCAGAAGATGCCGCGTCGAATCGCGCGGCGGCTGAGGATCGAGAACCAGGTCTCAACTTGATTCAGCCAGTTGGAGGGAGTAAAATGCAGGTGAATTCGGCGGTGCTTGCGCAACCAGTCCTGGACTTCAGGGGTCTTGTGGGAGGTCCGAACCAACAGCTTGAGAAAGCGCCTTCCCCCTGAAGACTAGACGAACATCACGCCACCCCAGCGTCCAGAGTCACCCGGCCTCAGCCGTGCGACGTCCCACGCCTGGAATCTCGTCAAGCAGGTCCAGCACCCCCCGAAAGGGCGAAGCCGTTCCTTGACCTCATGGTCAAGAGCGGCGAGCTCTTGCTCCATCGACTCAGCCAGGCGAATCTGGCTCTGGAGCATGAACCGCTGATGCTCGCCGATAGATCCATTGAGTACCTGTTCTAGCAGAGGCTTCTTGGTGCGCAGGTTGAAGAGTGCCAGCCCTGCCATCTGCGCCGCATCCGTGGTTGCCTGCTGCAGCTCCTTGAGCATGGCTCGCCCTGACATGCCCATGACGTCACTGGCGACGTCGCCCAGCTTGATGTTCGCGCCTTCCAGAACCTTCTGGATTCGGGTCACCAGCCGCGATCTGTCCTCGATCAGCGTCTTGCTGTAGGGGACCAACTCCCGCAGCTCTCGCTGCGCCCGGTCAGGAATGAATGATGCCTTCAGAAGGCCGTGGCGGAGTAGATCGGTCAGCCACTCCGCGTCCCTGACATCCGTTTTGCGCCCAGGCACTGCCTTCACGTGTCGAGCGTTGACGACGAGTAGTTGGAGGTCGGTCGCCTCGAGCAGGTTGTAGACCCCCTTCCAGTAACGCCGGTCGACTCCATGGCCACGTGGCTCACCCGCTCGGCGATCAACAATCGCTCAGGGCGAGCAGATCACGCGTCATCGTGCCGAACGTGCGCGTCCCCTGCTTCTTGGGGTGTGATCACACATGCCACGCCGTCTCTTGTGGACATCGAGCCCACAGCACCGCTGGTGAATCTGTCTCATGCCCACCTCCCTGATGTTGGGTCTGATGGTTGGGCAGGTGGCCCTTCAGTAAACGACATTCCCCTGCGTGCTCCCGTCCGCGGACGAGGCGACATCAAGCGGTGCCGAGAGGCCTCCCCGCTCACGTTAACTCTCGGGCGCTAGCCACCATAACGCGGTTCCCGAGCTGTCCCAACCACCCGTCTATTTTCATCCCACACGGTGGGGTCGATCGGCCCCATGGGCCGTTAACTTGTTACGCCAAACGGCGTCGTTCGTAGTCGTTGGAGAGCCGGTTGTAGTCGCTGCCTGAAAGCCTAGTTTCGGGCCCAGAAGGTGCCCAGGCATTTGAAGAT
>JAABUQ010008187.1_pt1 | contig 14789 bp, 13 predicted proteins | sample 5560001 | NCBI WGS metagenome assembly JAABUQ01 (sample SAMN10711888, study PRJNA513371) | rock metagenome | isolation source: Antarctica rocks | place: Antarctica: Victoria Land, Finger Mt nord | collected 2015-12-18 | reverse complement strand
GCCTGGCCGGGTTCGACGCCCGGTTCCCGGTGACCCGCGTCGACCTGTACCAGTCAGCACCCCAGCACGGGGACGCCCCCGACGCCTGGGCCGTTCGGGCCGCATTCCCGCTGACGGCGGACAGCGGCCCGTCCACCGGGGACGGCCCGACCTCGGGAGCGGCAGCGCCGCACCGGGACTGACGCGTGGCCGACCTGTTCCGGCCGTTCGTCGCCGGGTGGGACCGCGCGCACGCGATCTGGACACGGGCCCGCGGGCGGTCCAGCGCCTTCGACCACGCGGTCCGGGCGTGGCTGAGGTTCGACGACACCCGCGCGGACCGGATGGCCGCCTACATGAGCTACCTGGGCGTCCTGTCGTTGTTCCCGGTCATCGCGGTGGCCTTCGCCGTCGGGGCGCTCCTGCTGGCGAACAACCGTGAGGTCGGGGACGCCTTCAACGAGCTCCTCAGCCAGGGGCTCACCAGCATCCTGCCCGGGCTGGAGACCGGGTCCCCCGACCTGTTCCAGAACCTGCAGAGGGCCACCAGCGACCGGTTGCAACTGCAGTCCGGGGGAGTCGTCACGGTCATCGCCGGGGTCGCCGTCCTGCTGTACACCGGCAGCGGGTGGATCAGTGCGCAGCGCGAGGCCCTGCGCACCGTCTTCGGGACCGGCCCCCGTTACGACCGCTTCTTCCTCATCGCGAAGGCGCACGACATCGCGGTGCTGCTGCTGCTCGGCCTGCTGCTGACGGTGTCCGTCGCGGCGTCGGTGCTCACGACGACCGAGCCGGTGAAGCGGCTGCTGGGACTCGGCCCGGTCGGCAACGGGCAGGTGCACGCCCTGGTCACCGTCGCCACGGTGGCGGTCGGCGTCCTGACCGGGGTCGCGTTGTTCCTGGCCCAGCACCTGGCCCTGGCCGGTGTCCCCGACCGGCACTGGCGGGAGTACCTGCCGGGGGCGGTCGTCGCGGCCATCGGCTTCGAGGTCCTCAAGCAGGGCGCGGCCCTGCTCATCCGTCAGGTCTTGGGCAACGCGGTCTACGGGACGTTCGGGGCCGTCATCGCGGTGCTGATCTGGATCAACCTGACCTCGCGGGTGACGCTGCTCGGCGCGGCCTGGACCTACACCGGGTGGCGGCAGGTCGTCGACGCCGAGATCGTCACCTCGACCGGGCTCGACGGGACACCGCGGGACGCCGCCCCCGCCGGCGACCTGCCGGACACCTCGACCCCGGGCGCAACCGACGGCCGGGGTCGCGCGTCGGTGCCGGCCGCGTCGGTGGTGTCCGTGGTATCAGTGGTGTCGGCGGGGTTGGCGGTGCTCGCGACGGCGGCAGCGGCCACCGGAGTGCTCAGGATCGGGCGCCGCAGACGCTGAGACCTGCCCCGACACGGTCCCCGAGACCGGTCCCGAGACCGTCCCCGCCGACCTGCACCATGCGGCTCCTGCGGGGAGGCCCGGTGCCCACTCGATGATCTCGTGATCGGTTGGAGGACGAGGATGTGTCCACGGGGCCGCTGGCTCGCCGCTGCCGTCCTGGCGCTCGTCGCCGGCTCGCCCGGGTGCACCTCCTCGGCTCGGGAGCCGGCCACTCGGATCCCGCTCCCGTCCTCGGACGTCACACCCCACGTCGGCACGACGGCCGGTACCGCGCTGCCCAAGGCCGGTACCGCCCCGCCCCGGACCGGTCTGCCGACCACGTTGCCTGTCCCGAGTGGGACCACCGTGATCGCCCGGACCTCCGGCTCGGGGTCCCACCAGTTCGATCCGGTCACCACCAGCGGGACCACCACCAGCGGGACGTTCGACGTCCAGATCGTCTGCGACAGGGGATCGGTCCGGGTGATCCGCAAGCCGGACGTGGACTTCAGGATCACCTGCACCGGGACGGCTGCGGGAGTCTCCGTCCCCACGACCAACCTCAGCGGGTCACCCGTCACCGTGGAGACCGCGGCCCGTACCCGATGGACGATCAGCGCGGGGATGTCGACTCCCGCCGGCGGCTAGCGACTCGCGGCGCAGGTGGGCTGGGGGCGGGGGCCGCTCCGAGACGGACCGGCCCCCGCGCGGCGTGCTCAGGGGGCCTGGATGGTCCAGATGCCCCGGCCGTGCGTTCCGGCGACGATCGTCGTCCCGTCGGCCGCGACGGAGAGGTCGTTGACCGAGACGTTCGGCAGGCCGGTGCCGAGCCGGTACCAGGACCCGGGCCGGCTCTGCCGGGCGGCGTAGACCCCGGCGTCGGTGGCCAGGACGAGTCCCCCGCGTCCGATCACCAGGTCGTCCCCGCCGATGTCGGGCAGGTTCCCGGAGATGTCGGTCCAGGTGGTCCCGCCGTTCCGGGACTCGAAGACGTGCCCGGTCCCGCCGCCCTCGACCCACCGGCGGGAGAAGCCGTTGTAGACGGCGTAGACGTGCTGGGCGTCGGCCGGGTCCACGGCCAGTCCGGCGAGGAAGCGCTGCGGCAGGACCGGGGAGGAGACCCGGTGCCAGGTGCCGCCGGCGTTGGTGTCGATCCCGGTCGCGAAGCTCGGGCCGGGGCCGCTGCCGCGCACCCAACCGGCGTAGGTCGTGCCGCCGTTGACCGCCAGGGCGGTGGCGGTGGTGGCCGTCCCGAGGTCGTGGACGGCCTTCCAGTCGCAGCCCTTCGCCGTGCAGAACGTCCCCCAGCCCGCCGTGTCGTCCCAGATGTGCCGGCCACCGGCCACCCAGTGGTCCGGGTTCCCGGTGTCGGCCACGAACGGCGCGATGAACTGGGCGGACCCGGTGGCGCTGTCCGGCGGCGCGATGTCCCGGAACGTGTGACCGCCGTCGGTGGTCAGGTAGGTGGAGAGGTAGACGTACTCCCCGACGGCGTTGGTGCCGTCACGCGGGTCGACCAGCACCTTCCCGCCGTCGCCGCCGGCCGGTTCGATCATCGTCGGGGCGTCGGCACCGAGCAGCGCCGCGGTGCCGTTGTCCTGCAGGCCGGCCCAGAAGGCGGTCTTCCCGCCGGTCAGCGGACCCGTCCCGACCCCGTAGAGCTGGGTGGTGTGCAGCGTCGCGTTGGTGTTCGTCCAGCCGCCGTAGCCCTGGACCGACGTCGGGCGGTGGTACACGCCGCCGTCGTTGCCGATCCAGACCTTCCCGCCGGACACCGCGAGCGCGTGCTGGTCCGGGTGGGTGGTGTCCGGGCACGACGTCCCGCAGGCGAGTCCGTAGTTCCAGTACGGACTCGCGGTGGTGAAGGTGAGCCCGCCGTCGTCGCTCTGGAAGACCTCCTCCAGGCTGACGTAGACCCGCTTCGGGTTCGTCGGATCCACCACCAGCGCCTGGTTGTACCAGGACTGCACGCCGACGTTGTAGCCCGGCAGTGCGCCGATCGCGGAGCCCGAACGGCCCAGGGACGCCGAGTCGGCGACCTTCTGGTACCGGCCCGTCGGGTCACCGCCCGGGATCTTGAACAGCCCCAGCAGGTTCGTCGCCCCCCCGGCGGCCAGCTTCTTCGGGCTCTCGACCAGGGCGTAGAGCACCGAGCCGTCCGCGGCGTAGGCCAGGGTGGTGCGCCCGATGTCGGTGGCCGGTCCGTCGGAGCCCGTGGGGGTGATGCGGTGGAAGCTGCCGGCCGCGCCGCCGGTGGTGGACAGGAAGAAGCCGTTGTCCGGTGAACCGCTGCGCCAGCCGACCACCGCGAGCACGGTGCGCCCACCGGTGCCGGGGCGGACCACCACGTCGGTGACGTGGTTGTCGTACGGGCCGGACGTCGCCGTCGGAGCCAGGACGCGGGTCCAGGCGCCCAGGCCGTCGGAGGAGGTACGGAACAGCCCGCGGGTGGTGGCCGCGTAGACGTGCCCGACCGCGTCGTCGATCAGGCGGTACACCTCGGCGCCGTCCAGGGCCGAGCCGCCGACCTTGCGGAGGTGGTCCCCGCGGTCGGTGGACACGTACACGCCCTGCCCGGAGTACGCGTCGGCGTTGGTGTTGGCCTCGCCGGTCCCCAGCCAGACGCTGTGCGCCGGGCCGACCAGGACTGCGCCGGTGGACTGGCTGGGCAGGTCGCGCCCCAGCGGGGTCCAGGTGCTCCCGTTGTCCGTGGTGCGCCACAGGCCGCCGTCGGCCGCGCCGGCGTAGGTGGTGGCGCCGTCCACGGCCAGGGAGGTCATCCGGCCGCCGACCAGGCCGAAGCCGGACCCCTCGTTGGACCAGACCGGGTCGGTGTACCCGGCCGGGCTGGCGTCGTAGGGCTGGTGGGTGACCTCCGTCCACGCGCCGCCGACCCGGGGCAGTGCGGCGGCGGCGGCCAGCGCGCTCGGGATGGCGGCGGGCGGTACGCGCAGGCCGGGGGCGGTGCGGGCGAACGCGTACTGGGCGGCGCGGTCGGCGATCTCGTCCGGTCCGTCACCGGCCGCCCGGGCGCCCTCGGCCCGCACGTCGAGCGAGCGGGTCCGGGACGCGGCCGCGCGGAGGCGGACTGCCGTGTCGATCTGGCGCTGCGCCGCGACCGGCAGGGGGTTCGGGGCCGGCTTCCTGGGTTGCGCGTGAGCGGCACCCGTCGCACCGAGTGCCAGCGAGCCGGTCGCGGCCAGTGCGGCGACAGCGGTCAGTCGTCTGCGGTTCACGTGTCCTCCTGCTTCCCGTGCCCCATCGGCGGGGCAGGGGGACACCTCATCACGGCCGGGCCCTGCGGTGGGGCCCTGTTCGGTCACCGCTGCCGCGCGGGCCCTGTGTCGGCCGATCAGACGCGGCCGTAGATCAGGGCCTGCTTCACCTCGGCGATCGCCTTGGTGACCTCGATGCCGCGCGGGCAGGCGTCGGTGCAGTTGAAGGTGGTCCGGCAGCGCCAGACGCCCTCCTTGTCGTTGAGGATCTGCAGGCGCTGCTCACCGGCCTCGTCCCGGCTGTCGAAGATGAACCGGTGGGCGTTGACGATCGCGGCCGGGCCGAAGTACTGGCCGTCGGTCCAGAACACCGGACAGCTGGTCGTGCAGGCCGCGCAGAGGATGCACTTGGTGGTGTCGTCGTAACGGGCCCGCTGCTCCTGGGTCTGCAGCCGCTCCCGGGTGGGTGCGTTGCCGTGCGCGACGAGGAACGGCATGACCTCCTTGTACGCGTCGAGGAACGGCTCCATGTCCACGACGAGGTCCTTCAGCAGGGGCAGGCCCTTGATGGGCTCGACGAGGATCGGCTTCGCCGGGTCCAGGTCCTTCATCAGCGTCTTGCAGGCCAGGCGGTTGCGGCCGTTGATGCGCATGGCGTCGGACCCGCAGACCCCGTGGGCGCAGGACCGCCGGAACGTCAGGGACCCGTCCTGGTAGCCCTTGATCTGGTGCAGCGCGTCCAGGACACGGTCGGTGGAGTGGACGTCGACGGAGTAGTCCTCCCAGTGCGGGGACTCGTCGCGCTCCGGGTCGTACCGACGCACCCGCACGGTCACGGTGAACGAGGCGGGCACCCGCGCGATGTGCTGTTCGGCCTCGGGCGGGCGCGGGTTCGGCTCGACCTGCGGGCTGAAGTCCGGGGTGGGGGTGGAGTCGGACCTGACCGGAGCGGTGCTCACCTCAGTACCTCCGTTCCATCGGCTGGTAGCGGGTGACGACGACCGGCTTGTAGTCCAGGCGGACCTGGGGTCGTCCCTCGTCGTCCAGGACCCGGTAGGCCATCGTGTGCCGCATGAAGTTCACGTCGTCCCGGGTGTCGTGGTCCTCGCGGAAGTGCCCCCCGCGGCTCTCCCGCCGGGCCAGCGCACCCGCGACGGCGACCTGGGCGAGGTCCAGCAGGAACCCGAGCTCGACCGCCTCGAGCAGGTCGGTGTTGTAGCGGCGGCCCTTGTCCTGCACGGAGACGCGCGCGTAGCGGTCCCGCAGCTGGTCCAGGTCGACCGAGGCCTGCTTGAGCGTGGTCTCGGAGCGGTACACCCCGGCGTTGAGGTCCATCGTGGCCTGCAGGTCCGAGCGGATCGCCGCCACCCGCTCACCGTCGGGGCGCTCACGCAGACTGGAGACCAGCTCCACCACCGTCGCCTCGGACCCGGCCGGGATGTCGATCCTCGGGGCGGTCGCGGCGTGCTCGGCGGCGAAGATGCCGCAGCGCCGGCCGAAGACGTTGATGTCCAGCAGGGAGTTCGTCCCGAGCCGGTTGGCGCCGTGCACGCTGACGCAGGCCACCTCGCCCGCCGCGTACAGCCCGCCGACGACGCGGTCGTTGTCGGCGAGCACCTCCCCGCGGACGTTCGTCGGGACCCCGCCCATCGCGTAGTGGGCGGTCGGGAACACCGGGACCGGCTCGGTGTAGGGCTCGACGCCCAGGTAGGTGCGCGCGAACTCGGTGATGTCGGGGAGCTTCGCGTCGATCTGCTCGCGCGGCAGGTGGGTCAGGTCCAGGTGGACGAAGCTCTTGTCCGGCCCGCACCCCCTGCCCTCACGGACCTCCGAGACGATCGCGCGCGCGACCATGTCCCGTGGCGCCAGGTCCTTGATGGTCGGGGCGTAGCGCTCCATGAAGCGTTCGCCCTCACTGTTGCGCAGGACACCGCCCTCGCCGCGGGCGGCCTCCGACAGGAGGATCCCCAGCCCCGCCAGGCCGGTCGGGTGGAACTGGTAGAACTCCATGTCCTCCAGCGGCAGCCCGCGGCGCAGCACGATGCCCATCCCGTCCCCGGTCAGCGTGTGCGCGTTGGAGGTCGTCCGGAAGATCTTCCCGAACCCGCCGGTCGCGAGCACCACCGAGCGGGCGCTGAACACGTGCAGCTCACCGGTCGCCAGCTCGTAGGCCACGCAGCCCGTCGTGTTCTCCCCCGCCTCGTCCAGCAGCAGGTCCAGCACGTAGAACTCGTTGTAGAACTCGACGTCGCGCGAGATGCACTGCTGGTACAGGGTCTGCAGGATCATGTGGCCGGTGCGGTCCGCGGCGAAGCAGCTGCGCCGGACCGGGGCCTGGCCGTGGTCGCGGGTGTGCCCGCCGAACCGGCGCTGGTCGATCTTGCCCTCGGGCGTCCGGTTGAACGGCAGGCCCATCTTCTCCAGGTCCAGCACGGCGTCGACGGCCTCGCGGCACAGCACCTCCGCGGCGTCCTGGTCGACCAGGTAGTCACCGCCCTTGACGGTGTCGAAGGTGTGCCACTCCCAGTTGTCCTCCTCGACGTTGGCCAGGGCGGCACACATCCCGCCCTGCGCGGCACCGGTGTGGGAGCGGGTGGGGTAGAGCTTGGTCAGCACCGCCGTCCGGGTGCGCGTCCCGGACTCGAGCGCCGCGCGCATGCCGGCACCGCCCGCGCCGACGATGACGACGTCGTAGTCGTGGTGGGTGACCATCGAGATTCCTTCCTGGGCTGGGCCTTCGGATGCCGGGGGTCGTGCTCAGCGGCCGGTGCAGACGGCCATCGTCGAGGAGGGGTCGACGCAGGGGTCGAACGTGAAGATGGTCAGCGTCCCGGTGACCATCACGATCGCCGTGGCGGTGTACAGGATCCCGAGCGTGACGAACCGCCGCCGCGGGGACTCCACGTAGTCGTTGACGATCGTGCGCAGTCCGTTGGTGCCGTGCAGCTCGGCGAGCAGCAGCATCATCAGGTCCCACACCTGCCAGAACGGGCTCGCCCACTTGCCCGCCACGAAGCCGAAGTCGAGGCGGCTGATCCCCTGCCCGACCATGAGGTTCACGAACAGGTGGCCGAAGACGAGCACGAGCAGCAGGACCCCGGACGCCCGCATGAACAGCCAGCTGTAGAGCTCGGCGTTGGTGCGACCGGTCCGTCGCGCCTGCCGTGGGCGTTCGATCAGGGCGGTGGCGGGGGCCCCGCCGGTGACGGCGGCCACCTCAGCTCCCGTGTCCGAAGACGATGAGCAGGTGTCGGATGGCGAACGGGACGAACAGCACGAACGAGACCACCACGACGGCCCAGCTCAGCTGCCGCTGGTAGCGCGGCCCCCGGGACCAGAAGTCGATGGCGATCAGCCGCAGCCCGTTGAACGCGTGGAAGAGGATCGCGGCCACCAGTCCGGTCTCCATCAGACCGACCACCGGCTTCTTGTAGCTGTCGATCACCCGGTTGTAGGCCTCCGGGGACACCCGCACGAGGGCGGTGTCCAGCACGTGGGCGAAGAGGAAGAAGAAGATCGCGATGCCGGTGATCCGGTGCAGCACCCAAGACCACATGCCCTCGCGGCCGCGGTAGACGGTGCCCGCCGGCCGGACACCGCGGGAGCCCGGCCGCGCCGGGACCGGCGACCCGGTCGGGGCGCCACGCGGGGGGCTGATGACCACGCTCAGCTCCCTTCGGCAACGTCGGGTACTCGGGTGGGGTGTTGGACGGGCGGGCCACGTCAGCGGCGTGCGGCGGGTGGCGCGAGCGGATCGGGGAGGCCCTCGAAGGTTACGTTCGCACGACCCGTCACCGCCGGTCACGGCGATGTGAGCCGTGTCTCTGCCGGCCCTGGCACCCCGGCCGGCGTCCCCGTTACAGTCCCCCCGCCGAGTCGCCCGCCGAGTCGCCCGCCGCAGGCGGTGGACCGGCACCGCGGCCCCCCCACCCGTCCGTGACGGGACGACGTCAGGAGACACTCCGGTGACCGCTTCCCCCGCCCGCGGGACGTCCCGCCGCTCGCGCGCCGTGCGCCGCCGCCTCGCCGTCCCCGCCGCGGCGTGCGCCGGCCTGGTCTCCCTGGTGGCGGCCTGCGGCCAGGCGCCGACTGGGTCCCCCTCCTCGACGGCACCCGTCCAGACGACCTCGTCCGCCGCTGCGTCGCAGACCGCGACGTCGGCGGCGACGGGGAGCGCGAGCCCCACGAGCAGCGCGGCCGGCGGCGCAGCGGGCGCCGCGTTCAAGGCGTGCATGGTGCTCGACGTCGGCGGGGTGGACGACAGGTCGTTCAACCAGTCGGCATGGGCGGGGATGACCGCGGCGAAGGCCGGGAACCCGAACCTGGCCGTCAGCTACGTGTCCTCGGCCAGTCAGAACGACTACGTGCCCAACCTGACGAACGAGACCAAGCAGGGCTGCAGGACGACCATTGCCGTCGGAGGGGTCCTGGGTGATGCCGTCACGGCGATCGCGAAGGCCAATCCGAAGGTCGGCTACGCGATCATCGACGGCAGGATCCCCGCGCCGAACGTGTACTCGATGGAGTTCAACACCGCGCAGGGCGGGTTCCTCGGCGGGTACCTGGCCGCGGGGATGTCCAAGACCGGGAAGGTCGGCACCTTCGGTGGGCTGAAGATCCCCCCGGTCACCGTGTACATGGACGGCTACTGGGAGGGCGTCCAGTACTACAACAAGGTCAAGGGCAAGGACGTCAAGGTCCTCGGCTGGGACGAGACCACGCAGAACGGCACGTTCAGCAACTCCTTCACCGACTCGGGCGCCGGCAGCACCGCCGCCCGGACGTTGCAGCAGCAGGGCGCGGACGTCGTGTTCCCGGTCGCCGGCGGCTCGGGCCTGGGGGCGGGGGCGGTCGCGCAGGGCTCGGGCGGCAAGCTCGACCTCATCTGGGTGGACACCGACGGGTGCGTCTCGGCGGCCCAGTACTGCAAGTACTTCCTCTCCACGGTCTACAAGGACATCACCGGCGCGGTGCAGACCTACCTCGGCCAGGCGACCACGGGCACCAGGACCGGTGAGTACGTCGGCACGCTGGCCAACAAGGGAACCGGACTGTCCCCGTTCCACGACTTCGACGCCAAGGTCCCGGCGGATCTCAAGGCGGAGCTGACCAAGCTGTCCACCGACATCGCCGCCGGCACGGTGAAGGTCACCTCCAAGGCCCAGCCCGCGGGCTGATCCGGCTCAACGGAGTCCGGCGGGAAGGCAGGCGTACGCATGCGACTGGAGCTGCGGGAGGTCACCAAGCGGTTCGGGCCGCTGGTGGCGAACGACGCCGTCAGCCTGACCGTCGAGCCGGGGACGGTGCACGCGCTGCTCGGGGAGAACGGCGCCGGCAAGTCGACGCTCATGAACGTGCTGTACGGGATGTACCGGCCCGACGGGGGGCAGATCCTGCTCGACGGGGAGCCGGTCCGGTTCGCCGGGCCCGGGGATGCGATGGCGGCGGGGATCGGCATGGTCCACCAGCACTTCATGCTGATCCCGGTCCTCACGGTCCTGGACAACCTCATGCTCGGCCGGGAGGACGCGCGCGGCGGCTGGCTCGCGCGGCGCAGCGCCCGGCGCGGCATCGAGGCCACGGCGAAGCGCTTCGGCCTCGAGGTCCCGCTGGACCGGCTGGTCGGTGACCTCCCCGTCGGGCTGCAGCAGCGGGTGGAGATCCTCAAGTCCCTGCTGAGGGACGCGCGACTGCTGGTGCTGGACGAGCCCACGGCGGTGCTCACCCCGCAGGAGGCCGACGAGCTCATCGCCGTGATGCGGTCCCTGGCGGCCGGCGGCACGTCCATCGTCTTCATCAGCCACAAGCTGCGAGAGGTGCAGGCGGTCGCCGACACGGTGACGGTGCTGCGCCGCGGGAAGGTGGTCGGGACGGCCCTGCCGACCGCCACCCGGGAGGAGCTCGCCGGCCTGATGGTCGGGCGCGACGTCAAGCTGGGCGTGGACCGGGACGTGGCCGACCCGGGCGCCGTGGTGCTGGCCGTCGACGACCTTCGGGTGGTCGACCCGCTGGGTCACGTGACGCTGGACGGGGTCTCGCTGGACGTGCGTGCCGGGGAGATCGTCGGGATCGCCGGCGTCCAGGGCAGTGGCCAGACCGAGCTCACCGAGGCGGTGCTGGGACTGACCGAGCCCGCGTCGGGGACCGTCAGCCTGGACGGGACCGACCTCACGGGGTCCGGGGTGGAGCAGCGGCTGACCGGCGGGATCGGGTACGTGCCGGAGGACCGACTCGACGACGGGCTGGTCGGGGAGTTCAGCATCGCCGAGAACCTCGTCCTGGACCTGGTGGGGACGGCGGCCTTCAGCCACGGCCCAGCGCTGGACCTGGCGGCGATCGGCACCTCGGCGGCGGCCCGGATGACGGAGTTCGACGTGCGGGCGCCGTCACCGCGGGCCGCCGCGAGCACCCTGTCCGGTGGCAACCAGCAGAAGGTCGTGCTGGCTCGGGAGCTGTCCCGGCCACTGCGGCTGCTCGTCGTCTCCCAGCCCACCCGCGGACTGGACGTCGGGTCCATGGAGTTCGTCCACTCGCGGCTGGTCGCCGAGCGCGACCGCGGCACGGCGGTGCTGCTGGTGAGCAGTGAGCTCGACGAGATCCGCGGGCTGTCGGACCGGATCGTCGTGCTGTGCGACGGCCGGGTCACCGGGGAGCTGCCGGCCGGGGCGAGCGCCGAGGACTGCGGGGTCCTCATGGGCGGCGGGTCGCTGCCCGCAGCCGCGACGGGGGGCCCCTCCGGGGCGCCGGCCGGGGCGACGGCGGCGGCGCCGTGAGCGCTGCCTGGCGTTGGGCGCGCGAGGCCAACGCGGTCGTGGTCACGCTGCTCGCCGTGCTGGTCGCCGCGGTCCTCGGTGGGCTGCTGGTCGCGGCGGCGGACCCCGCCACCCAGACCGCGGCCGGCTACTTCGCCGCCCGGCCCGGGGACACGTTCGCCGCGGCGGCCCGGGCTGCGGGCTCGGCCTACCGGGCGCTGTTCGAGGGCGCGGTGCTCAGCCCGTCGACGCTGTCCAGCGGCAGCTTCACCCAGATCGCCGGCTCGCTGTCGGAGACCGTCACGCTGGCGACACCGCTGATCCTGGCCGGGCTGTCGGTCGCGATCGCGTTCCGCGCCGGGCTGTTCAACATCGGCGGGCAGGGCCAGATCGTGCTCGGCGCCATCCTCGCCGGTTACGTCGGCTTCACGTGGCACCTGCCGGTCGGCCTGCACCTGCTGGTGGCCCTGCTCGCCGGGCTGGTCGGGGGCGCGCTGTGGGGCGGGCTGGCCGGGGTGCTGAAGGCGCGGTTCGGGGCGCACGAGGTGATCACCACGATCATGCTCAACTACATCGCGGTCGCCCTGCTCGGTCTGCTGCTGTCGACCTCGGGGTTCCAGCGGCCGCCGGGCACCCAGGCCATCTCCCCGGTCGTGGACGCCTCCGCGCGGCTCCCGCACCTGGCGGGGTCGGCGCTGCGGGTGCACGCCGGGATCGTGCTGGCACTGCTGGCTGCCCTCGGCGTCTGGTGGCTGGTCGAGCGCAGCGTGACGGGCTTCCGGCTCCGCGCGGTCGGTGCCAACCCCAACGCCGCGCGCACCGCCGGGATGCACGTCGGGCGGGTGACCACCCTGGTGATGCTGCTGGCCGGCGGGCTCGCCGGGCTCGCCGGGGCCTGCCAGGTGCTGGGCACCAACTCCTCGGTCACCGGGGACATCGACGCGGGCATCGGCTTCGACGGCATCACGGTGGCGCTGCTCGGGCGGGGGAAGCCCGGCGGGACGGTCGCCGCCGGGCTGCTGTTCGGCGGGCTGCGGGCGGGCGGCTCCTACATGCAGTCCGCCACCGCTGTCCCGCTGGACCTCGTGACCGTGCTGCAGGCGCTGATCGTCGTGTTCGTCGCCGCCCCGACGTTGGTCGCGGCCCTGTTCCGGCTCCACGCGGTCCGGACCGACGCCGGGACCCCGCAGCTGGCGAAGGGCTGGGGCTGATGGCGGCCACACCGACCGTCCTGACCGGGTCGGCCGGCGTCGGCGCGGCCGGCCGTCCCGCCGGTGGTGCGGCGGGCGGCCCGGTGGCGGAGGTCCCCGCGCTGCGGCGCGACCGGCGCGGCCGCGGGATCGCCCTGCTGGTCTTCGCCCTGCTGTCGGTGGCGATGGCGGGGTCCAGTGGTCCGGCCCGGACCACCGTGTTCGAACTGTCCGGGCCCCAGGACGCCGTCCGGGTCCCGAACCTCCCGGTACGCGTGGTCCCGTTCGCGGTCGTCGTCGCGGTGCTGCTCGCACTCACCGGGGTGGTCCTGCTGGTGCGGCGGGTGACGCGCCGGACGACGACGGTCACGCTGACGGCCGGACTGGTGGCCCTGCTGACGGTCTTCGTGTCGTGGGCCGGCACCACCTCCGTCGGCTCGTCGTCGATCGACCTGCTCGGTCTGGCGCAGAACACCGTCCTGCTGGCGGTCCCGTTGGCGCTCGGTGCGCTCGGCGGGGTGCTCTGCGAGCGGTCCGGCGTCATCAACGTGGCGATCGAGGGCCAGCTGCTGGTCGGGGCGTTCGCCGGGGCGCTGATCGGGACCACCGCCCACAGCCCGGTGACGGGTGCTCTCGCCGCGGTGCTGGCCGGCGGCACCATCGGAGCGGTGCTCGCCGTGCTGGCCGTCAGGTTCGGTGTCAACCAGGTCGTCATCGGCGTGGTGCTCAACGTCCTGGCGCTCGGGTTGACGTCGTTCCTGTTCAACGCGGTCATGCAGAAGGCGCCGGACACCCGCAACCAGCCGGACGTCTTCACCCCGGTCGTGATCCCGGTCCTGTCCGACATCCCGGTGTTCGGACCGCTGCTGTTCCAGGCGAACGTGCTCGTGTACGCCACCTACGTCCTGGTGGTCGTGGTGCACCTCGGCCTGACCCGGACGCGATGGGGCCTGCGGACCCGCGCGGTCGGGGAGAACCCGCGCGCCGCCGCCGCGGCCGGGGTCGAGGTGCTGCGGATCCGCTACGTCAACACGGTCCTGGGGGGTGGGGTGGCCGGGCTCGGCGGCGCCTACCTCGTCCTGGGCAGCGCCGGCTCGTTCTCGACGAATATGACGGCGGGCCGCGGGTTCATCGCGCTGGCCGCGGTCATCTTCGGCAGCTGGCGCCCACTGGCCGCCGTAGGCGCGGGGACGTTCTTCGCGTTCGCGTTCGCCCTGCAGCTGCTGCTGACCGTGGTCAACACCCCGGTCGCGATCCCGAGTGAGGTGTTCACCATGCTCCCCTACCTGGCCACGCTGCTGGCGGTGGCCGGCCTGGTCGGGCGGGTCCGCGCCCCCGCCGCCGACGGCGTCCCCTACCGGCCGTGACCGAGGAAGGGGTGAGCGGGCCCGACTGGCCCGCGCTGCGCCTGGCCGCCCGGGAGGCGATGACCCGCGCCTACGCGCCGTACTCGCAGTTCCCGGTCGGCGCGGCGGCGCTGGTCGACGACGGGCGGGTGGTCGTCGGGTGCAACGTGGAGAACGCCAGCTACGGGGTCGGCCTCTGCGCGGAGTGCGGCCTGATCAGCGCGTTTCAGGCGTCCGGCGGCGGCCGGCTGGTCGCGTTCACCTGCTGCGACGGCCGCGGAGCACTGCTCATGCCGTGTGGACGGTGCCGGCAGCTGCTGTTCGAGTTCGGCGGCACCGCGCTGCAGGTGGACACCCCCGGCGGCGTCCTGACCCTGGACGCCCTGCTGCCGCAGGCGTTCGGCCCCGCCGACCTGACCCGGTCCTGACCTCCGCCATCGTGACCTGGCCCGAACCGGCCGAACGGTCAGTCGGGGACCACGGTGGTCAGGCAGAACGGGTGGCCTGCCGGGTCCAGCAGCACCCGCCACGCGTCGGGGGACGCCTGGTGGCCGGCCTCCCGGGCGCCGAGTGCCACCGCCCTCGCCACGGCCGGGTCGAGGTCGTCGACGGCGACGTCGAGGTGGACCTGCTGGGGCCGGTCCGGCTCCGGCCAGGTCGGCGCGACGTGGTCCGGGGTCCGCATCATCGTCAGGGCGACGCCACCGTCGGACAACGCGACCAGGCCGCCGTCGGGGGAGGCGAACACCTGGCGCATCCCGAGCAGGCCGCCGTAGAAGGCGGCCAGCGCTGCGGGGTCGGTGCAGTCCAGCGACACCGACGCCAGCCTGCCGACCGCCGTCGGAGGAGCGTCGTTCCCGGACGGGTCGGTGGATGTGGTGGGTGTCGTCACGCCTCACACGATCGCATCGAGCGTGGGACCGGGGACCGATCGAGTGGCGAT
>JAABUQ010008186.1_pt1 | contig 14792 bp, 15 predicted proteins | sample 5560001 | NCBI WGS metagenome assembly JAABUQ01 (sample SAMN10711888, study PRJNA513371) | rock metagenome | isolation source: Antarctica rocks | place: Antarctica: Victoria Land, Finger Mt nord | collected 2015-12-18 | reverse complement strand
TTCAATTTGTTAGGGTACAATATCACCTCTGTGACATCTCACAGCGGTTTTTTGTCCTTCACCCAAGGTGCTTATTAATACACTTTTATTCTCGCTTATCTTTCCCGCCTTACGTTAGTAGCCCAAACGAGCACCTCGTTTGCGCGTGAAATAGCTCCAACCCCACTGAATCAGCACTACCAGTTTGTTGTCGAACTCAATTAAATAGTAGATATGGATAAATACCCAGGTGAGCCAAGCAAAAAAACCTGAAAACTTGATGAAACCCAAGTCTACTACAGCAGCATTCCGCCCAATGACAGCTAAGCTACCTCGATCAAAGTAACGGAACGGGAGCATGCTGTTACCCTTAAGCCGCTGTTGAATCAGCGCAGCAACATATTGTCCTTCCTGCATCGCCACAGGTGCTACACCGGGCAGCAGTTTTCCGTTCTGATGAGAAAAATTTGCCAAGTCACCAACTACAAAGATGTTGGCATGCCCAGGTAAACTCAGGTCTGGTTCGACGACAACCCGCCCCGCTCGATCAAGTTGAGCGCCCGTGCGTATGCTGAGAACCTCTCCCATTGGAGAAGCCTTGACGCCAGCTGCCCACAAGATGGTTCGCGCTGGAATTTGTTCAACTTGCTCGCCCTGGCGCGTAGTAACTACATTATCTGCAATATGTGTCACCAAAGTCTTTGTCTGTACTGTCACGCCTAACCGCTTCATTGATGCTTCTGCTTTAGCCGATAATTCTGGTGCATAAGGCGGCAGAATCCGATCTAATCCTTCTAGCAATAAAATTCGGGCTTCAGCGGTATCAATGTTGCGAAAATCTTGCTTCAGAGTACTATATGCTATTTCTGCGATCGCACCAGCTAATTCCACACCAGTTGGACCGCCTCCTACCACCACAAAAGTTAGCCAAGCGCGGCGTTTTTCTAGATCGGTTTCCTTTTCTGCTGCTTCAAACGCGACAAAAATGCGTCGTCGCATTTCCAGTGCATCTTCTACCGTTTTCAATCCTGGAGCAACCGTTGCCCAATCGTCATTGCCAAAGTAGTGGTGGCTGACCCCAGTGGCGATGATTAAGCTGTCGTAAGTTAGTTCTTCGTTTTGCAGCATGACTTTTCGCTGCTCTGGATCAATATCAATCACTTCTCCCATCAGCACTTGGGTGTTTTTGCTTCGACGTAGTATGGAGCGAAGTGGCGCTGAAATATCGGCAGGGGATAGAGTCCCCGTTGCGACTTGGTAAAGGAGTGGCTGAAACAGATGAAAGTTGCGCTTATCGACTAGCGTTACGTTTACAGGAACGCTACTAAGCGCTTTGGCAGCATAAAGCCCACCAAAACCGCCACCCACAATTACTACTTGATGAGGAGATTGCTCTTCAACGGCATTTACCATATAGACTAACTTCCTTTATTGACAACTTGTTTACAGATCTTAATACAGCGGATTTCAGCTTGATGAAGTACAGTGGCAACCTGTGAACTCCGATACCCTGGCACAACCCGTGTACTCTGCTTACTTGAAATCTGCTGTAACAGCTTAGGGTGCAGTGACAAAAAATGCGTAGCGTTCGCTACAGCTTTATAAGTTCTGCCGCAAAGTTGCCGTTGAACAAGCGTCACAGCAGCACAGAATTAGTAATACCATCTCCGTTTAATTACCCTCAGTTAGACGGGGAGTAGGGCCCACTCCCTACTCCCCACCTCTTAGCTCGGTAACGCTACTAATTGCGCCGAAATCTGGTCTCGATTGAGGTCACGACCAATGAAAACTAGCTGCGTTTGCTGAGGCTCCTGGGGTTGCCAGGGGCGGTCATAAAATTGATCAAAACGACCCCCCACCCCTTGCAACACCAACCGCATAGATTTATTGGGCACCGCAACAAACCCCTTAATTCGGTAAATCTCTTGCTCTTGTGCCAACGTTTGCAGCTGGTTTTGTAGAGCAGCTGGGTCAAAGGCGCGGTTCAAGATCAGGTGGGTTGAGGTAATCTCGTCGTCGTGGTCGTGATCTTCTTCGGTATCGTGATGGCTGGGACGAGCGGCTAAGTTTTCTTCCACCGCCGCCTGAAATCCCAGTACAACAGATGGCTCGAGCTGACCGCGATCGCTCCGCACCATTTTCACAACTCTGGGCAGTTCTTGTTGAATCAAATCCACAACCTGAGCCTGGGTTACGGCATCTACTAAATCTGTCTTGTTTAACACCACTAAATCAGCACAAGCCAGCTGGTCTTCAAACAGTTCCTGCAACGGTGTCTCATGCTCTAGATTCGGATCTGCTTGCCGCTGGGCATCAACTGCCTCTGGATTACTGGCAAACCTCCCAGTTGCCACGGCTTCACAATCCACTACAGTAATTACGGCATCAACCGTAGCAGCGTTGCGAATTTCAGGCCAGCGGAAAGCCTTGATCAGTGGTTTTGGTAACGCTAGCCCAGAAGTTTCAACCAGAATGCAGTCGAGCTGATCTCGTCGCTTTAGCAGCTGCAGCATCGTTGGCAAAAATTCTTCTTGTACCGTGCAGCAAAGACAGCCGTTCGTCAACTCAACGATGTTGGCCTCATTGACTGAATCATCTGGGCACACCTGACAAGAGCGTAGTAGTTCTCCATCAATGCCCAGCTCACCAAACTCATTAACCAGAACCGCAATGCGTCGTCCCTGATTGTGCTGTAGCAAGTGGCGAATCAGGGTTGTCTTGCCACTGCCTAAGAAGCCAGTGATTACTGTGACAGGAATTTTTGCCGCCATTCTCTATATGTAATGTTGAAAACTGTTGCTTGCTCAAGGTACCACTGCTACAAATCCCCCTGCAAGCCGACAATCCTGGAAGCTTGATGATGACTTACACCATCACCCAGCTCCCAGGATTGTTAGAAGATGTGATCAGCTGCCGTTTATTTAACGCAGCAGCTCCATTTAGGTAGAACTCAGAATCCAGCGGTAAGAAGCTCTACATTCTGAACGCCAGTTTGCTCAAGTCGGGAAACCCCTTCGGGTTCGCGGTCGCCTACGGAGGGAAACCCTCCTGCAGCGCCGTCTCACCGCCCACGCAACTGGCTCCTCCTGACTCCTTCAACGTATAAACTGAATCTACTCGGCAGTTACCAGTTCTGTGCTACCACGAGTGCGACGGCGTGTCAGGGTGTTGAAAAGCATTAGACCGATGGCTTTGATCAAATTGCCCTCCAGTTCCTGGAACAGCTTCATATTCAGACCAAAAGCTGCATTGGCTTCGTCTACAATCTGATCTGCTGTGGCGTCGTCGATGGGCAGCTCATCCACGGCTTGCCGGTAAGTGGCTTTGAACTGCTTCTCATCGGGAATGTCTTTGAATTCATAGAAAGCGGTGCCTTGCCCCTCAGAGAGGTTCATCCCGCGTTGAGCAATGCCTTTAAGAATTTGTCCACCAGACAAATCGCCAAGATAGCGTGTGTAGGAGTGGGCAATTAACAGTTCAGGAGCTGAGGCAGATATTTCCCGAATTCGCTCTACATACGTTTCACCCGCTGGAGAAAGCTCGATTTGCTCTTTCCAGTTGGAGCCGTAGTAGAAGCACAGGTCTTGCTCTAGGCTTCGTTGTCGGTTCAGTTGTTTGAAGTAAATCTTCGAGAGGATTGGGTGCTGCCTGTGTCGCTCCATCTCTTCTTCCATCGCGGAATAAACAAAGTAGAGGTTGGCGACTAGCTTCCGGTAAGAGTTCTTTTCAACCGTTCCTTTTAAAAAACACTTGACAAACCCGACGTTCTCTGCCATCGTGTGAGCTTTTTTAGTGCCCTCACGCAATTTGGTTGCTAAATTACTGCTCATGCTAAAATTCCCAACTTTAAGGTCAACTGCTGGAGTATTGATTTGCAAAAGGCACAAATGCCACTAAAACGTTACATTAGACTGATTTGATGAGAAAATTTGTTAAAAATTCTGAAGCTAATTCCTTGCTCCCCTGCCTCTTCTTGACCGGAAGAGCGGCTCTACAATAATGCTATCTCCTGATATTGACATTCTCCCCCAGTAATTCTTCGGGTATAGCGGGGAATTCTTAAAGCAGATAGACCTAAAAGCATAAAGTTACATCTAATGATGGAATGGAAAAAGCTCCTGACTAGACAAAGACTGGGTAAGGATGCCCTAGACGATCCTGTAATTGCACGCACCTGCTTTCAACGGGACTGCGATCGCTTGGTGTTTTCTTCCCCTTTCCGTCGCCTTAAGGACAAGACCCAGGTTTTCTCTCTGCTGAAGAACGATTACATCCGCACCCGCCTTATCCATAGTATTGAAGTTTCCTGCGTGGGCCGCTCCCTCGGCACTATGGTCGGATATGAGATTAAAAGTAGGCATGAACTCAGCGAATTCAGCGCTTCTGATTTCGGTGACATTGTCTCTGCTGCCTGCCTTGCCCATGACATTGGAAATCCGCCCTTTGGTCATGCTGGAGAGGACGCTATCCGTAGCGGCTTTCAATCTTGGCATAACAACGCAAAAGATCACCTCACTGACCTTGAAAAAGCCGACTTTGATTTATTTGAAGGCAACGCCCAAGGCTTTCGCATCATCACGCGCCTAGAAATGCGCGCTAGAACTGGTGGGATGCAGCTAACTTGCCCTACTCTAGCTGCTTTCACAAAGTACCCCAAAGAATCTTTGATTCCGGCAGACATCCTTAATGGCTACACAGGGAAAAGCGTGGCTAAGCATGGATTCTTCCAGTCAGAGAAGGACTTGTTCGCTATTGTTGCAGATACGGTTGGACTCATTCGTCGTCATCCAGAGTCTGCCTGGTGGGCACGCCACCCTCTTACCTTCTTGGTTGAAGCAGCCGACGACATCTGCTATCACATCGTTGATCTAGAAGACGGTTACCGCATGGGATACATTCCCTTCACCAAGACTAAGGAGTTACTTAACGAGATTGCCCAACACTCAAACCTTGGAGAACATGCCGAAACCGAAGGAGAAAAAATTAAGTTACTGCGTGGTATTGCCATCAACAAACTCATTGAGGAAGTGGCTGGAATTTTTCTCGAACACGAACAAGCTCTGCTTGCCGGCACGCTTGACCGCGAACTGGTATCACTAAGTATCTATGCCGATAGCCTCAAGGAAATCCAGAACGAAACCTACAGCAAAGTTTTTATCCACCCGGAGGTCATCCCCGTCAAAATCGCCGGATACGAAATCCTCGGTAACTTGTTTGCTGAGTTCGCCAATGCTACATTTTTGCACAGTAGTAAGGGGAAACTTCTCAAAGATATGCTCCCTGAAAAGTATCGCCCTGCTGAGAACGAGAGTTGCTACAACAAGATTCTTAAGATCACTGATTATATTTCCGGCATGACTGACTCTTATGCCACAAGCCTGTTCCAGAAATTCAAGGGTATCTCCTTGAATTGAGCACTATGAGCCACAATTACAAATATTGTATTTTCTATTATTTTCATAGACTAAGCGTAATGTGAAGTCTAAAATGAATGCTGTTTAAATGCTTTTGTGTTTCCTTGTTCATCAAACGAGAGCACGGTGAAAGGTTCTCGAACATTTCCAGACTCCATACCAGGCGTACCAACCGGCATACCAGGAACAGCAATACCTGCCACATCTAATTTTTCTGCTACCAGGCGTTTGATGTCATCGGCGGGGACGTGTCCTTCAATGACATATCCGTTGATCACTGCTGTATGGCAAGATGCTAGATCGTTTGTCACACCGTATTGCTGTTTAAGAGCACTCATGTCAGGTGTCACGACGTTTGTTGGTTGGAATCCTTGGGCGGTCAGATGCTCTATCCAGCCACCGCAGCAACTACAGTATGGATCACGATGCACCGTAATTTTCAAAGCTTCTGGGGCAGCTTCTGCACCTGTAACAGTCGCCAGCCAGATGATTACTCCCGCAACAAGATAGACTGCGAGAAGCTTAATGTATCGACGGTGAGAACTTAATACGTTGAGCTTCATACTACCTCTTACAACTTGTCCTTTGTGCATTTAGGCTCCTCACCATAACTGCACTAAGTTCAACAATACCTCACCGAGGTCGCCCTCAAACAAGTCCCCTAGTCCCTTGGGGATGATGCTAGGGTCAAGTCTAAGTTCACTGAAAGAGTTAGCTCTTCTCTTCCTGTTTTAGCTCTCTATGAACTACCCCGCCCTAACTAAGAGTTAGGACGAGGAATAGTGCCGTTTCTTCGCCCCAAGTTGCCGCATACTTCGAGAGTTTGGCGGGCAGAGTACTCTGTCCGCCAACACTCGTCCGCAGGCGGTAGAGCTTGACGACTCTACGTCTGACGAGGACAGTTCCTGCCCCCGTGCCCAAGTTAGGTTAACCTGAGCAGCATTGATATCTCGGTCTTCGATATGACGGCAATCAGGGTTGGAGCAAACGTGAATTCTATCGGACATGGTCTTAGGCGTTAACTCCCAACACTTAACGCATCTTTGTGTGGGCTTAAGTCTTCTGGTTGGAGATTCTAGATAGAATCCACCTGCTTCAGCTAACTTGTAGCTGAACAATTGCCCAATAGTAGCAAAACCCACATCTAGAATTGAACGGTTTAGCCCTGCTTTTTGCCGTTTTTGTTTTTTACCCTTGCGGGTCATACCTTTGACATTTAACTCTTCTCCAGCAACTAGGCTGTTACCGCTCACTATGTTGCTGGTTGATTGATGTAGCCAGTTCTCTCGTTGACAAGCTATCTTTCTTTGTAGTTTTGAAACTACCTTTCTCTCACGTTTCCACCTTCTAGAACCCTTGACTCTTTTATGACGATTAGGAGCGCGTTGGCGACGTAATTTCTTAGAGGCAACCTTAACTTGGCGCTGCCCTTCTTTAATAAAGTCAGGCTTAGCAATCTTTTCGCCGGTGGACAGTGTAATCGCATCTTTGCAACCCAGGTCAATCCCGACGGCACCCTCTCCAGTTTGCCTGGTCGGTTGGCATTGCACTGTAATAGACGCATACCACTTCCTGTTACGGCAAAGAATTGTACAGGTAGTAGGAGTCCCCCAAGTTCTAGCAGTACCTCGCAACTGTATTCTTCCCAAGTTGGATAGATTTAAATGCCCGTTGCCACCATCTGTTTCAGCCTTCCAACCAGCAATACAGGGGTAAGTCCAGCCAGAATAACGACGCGATGCCTTGAACTTTGGATAGCCACCAAGTCCCTTGAAAAAACGCTGGAAGGCAAAATCGACCCGCTTTAGAGTCGCTTGGAGAGCATGGGAACCACACTCTACATACTCGGGCCATACTTGCTTAAACTCTGGTAAACAGTTTTGTTGCTCCAAATACCCTACTGAGTGCTTAAACTTCTTCCACTGAGTCTTACGATTAGCTACTGCCGCGTTATACAAATTCGCATGCAGCCGTCTCCAGCAGTGGAGTTGGTTCTCCTGCTGGCGGTTTGGGTACAAGCGAAAACTAATGCGGCGTGTTATGGTCATAATCGAATATTACAGTATGGTGTACAAGCGTGTCAATCGACTTGCATTCTCATAGACACTGCGTTTATAAGATTAATCTTCATATAGTGTTTGTGACCAAGTATCGGTGTAAAGTTATAACAGGAGACATCTTAAAACGTCTAGAAGAAGTATTTTCTAGGCTGTGTCAGAACCAAAAAAGTGAACTAGTGGAATTTGGCGGCGAGGCGGATCATGTCCACTTATTGGTAGATCTTTCTCCTGATGTTGCCGTCTCTAAATTGGTAAATACTCTAAAGACTATTTCTAGTCGCCTAATACGTAAAGAGTTTGCTGACCATGTGAGCCAGTTCTACTGGAAACCTGTGTTTTGGACGGGTGCTTATTGCGCCATTTCTGCCGGAGGTGCGCCGCTGGAAGTTCTTAAACAATACATCCAAAACCAAGATGAACCTGAGTAGCATTATTCCCTGTCCGCCACTAACGAGCGAAAATGCGGTGTGGCTGTGCCTCCCGCATTATTCGCGTCCCCGCCCATGCTTGTTGCATGGACGAGGAATGCGAGGCGGTTGATGTTCAACCTGAGCTGCAATCACCTGCCGCAACCATTCACTCTTGTTAAGTAGCGATCGCACGTATTCGTCTAAGTCAGGTGGCAGTTTGACGCTGATTGAATTTCTCAGCGTTGGCTCAGGACAAGCTATATCAACCCCAACTCTCCCTTTCCCAGGAGCTAACCACAGGAGTTGAGCACCCAACATATCTTTGCACCCGCCATCACCCAGTAGCTTTTACTCACCTCTACCCCAACATCGCTAAAATCAATTCAGCCAGTCCAGAGGGAGTTTGTCATGCTCCAGTACGACCCATTGCAATGTCTGCCATCCTCAGCCGAACTCCCAGATTCGGATGAAACACCTGTAGATAATGAACTCCAACAATTGATGCCTGAACTGCTCAAGCTGATGCTGGTCTGGCTGTGGCGCGAGCGGATGGACTGGTTCTTTGGCATCGATATGGCGGTCTACTATGACCCGGATGAACCTGCAATCGTCCCAGATGGGTTCATCAGTATTGGTGTGCCTCGGATTGTGGATGAGGAGTTGCGCCCCAGTTATGCCCTGTGGGAAGAGAATGACCAGGTGCCTGTGTGGGTGTTAGAAGTGGTCTCTAAGACCTACCGAGGCGAATATAACCAGAAGAAGCGCTTATATGCACGGATGGGGGTGCTGTACTACGCCATCTATTCTAATCGTCGCCGTCGCCGTCCCCGCTTAGAGGTGTATCGGCTAGTGAAAGGGGAGTATGTGTTGCAGTTGGGGAATCCGGTGTGGATGCCAGAGTTAGGGCTAGGGCTGGGGTGTGAGCGAGGCCGCTATCAGGAGATTGAACGCGAGTGGCTCTACTGGTATAACCAGACGGGGCGTCGCTATCCCACCCTGGAGGAACGGGCACAACGAGCAGAACAGTCTGACCAACGGGCCGAACAGGCCGAACGGCGGGCGGAACAAGAGCGACAGCGGGCAGAAGAACTCGCTCAGCGGTTGCGGGATTTGGGGCTTGAACCTTGAAGCTTAGTAACGTGTGTGACAGTTTTATCCTTCCAGTCAAGACTCCAGGAAAAATGATCCGTCCATTTTTGAGTACGTGGATTGAAAAGAGAGACAATTTCGCCCGTCGGAGGGTCTTTGACCTTAGTTAAATCAGACTTGAATTCATTGCATGAACGGCAAGTTAAGCAGATATTCTCAAAAGTTGTATCCCCACCTTTAGAGCGGGGATTGATGTGGTCATACGTCATGGAGATGCCGCTGTTAGCTTCACTTGTTAAGCAGTAACAGCAACGCCAACGATCAGTTAATTGCGACACCACAATGATTGCAGATTAGATAAAAGTAAATGTGTTTCAGTCCCGTTGCCGGGATTCATTTAATTGCGACGTTGTATAAAGTGTTCTAGGTGGTTTGTAATGGCTTGTTTCAGTCCCGTTGCCGGGATTCATTTAATTGCGACCAGACGATTTACCATACTAAGATTTCCTGGAACCTGGCTCTAAGTTTCAGTCCCGTTGCCGGGATTCATTTAATTGCGACGTGAGCCATACAACACGATTGCCGAATCTCTCATGTTTCAGTCCCGTTGCCGGGATTCATTTAATTGCGACTTTTGCCTCACCAATAAGCCGCGTGAACCTTGACTTATGTTTCAGTCCCGTTGCCGGGATTCATTTAATTGCGACATCGCGCAGCATGGCAACAGAGACTAAAACCTGGCGAGTTTCAGTCCCGTTGCCGGGATTCATTTAATTGCGACGCAAGCCTTCTAGCCTCTCTTAATACTGCTTTCCCTGGTTTCAGTCCCGTTGCCGGGATTCATTTAATTGCGACATCATGAAAACTTACTCAAGTATTGCGTCTACAAAAAATAGTTTCAGTCCCGTTGCCGGGATTCATTTAATTGCGACGATGTTCAAGCATACTACCGCATGACTGCTGTTACAGTTTCAGTCCCGTTGCCGGGATTCATTTAATTGCGACTCAAAGACACCCCTCCGGCAGCTGCCCCCCCGCGCCGTTTCAGTCCCGTTGCCGGGATTCATTTAATTGCGACTACCCCACTCACACGTAAAAGTGGAAGCAACTCAACAACGTTTCAGTCCCGTTGCCGGGATTCATTTAATTGCGACCTTTAGGCTTTGGTTCGTGCTGCGTGCTTACAGCTTTATGTTTCAGTCCCGTTGCCGGGATTCATTTAATTGCGACTAGGGTGAATCCCCACAAAAGTGGTTGCAGTAAGGTTTCAGTCCCGTTGCCGGGATTCATTTAATTGCGACCCGCTCGACTGGCAGAGTTAGAGCAATGAGCAGCGACATTTCAGTCCCGTTGCCGGGATTCATTTAATTGCGACCCCAAGAGCGCGATGCTAGTAAAAACCCAACCAACCTGAGCATTTCAGTCCCGTTGCCGGGATTCATTTAATTGCGACCCCCCGCAAGCTGAAACTCTTTTGTGGCAGGTGTTTTGGCGAGCATTTTGACCAAGCTAAATCGCCGAGTCAATTTCAGCCTCCAAAACAGCAGCTTCAGCCCCGTTGCCGGGATTCATTTAGCCGCCACGAATCTCAAAAGCATTGATTTTTCAAGGTTCTCACCTTTTTGGCAAACCGCCTAGGGTTTTTGACCTCGCTTTGGTTTGCCAAAATCTGTCATACCCACAAATTATAGTATGATTGTCCCGTCATGGCGGGGCTTTTCTGAACCATAGGTAATCGTCCGTTTTACCGAACCGGTATCCAACACATAGATCCGCACTGAATCAGTTTCCGGTTTGATTAGCCGCTCAATTTGCTGCTGAAGCTTGACAAATTGCATGGCAGTGAGAAAGCACTCAAAAACACTGTATTGAGTCCACTTACCATAGCCAGAGAGCATCTTGTGCAGCCTGGTGCGACGCTTGTTAGCAGGTTTTGTATCAGGCAAGTCGTAAATAATCAGGTAGAACAGGGTATTCATCTAAGCACGAGTGGCTTGTAAACAACACCTTCTTGGAGATGACGACTCAACAGCCGAGCTTGTAACTCAATGGCGCGCCGATAGGAACAACGGTAAGCAAAGACAGGATGCTTGAACTCGTCATTCATTTTGCGCTCAAAGGCTTGGAGAAATTGCTTGCGTCCGTCATCAGATAGACGATAAGCACCTAAACTTTCGTTGAAATCTTTGGGCTGTATTTCTCGATTGTTCAATACCGACAATACTAAGTTGTCAGACACTAAAGGGCGAAACTCCTCCATCAGATCTAATACCATTGCTGGCTGTCCGTGATGTACCTCATGCAGATAACCAATGTAAGGGTCTAGCCCCGCTAAATGTACACCTGCCGTCACCTGTACCCGCAGCAGCCCATAGGCAAAACTCAACAAGGCATTAACTGGATCTGTTGGTGGACGACGATTACGCCCAGCAAACGTCCACTGTTTTAACATTGAAGACCAACAGGCGAAGTATTCCCGTGCTGTCAACCCCTCAATGCCCCGCACCTGATCTAGGGTTGTCTGTTGCTCCACCAGTTTTTTTCGGAGCTTGAGCGGATTATCCCCCATCCCATGTCGATACAGTACAGCATGCTGGTTATGGATCTTCGCGGTGACGATCGCCTTTACCAATGCTAGACGCCGTTCTGTGTCGTGATATACTGCATACTGAGCCAGTCGCAACGGACCATTACGAGAGTGTCCTGGTAGAGCGCTGCCCAGATATTTGCCAAACCCGGAAAGATAGTGGATCGGCATTCCCAGTTCTAAGGCATAGGTCAAGGCATCGCCCGTGACCTGCGGGTTTCCCATTAACACTACCTGCTCTACCGTCTGAGCTGGGACAGATTGTTTCTTCCAGGAACCATCTTCCTGCTTCATTGCCACAGTGAAGGCTTCGTAGGTCTTGCTCAAGACGGCATCAGGTTGGGTTAAATAGAGAACAGACATAGTATCAAACCTCATGCTGTAGTAGTTGTTTGACCTCAAACGGCAGGCAAATTCCTTGTAGACTACATGCCTGACATTTCTTGGGATGATCTATAGGTGCAGGCATTGCTCCTTTGGCTGCTATTCGTGCAGCAGCGATCGCCTGTTTTGTTGCTTCTCGAAGTTGGGGTGTGAATTCAACTTTTTGCCGACGGCGATTGCTGTGGTAGAAGATTTCTCCGTAAGTGATACTGCGTCCCGTGCGTTCTTCCAAACAAAGGGCAGCAGCGCCGAGTTGAAAATGGTCATTCAGATGATTCCCCATCTTCCAATACGGTTCGGTTAACAAAAAATAGAGATTTTTGAAGTGCTGAAAGGCTGATTACTGCATCTGCTTCTTGCGAATAATGTCAACTGTGTCACTTATCCGAACCGTATTGCCCCATCTTCCCCTTTTTGTACTCTAAGGGGACAAGTTGACCGTCTCGTTCTTCAACCGCATCAATAATTCCGCTAATTAGTAATTGTTCGCTCCATACCCACTGCTGCTGATGGATCAGGATGTCTCCCTCCTGGGTTACACCTGCTTGGTCAATATTGCGATGGAGATGACGACCCATGAGGATGTGTTCGTTGTCTGCCATCTCGCCTAACTGATATTCCAAATAAAACCGCCGGGGGCAGTATTCCCAGGCGTTGAGGTATGCCAAGGGTAAATAATCTGGTTCCGTCATAGTTCTGATAGAAGATAGAAAGATTTTCAGTCCCGATGGCGAAATTCAGATAGTCTGACTTGCCCCATCCCCATCGCTGTTTTACGTCCCACTCCAGCAAAGAAGGCAAAGTGAGCCAAGACAGTTGCAATCTTTGCTTGCTCGATATCTAGAAATCGGTACCTTACCCATCCCTGGGTGCCAATTTCCGACCCTCCTTCCATCTTGAGTGCATAGGTTTTGAGTTCATAGGCAGAGGTTAACCCCTTCCACTCAAAGGCTGGAAACTGCAAATGTTCAGGGGCAAAAGCATTCCAGCGACGGTGTAAATTCCCAAACACTAGTTCAGGTAAGGGAAAGGGCTGGGTATTTTGACTCTGCTTAAAACTGGTAGGGGAGAGAAAATTGAGCGTGATGTCGCCAGAAATTTTGGGAGTCTTGGCAAGCAACGCATAATCTGAAGAACCGACTTGGGGGTGATTTCCTGGCAGAGACTCAATGCTGCGAATGACAAAAGAACGTTGCCCTAGGGAAAGGGGTTTAGTTCCCCACTGCTCCAACCCATTTAAAAGTGGCTCGATGAGGTCTCCATGCAGCAGCGCGATCCGGAAATAAAAATCATCGTCTGGCTTTGTTCCTGCTTTGCGGCGGTACCCTAGTAAGCCAGATAAGCTAAGAGGCGACTCTTGGCTCTTGTGAATTGCATGTGCCAAGTGGGGGTCTCCTAAGCTCAACCACTGCATCACTTGAGCATGTATCGCCCGCCCTAGGGTTGGAGGTAAATTCCCTTTATCAGCAGCACCCAGCTGAATGATTAAAGCGTGTAGGGCAGGAGACTTAGGAGGCGGCAACGACACTACTGGCTCCATAAGACACCTCTCTAGGTAAACAGATTTGATCTTGCCGTTCAGTAAATTCCGGCGATGGTGATAGTTCCCAATATTCACCCGTCAATTGAGCCTGACTTACTAGACTCACAGGCGGCATGACAATGCGGTTATACAACAGCAGTCTCGTTGAACTGGGTAAGTCTATCGGGTTTAAGGGATGTCCACAGGTGTACTGTCCTGTCTTCAGTTGGATGGCAGACTCAGGAATCTGTCTTGCTTCCACCCGAATTTTGGCTGACCATTTACCCAAGCGTATCCAGTAGGGAATTTTCACTCCTTTAGGGGCAATGATGTAAGTTCTGTACTTACTGCCAACTGCCAATTCCTTTGCTCTTCCGTAATTGATGGGATAGTTGCGGTTAGCCCCTTTATCTCCAAATTGCTTAGATACGCCATAATAGCTAACCTGAGCTGCTTTGAAGGTATTTACCTGATAAGACCAACTGAGGGGCTGGGCTGGGAATACATAAATCCCTGCTTGGTTCAAATGCAGCAGATTTTGCTCTCGGCTGGCATCCAAGTAACCAGGTTTTTGGGCGATCGCTCCCTGTAGACGATAGGGTTTGGGGATGTACTCGGTTTCAAACAGAGCAAAGCTCAACGCCCAATTATGGAGATACTTCTCTGTTTCATAGAGAATTCCCATTTCGCGGGTGGCAAAGAAGACGTTGTCGTGTAGGGTTAGAGTGCAATGATAGAGAGGCATCAGGACTCTCCAAGAGCAGGAAAGTAACGTTGCACTTCACGCACTATGGCGCTGATTTCCTCCAAACTGGGTGCCTCTGAATCTGATCCGAGTGCCTCAATGCGCTGTAGCAGTTCAGGGAGCTCCAAAGGCTTTTTAATCTTCTTGAACAAGATGGTGTCTTCAGTTTCCCAGATCATATATTCATCACCAGGACGAAGCTTTGCTTGAATCTCTGGAGGCAGTTCTAATTGCCGATCTTCAGTGATGCTGATAATCGTAACTGTACGCATGATAATTTCAATCCTGTTGCCGGGATTCAATTTGGGAGTTATTTTTTCTTCTTGAGCGCGATCGCCCCATAGGTTTCGGCGTAGCTCTTGGTTTGCTGATACAGCGTGGTTAGGGTTGTACGCAGACTGGTTTCATCCTGGTAAATGGATGCGACGTCATTAACCAACTCTGTTAACTGGGAGTCAACAATTACTTGGGTTTTGCGGCTACCAATTTAAGCCGGGACAGTATGCAAGTGAGGCCTTTGAGAGTGCGGAGATGGTTTAGCACTTCTAGGTAGGGGTAAGTCAGGCATGTGTTCGACAATGAACTCGAACAAGTCTGGAAAC
>JAABUQ010008183.1_pt1 | contig 14797 bp, 15 predicted proteins | sample 5560001 | NCBI WGS metagenome assembly JAABUQ01 (sample SAMN10711888, study PRJNA513371) | rock metagenome | isolation source: Antarctica rocks | place: Antarctica: Victoria Land, Finger Mt nord | collected 2015-12-18 | reverse complement strand
AAATACAGTACGATGGTATAAGCCATTGATTACGATACCGCAGCTGGTGGCCTTGGTCGGTCTCGGTCTGCTACTCTTCGTACCTGTTGTGGACTTTAAGCGTTTCCGCAAGGAAGGCTGGGCCACACTGGTCTGGATTCGGCTGACAGCGCGCCTACGATTCTTCCAGCTGTGGCTTGTTGCATTGGTCGTCGCGGGGGTATTGCAGCTAGCCGGAGTCAGGTGATGTGCCAGCAGCTAAAGATGAAGGCGCTTTCTCCTGCCTGCGTTGCAGGCCTTGCCTGCATCGCGGTGCTCAGGCAATGCGCTGTTACGAGCAGACACACGATGGCTCTCGAGGTGGTGGTCACGTTTGTACTCGCTGTGCTCTGCATTGGCAGCGCTCTGATCGTCGCCCATCGCGCCCGCGGCGGCCTCTTGGACTTCCTTGGCTGTGTGACAGGCGTGTCGCTACTTTATGCCGTTTGGTCCCGCTCGCGACTCAAACGAGCCTAATCAGCCGTGTTCCGCGATCAGTACTTCCGGGCCTTCCTCACGTCTGCGTTCATGGGCTCGGGCTTCGGCCTGGCGGCGCTCGATGCCGCACCAGAAAAGATTCACGGCAGTGGCACCCATGTTTGTGGCAGTGATTGCCCCTGTTGGTGTGCGGCGCTAAGGTCGGGAAGAAGCAGCGAGAGTCAGAATAGGGGGCCGAGTGGCCCGCGTTCCCTGTGCCTCAGGATGTGCTCAGCCCGGATGAACAGCTGAAGTTGGGAGGTTGATCGGCGCGCCTGCTAGCAGATGCGCTGCACCCACTAGCACTGTGGGTCTTGTCAAGCAGGCATTGGACCCAGTCACGCGATCGGGGAGAGCCGCCAGATGACGCGCAGTCCTAGTCAAGACGCCGACCTTCTAGCGATACTGGCGCTCGGTTGGCTAGTCCTCGGGGCGGGAGTCGCTGTGTTTTACGGCGTGCTGCAAGGGTCCCCCGGCTACTATATTGCGGGAGGAGTGGCCGCCAGCCTTTTGGTATCGTTGACGTACAGTCGGGTCCGCGCCTACCGTCGCGATCTCCAGCCCAGTGTCATTTCCAAGAGATGATCAAGATGGCTTCACAGCCGGACGGTCTTGATTCCCGGGAAGCGGGACTTGAATGCAACCTGACTGGGCAGTATCAGCAGCGCGCCGTGAGCTTCTGATGAAACTGGCAGTGGCTGGCCCTGGCCGCGGCAGTAGTGGTATCGGAGGAGTTCTAGTGGTCACCCTTTTGTTCTGGTACTCATTACGGCTGTCTACATCAGCCGGCGTAGGACGTGAGAAGGAGCAGTGAGCCGTTCGGCTGCTTTCCTCCTGACGCTGGGGATCATGTGCGAGTTGATGGGTGCGGTGTTCTGGAAAGGCCGCCGACTCTTTGTACAGCGGGATATACTGCTGCACCTCCATGATCGTGACGCCTTGTTCCGGCGCCCCGACGGCGACGACCAGTGTTTCACCCAGCTCCTCGGCCTAGCGCTCATGGTCGTGGGAGTGCCGCTCGTTGCGGTGGCAACCGTACTGTGGCTGCTCTAACCATTCGCAAGGTGGCCTTGAATAGGTCGGTGGGGCTGTAGGTCTTGTTGGCCCAGGCGCGGGTGTTGAGGCTGGCATGGGATCGGTGCACGCCGGCCCACCCGGGCGGCCGCTGAGGAGCGCCGGTGGCCAAGCTGCTCGTGGCTGTTCACGGATGCCGTGAACTGGCTGCATCCGCAACCTGTCGTGCTGGCGCCGCGGCGGAGCCGCACGTCATGTTCCACCTGAAGGGCCGGTCGTCGCGGACTTCCCCCGTCAATCCGTCCAGCCGATAATGGAGATTATGACATACCAACCGGAGAGTGCCTGCGCGACAGGCGGTCTCGCGCTCCCCCGTCGCCGCCCCAGTGGCTCGCTCACGGCGGGGTGAAGCCGCCGGCCGCGATCGCGCGCAGGATGCTGCCGGCGTGGCTCACCCCGGTCGCCACCGTCGCAGCGACTCGGCCAAACCGCCCCCACCTACTACACCAGCGACCGGGCTCGTCAGCTATAGCCCTGCCCCTTGCGGATGCGGCCGACGGGCTGCGGACACGGCTCGAAGTGCGGCTGCGGTCCTGACCCCAAATGAAGAGCCCCAGGCGTTGGCCTGGGGCTCTTGAAAGCTGATACCTGGCCCCGGAGGGGCTCAGGTGGTGTGGTCACAAGGTATGGCGTCAGGTCGCGGGCGTCAAGCTGCTCACCACGGGGCGGGCTTGGCGTGCTTGCCAGCCGGGTCAGGCAGCTGACAGCTAGACAGATCGCTGGCATCCAGGCGCGACCACCAGTGACCACCGACACCATCGCCCGTGTGCCCGGCGAGCTTGGCCGCGGGGTAACCCATCGTCGGGTTCACCGTGCCCACCGGGACGCGGGCGCGCGCCTGACGCACGGGCAGCGCCAGATCGCTGTCGTTGCTGATGACGATCGCGGCGTCGACCCGGTTCTCCAACACATCGACCAGCAGATGGGCTGCGACGTTGACGTCTGACCCTTTCTCCTCTCGTCGTGCGATGGAGACGAAAAACGCAGCGTCAGGGACGGGCTGGTCGTAGACGTCCTTCACCACGACCGGCCAAGCGCTCCTGACGAGCTCCGGCCGACCCTTCTTGCCGGGCAGAGCCAGGGGGGCGGTCGTGGTGCGGCTCACGTAGAAGCCGTACTCGATCTCGTCCACAGCGCCGACCGCGACCAGAGCCTTGAGGTAAACGTCCTGTTCTTGCTGACCATTGGCGTTGCTGGCCCCGCTGATGCGGGCGGTGCAGTAGACCACCCGGTCGATGCTCGCGGCGGACCACGTCGAGTGCCGGCTCAGCAGATGCGTCGACAGAGCCCGAAGGTCCAACCAGCGCCACCCAGGACTGCCCTTGCCGCAGATGCCTCGCGCGCCGTAGTAAAGGTTGAAGCCGTCGATGTAGACACCCACTCGCATGAGGTCAGCGTGTCATCCCCTGTGCCGCCCAGGCTTCCGTGGGCTACCCCGACCGGCGCTGCGCCCGGCGTCACGTGGTGGTCCTGACGCTCGCGTACGACCGATGTGACCCTGAGTCCATGATCCAACCTGAGATGATCCCCACCTGCCCGAACGACGCCTCGCACCCGGTCCGACAGATGCGAGCGCAACCTCCCCTCGTCGTGCCTGTCAGACATGCACAGCCGCCGTACGAGACCCACAAGGTCCAGGTGTCCAACGAGATCCCGCCTTTCGAGTGTCTGCGGTGTGGTCAGGTCATGCCGGCGAGCGCCTGACATGACGATGGCCCCCGCCGGAACAGGCCGGGGCTCCTTTACGAGATCAGCCGGCGGTCTTGCGGGCGAGGTGCTCGAGCGCACCGCCTGCAGGCCGTCGAGCGCGGCCCTGGCGACCTTGGCAGGGTCACCATGGGGCCGTCGTAGCCGGCCATGAGGTCGGTGTCAACAGCTCCGACGTGCACTCCGGTCACCTGGGTGCCTTGCGCCGCCAACTCCAGCCGGACGCCGTTGGTGAGACTCCACTCGGCGGCCTTGGCGGCGGCGTAGGCGTTCACTCCATCGTAGGAGAACCACGACAGCGCTGACAGCATGTTCACGACCGCGCCGCCCGCGCCCGCGGCGAACGTTAGCGTCAAACTCACAATGGTTTGCAAGAAACATCGTTCCACCAGAGCTCGAATTCCTGGGTCAGTCTTTTATGGACCGCCGTGGACATCTCATCGATGAGAGACAATCTGTCACCAAGGCTACTGGGAGTCGTGCCAACGGCTAGGCCGCCCCCTTGCCACAAGTACCCACGGTCGTGGAACGGCGCCTTGTCGCCACCCCGCCAAACGCGGATGTTGATATTGAGACCGGAGACAAGTGTGCGCGTCTCAGGCTTTCGCGTTGTAATGAGGCGCATTGGCACCGTGACCTGACGCAAGACGTCCCAGTCAACGTCACGGTGGAAATAGGGGTCAAATATTGATAGTTCGCCCCGCGCCGCTGACAGCCGCTTCGCAAGGAGTGTCCGCCCATCATCGCCGGGCAGAACGAGCCGATTGGGCACTCCCTGCTCGAGCATCCTGTCAAAGGCCTCGTCCGCGGCGTCGACGGCGGCGAGTCGAGTGACAAGTGTCGACGGAGGAGCCTCGTCGCCCATTATCGTCGTCTGCGGTTCGCCGTCATTAACCTGAATGGTCAAGTGGATTGCCCGCAGTATCCGAACATCCGTAGCTGCGTCCAAGAGACGTCCGTCTCGGTGAAAGACGCGGATGTTGCGTTTCAAGTCGCTCCCCACCGCGGGCAGTTCAATAGTTATGTCATCGGCACCATGAGAAGGCAACTCAAGATCTGCCAGAGCCACACGGCGGCCGGCAACGAGATTGTCATCGCTATCGAACTCTTCCATGTCGACGACCAAGTCCCACATGGCGATCTGCTCGGGGTCAAGGCCAGCACGAATGCTAAACGTATCGCCCTGCGGTCCCCCACGCAGCTGGCGAATCCAGGCAACGGAGACAGTCTTAGCTATGAGCAATCCGTGAGCGGGATGACAGCCGTCGTAGCTGGTTACTGCGATTCCTGTCAGGAACGTGGTGGCCGCTCGGACGCTGATACCATTCACCGCCCACTCGTCAGGCGGCATAGCGCCGCCGTCTTTCTCCGTAGCAGTCAACGGGTGCATCCACCCCACCAAGGGCCGCGCCACCATGGCGGCCAGGCGCCCCGTAGACGTATTGGTGCCGGTCAGAACCCTGATCACGGCCTCGGCTGCTGTAGCATTCACCTGAATGACATCACCGGTGCCCACCCGAATGGAGCCGTCGGGAGACACTGCACGCGTGAGCCAGTCGGGCAGTTCGACGCCTGGTACAAGGAACCGTAGCATTCGCCATCCGTCGAGCGCATGATCAAACTGTGTCCACTCGTCACTCGGTGAGCCTGCAAGGGCTAGGAGCTTAAGCGTTGAACTTTCTCCGTGCCCGCATTCCCTTTCGTGCCATTCAGGCCAAGGCATCGCAGCTGGTGTCGAGCCACCAAGGATGACGCTCCCATGGGATAGAACATAGCCCGCGTCAGTCGAACGAGCTATAAGACTCACGATTGCAACGTCCTCTGAACTGGCTCCTATTTTCGACAACAGTCGGGTAATGTCTGCGCGACGCACCTCGTCGCCCACCACGTCGTTGTCGGACCGTGCCGCTTCGTCGAAGCTCCCCATGCCTTCATGCTGGACTCGCATCCTGGCCATGGTGGTGCGGGACCCAGAGGCTCGGTCGGGTAGTGGAGTCAACGTGTCAGGTGCTCGTCGGTGTCAGCTCGTGCACGCACCGCGCGCACACCACAACGAGGCGCTCGTCGTCCGTGCCCGCCCCCCTCCCCCGGCCGGCCCGGTCCCAGCGTTCCGCCGTCGCCGGGGAGCCCAGCCTGTCGACGACGGCGTGCCCGCACCGTGAGCAGACCCCGGACTCCCGCAGCCCCGCGCCGCGTGACCCGAGACAACACCCGCACCTGCCGGCATGAGGCTGGGCTCCCGACACACTTCCGCCAGGCAAGGCCGCCAGGGGACCCCAGTGCCGAGCAAAAGGGCCAAACCTGAAGAGCAGCGGTGCCGGCCGCGGGCCGGCGCTGCACCTGTCTTGGGCCAGCGGCTGACCGGGCCGGCGCCCGCGGCGGGGCGCCACCTGGCGGGGCCTGCGGCGCAGCCGTTCAGGCGCCGGGCACCGGGACCGGTGTGATGGAGGTGGGGCAGTTCCGGTGGACGTGCAGGTGGAGCACGGCCTGACCGTGGGCGGTGCCGCCCTGTTCGGTGATGCGCAGCCCGAACGGGGTGACGCCGCAGGGGAGCGCCTTCGCCGGGGGCATCGTGACGGTCAGCGTCAGGTAGGCGTTGGCGGCGGGCGCGTAGTCGCCGACGCGGAGACGGCCCGTGGTGAGACCGCGGGTGGGGATCGCCCTCCCGGCGGGGTGCAGGGCGTTGACGAGGATGGCGCTGCCGGCGACGGTCGCCCCGGCCGGGAGCCGGGCTGCCAGGCGCACGTTGCGCTGCACCGTGGTGCCGGTGTTGGCGTAGGAGACCAGGACCTTGATCTTCTCGCCGGCTACGGCGCTCATCCCGTCGCCCCAGGCCGCGGTCTGCCTGAGGTGCTCGGACATGACCTGCGCAGTCAGAGCGGTCGGGGTGGCGCTGGTGGGCGTGCTCGCGGCCGCCGCTGACGGTGCCGCAAGTGCCCCGAGTGCCGCGGCGACCGCGAGCGGGGTGGTGCCGGTGGCGAGCCGGCCGCGGCGGCCGGGGCGGCCGGGGCGATGATCGGTGCTGGGCATGGTGGTCCTTCCTGCAGGTGGTGGTCTGGGGTCAGCGGGGCGGCGCGACGGTGCCGCTCGCAGCCGGTGCGGCCGGTGGTGGCGGGCCGGCCGGGGTGCTGCGGGTGCCGGGCAGCGGCACAGTGCGGGTGTTCACCGGTGCCGGCACGGGTGAGCGCCGCGGCGCGGGAGCCGGTGCCGGGCTGGTGCGGGCCGGTGGGGCGTCCGCCACGGGGGCGACGGGCGCGGCCGTGGTGGGCGCGGCGGTCGCGGTCGGCACCGGGCGCGCGGGCAGCTGCACGGTGGCGGTCACCGCGCCGACTGCTGCGCTGGTCGCGGCCGCACCGGGGAGAGGCGGCCAGGGCCGGGCCGGGGGCGCGGCTGCACCTGCGGGGTGGGTGGCCGGCGCGAAGGGCGGGGCCGGCGGGGTCGGCGGGGCGGGCTGCGCCGGTGCTGCCGCAGCGCCTGCGGTGCTCAGGGCAGGTGGGGTCCCTGGGGTTGTGGTCGTCGGGGCGGGTGAACGCCCGCTGCCCGCGGTGCCGGTGCCGCTGGTGTGCAGGTCGAAGGCGATGAGCCCGGCGGCCGCGGCGGCCGCGGCGATCAGCACCGGCGGGCGGGCCCAGAGCGGCCGTCCGGTCGCGGTGGCCGCGGCGGGGCGGGCACGCCGGGAGGCCCGGTCGGGCCGGCGCGCTGCAGCCGCGCGGCCCGGAGCCCGCGGGCGCCGGGGAGCGGGGAGATCGTCAGCGAGCAGAGGCGCCGGCCCGCGGGTGATCACGGGCGACCAGGAGCCGAACGGCAGCGGGAGCGCGGCATCCCCGCCGGTCTGCTCGGCGGTCTGCTCAGGGGTCTGGTCGTCGGCAGCGGTGAGCGTGTCGGCGTCGGGCACTGCCGCGACGGAGACGTGGGCAGCGTCGCCGGCAGCCGCCTCGACGCCGGCCTCCACACCGGGCTGCCCGGCCGTGCTGTAGGCGCGGCAGCGCTCGGCCAGCGCGCGGGCGGGCTCGGGCGCGTCGGCCAGTGCGGGGGTGCCGAGTTCCGCGGCGACGCTGGTGCCGACCCACGGATCGAGGCCGGGCAGCGCGGCCAGCAGTGCCGCGACGTCGCCGACGGGCGAGCCCGGGCAGGCGGCGGAACCGGTCACGGCCAGCGTCGGTTCCCCGTGGTCTCCCGGGCACAGCAGGGACCCCGCGATCGCGTTGTGGGTGAGCCCGGCCGCGTGCAGCGCTGCCAGGGCGTCGGCGAGCTGGCCGGCGGCCCGGGCGAACCCGGCGCGGTCACCGACGTCGGTGCCCAGCACCAGCGGGCGACCGATCGCCGGCGGCAGCACCACGCCTGGGCCGAGCCCGGTGGCCAGCACGCCGGCCGGGACGGCCAGCCCGGGGTCCCGCACGGCGATCACGCGGTCCAGCGCCTGCGGGTCGAACCCGAGGCGCTCGGCGCGGGCCAGGTCGATCACCTCCAGCACGCCCGCCGCCCGGCCCTCGCCCCGGACGCCCTGGCCGTCCTGGCCGTCCTGGCCGTCCTGGGCGTCCTGGCCGTCACTGGCTGCGGCGATGAGCCACAGGTCGCCCACCGCGGTCGTGCCCAGCCACCGGGTGAGCATCACCGACGGGGGAAAGCCCGCCGTGAGCGGCGCGGCGGCAGGGGTGGGATCGGTCACGGGGATGACTCCCGGCACAGCGGCGGGCACGGCGGCGGGCACGGCCCCGGGGCGGGCGTGGGCGGGTTCATGCGGTGACCCGGCGGAGGGCGGCCAGCGGCCCGAACCCGGTCAGCGGGTTCACCTGCACGGTGGTGCCGGTGTAGGGGGCGTGCAGGACGTAGCCGACCCCGTTGACGGTGCCGAGGTAGATGCCGACGTGGCCGGGTGCGGTGTCGGTGCCGTCGCTGCCGGCGATGAAGACCAGGTCCCCGGGTTGCAGCGCGGCCGGGTCGTAGACGGCAGCGCCGACGCCGACCTGCTCGAAGGTGGTCCGGGGCAGCGTGACGCCGGCGGCCGCGTAGGCAGCCTGCACCAGGCTGGAGCAGTCCCAGCTGTCCGGGCCGGTGCTGCCGAACACGTAGGGCTTGCCGATCTGACCGATCGCGAAGGTGACCGCCCGCACGACCCCGGCGGGCGTGCCGACCGGGAGCGCGTACCCGGCGGGCAGGCCCGCGCCGTTGCCCGGGCCCCCGCCGCCGGGTCCCGTGCCGCCGGGTCCCGTGCCGCCGGGTCCCGTGCCTGCGGGGGCGCCGGGCCCGCCGCCGTTGGTGCCGCAGCCGGCGGTGCCGGCCGCGGTGGCGACCAGGCGCGCGGCCAGCGGCACGAACGCGGCGTAGCGCTCGGGGTGGGCGCTGGCCTCCACGGTCTGCGCGAGCACGGCCGGGTCACCGGTCTGCCAGCCCGGCACCGCGAGCAGGTGCTGGAAGAAGGCGGTCGTGGCATAGACCGGGTCCATGATCTGCCCCGGGGTGCCCCAGCCCTGGCTCGGGCGTTGCTGGAACAGCCCGAGGCTGTCGCGGTCACCGTGGTCGAGGTTGACCAGCGTGGACTCGGTCAACGCGGCCGTGTCGGCCACCAGCACCGCCTGGTCGGGCAGCGCCATCTGCCGCGCGACCGTGTAGACCACCGTCGCGTTGCCCAGCTGCTCGGCGGTCACCGTCCCGGGCAGCGGCGGAGCCGCCTGCCCGGCGACGACCGGCCCGCACGCGGCGACGGGGGTGGCACCCGCGGCGGCAGCGCTGTCCCCGACCCCGAGGGCACCGCCGCCGACCCCCACCGCCAGGCCCAGCACCAGCACCAGCACCAGCACGGGCAGACCGGCGCCGGCCGCGACCAGGCCCCGGCGGGAACGCCGGTTCACCAGCGTGGGCAGCAGCGCTGGCAGTGCGGCCGTCACGGGTCTCGCGGGTGCGGCATGTCAGTCCCCGCCTCCCCGGCCCCGGTCGGGGCCGCACCGTCGCCCGCCGGCGAGCGGGCAGCGGCCGACGGGGCCGCGGCCGGGTCCTGGGGCGCCCGGGCCAGCCGGGCGGCGCGGGCGGCGTGGGCGGCGCGTCCGGCGTCCCCGCGGCCCTGGTGGGCGGCCGTGGGGCTCCGGTCGGCGAGCATCTCCTCCAGCAGGCTGCGGCTGTAGCGCCACCGGCCGCCCAGCCGCGCCCCGGGGACCTCGCCCTCCCGGGACAACCGCAGCAGCACGTCCGGGGAGACCCGGAGCAGTGCTGCGGCCTCCTCCGTCGTCAGGACCTCCGGCCAGCCCCCGGCCCGGGCAGCGGTCAACGCGGCGGCCACCTCCGGCCGCCCGGCCCGGTTGCGTCGACTCCGGACGGGTGCGGGTGCGGGTGCCCCGGTCTGGCCCACCGCACCGCCCTCCCCCGTGCCGTCCGCCACGTTCACCAGGTCCTTCGCTGCCCTCACCACCCGTCCCGTCACCACGATCACGGCGGCAGCCCTCCCGGCCCCACGCCGGTCGGCAGCCAGCGGCCCGGGGCAGTGGCCACCAGCCTGCATGGTGCACGCCCGCAGCTGGCCCGGCGGTCGGCTGACGTCTCCGACACGCCGCTGTTTGTCGTGCAAACAAGCGGTGTCTGGGGTGGTCTGCGGCGTAGGTTCTGCGCTCAGCGCGTTCAGCATCCGGCCGGACCGGCCAGGCCCGCTACTCCCCGGGGGTGAGGACAACGAGAAGGTCCGCAGCCCCGCTACGGGTCCGGGGCAGCACCCGGCTGGACGTCTTCGTGTGCTCCCTGGCCGGCGGCACCGGGGCGAGCAGCGCCGCCGGGCTGCTCGCGGCCGGCCTCGCCGGCGTGCTGGACGCCGCCGACCCGCAGACCCCGGTCGCCCTGCTGGACCCCGCGCCGGCCGGGGGGAGCCCCTGGCCGTACTGGCTGGCCCGCGAGCGCACCGCCGGGCCGCTGGGCCCGCAGCCGGCCCGCCCGGCCGATCTCTACGCCGCGCTGCAACCGGTGCGCTGGCAGCTGCCCGGCGACCCCGGCGACCGTCCCGTGCACGTGTGGACCGACCTGGCGACCCAGGTCCCGCCCGCCTGGGAACGGCTCGCCGTCGCCGGCCTCGCCCACGGCGACCGCCCCGGGTGGGCCCGCGACACCGCGGCGCTGGTGATCGACGGTCCCGGCGGGCAGGGCGCGGCCACCCGGTGGCTCGCCCAGCGCGGTGGCCGCCCCGACCCGGCCAGCGGGGCCGCGCTGGTCAGCGCGCTCACCGCCGGCCGCCGGCCCCAGGACGCCGGCGGCCTGGCCTGCGTGCTGCTCGCCGGCGCGGACCACCACGCGCTCGGGGACGCCCTGCAGCTGGTCACCGACCTGGACCGGCTCGCCGTGTCCACCCAGGGCCTGGTCGTGGCGCTGCTGCCACCCCCGCGCGGGATCCCCCGCGCGGCCCGGCCGCGCCTGGAGCTGCTGCGCGACCGGGTCGCGGCAGTGGTCCTGCTCGAGCACGACCGTCGCCGCGCGCCCGGACAGCCACCCAGCCCCGGGTGGCTGGCCGCCGGGCGCCGCAGCCAGCTCGTGCAGGCGGTCCTCAACGCTGCGCTCGGCACCTCCGGGTCGGCGCCCGCACCCGCCGGCCGCCAGGACCCCACCGGCGGGCACGCCACCGGCCCGCCCGCCCGCACCGAGCCGACAGGCGACCCGGCAACCCCGGCCCCCACCGGCACCGGCACCGGCACCGGCACCGGCACCGGCACCGACCCGTTCGCCGTGCTGTCGGACCGTCCCGCCACCCTGGGCGCCACCCGCAGTCCCGCGACGCACTGACCCCCCACACCGCCCGGCTCGCCGACACGAAGGAGACCACGATGCTCACCCGGCTGCTGCTCCCGATCTACGACGTCCCGACCCCGGTCCCGACAGCCCCCACGCCCGGTGCGGCCACCGCGGTCGGGACCCTCCTCGGCTGGACCATGTGGGGGGCACTCGCGGTCATCGCGATCGCCGCTATCGCCAGCACCGGCTTCGTCGCCGGCGGCCACATCACCAGCCGGCCGCACGTGCGCGAGCGCGGCCTGACCGCCCTGGGCATGTCGCTGCTCGCCGCCGTCCTCGTCGGTGCCGCCATCCCGCTGGTCAACAGCGCCATCAAGCTCGGCGGGCCCGTCTGAGCCAGGGCCCACCACCCCATCCCGCACCCGCACCGCTGAGGAGACCCCCGTGCTCACCAAGTCCCCCGGGCTCAACCACCTGCCCACGCCGGGGACCCAGCGGCAGCGCCGCACCGGACCGATCGTGCTCGGCAGTCTCGTCCTGGGCATCCTGGTCGCCCTGGTCGGCGTCGCGGTCGCCCGCGCCCTCAGCGGCGGCCCGACACCGGCGGCCAGCCCTCCGACGGCCCCGCCGTCGAACCCGCCCGCGGCCAGCGCTCCCGCGGTGGCACCGACGGGCACGGCACCCCTAGCTCCCTCAGGCTCGGCGGCCACGGCCTCCGCCGGGACCGTCCAGGCGCCGCCCGAGGGGCCCCTGCACCTGCCCGCGGCCACCGGCAACATCGCCGGCGTCCCCGTCGGCTACCCCCACACCACCAGCGGCGCGATCTCCGCCGCCTACCACTTCACACAGGCCCTCGGCAGCACCTTGAGCCCTGACCGGGGCGCGGCGATCGCGCACATCGTCGCTGACCCCAGCTACACCGGAGCGACGGACGCAGTAGCGGCCGCGATCGCAGGGACACGCCAGCGTCTCGGGCTGCCGGCCCAGGTGCCGACCACGGAGTCAGCGTTCTTCCTGGGCACGCCCAGCGCCTACCTGCCGCAAGGCCAGCCGTCACGCGACGACGTCGACGTCTACCTGCTCGTGCGCATCAACACCTACAGCCCGACCGCTGGCAACGACGTGAGCGTTCAGATGGTCGACGCGCCCATGCACTGGAACGGCTCGGACTGGCGGCTGGCGACGCCGCACGACGTCGCTCCAGCGACTAGAACCCGGCTCACCGTCGACCCCAACGGCCCCACCGCTGCAGCCCTCGGATGGAGGCAGCTCAGTGCTTGACGTCGCCCGCGACACCCCGGCCACCCCTGCGCTTGACCCCTGCAACGTCCTCGGCGCTAGTTGCCCGATCCACATAGGCAACCCGATCAAGGCGGTGGCTGGGGACCTGTTCTCGTCGGTGGCCCACCACTTCGCCGACGGTGCGGTGTCGATGTTGTCGGACTTCGCGAAGGCGTTCGACAGTTTGACGCGGTTCGACCTGTCGGGGTCGGGGGTGGGCCCGATCTACACGTTCACGTTCGGGCTGGCGGGGTTCCTGGCGGCGTTCCTGGCGATCGTGCAGTTCACCCGCACGGCGGTGACGGGCCGGGGTGAGCCGGCGGCGACGGCACTGGTGGGGCTGGCGAAGTTCGTGTTCGCGGTGATGCTGACGATCACGGTCGCGGCGGGTCTGCTGCGGCTGGCGGACGAGCTGACGGTGTCGATCAACCAGTTCGCGTTCGGCGGCCAGCAGCAGTTCGCCGACAAGCTGGCCGGCCTGCTGACCTACGACCCGCAGCTGGAGCCCGCGCTGCTGCTGATCTTCGCGGTGGTGGGGATCGGTGCGGTGCTGGTGCTGTGGCTGGAGATGCTGTTCCGGCACGCCGCGATCATCGTGCTGGTCGCGGCCGCGCCGATCAGCGCGGCCGGTCAGATCTCGTCCGGGACGAGCGAGTGGTGGCGCAAGCTCGTCTCGTCCGGCATCAGGCTGATCATGCTCAAGCCGGTGATCGCGCTGGTGTTCGCGGTCGGGTTCTCCCTCGCCGGTGGCAGCCACGACGTACAGGGGACGCTCGCCGGGCTGCTGGTGCTGCTGCTGGCCGTGTTCGCCTGGCCGACCATCGCCACCTATTTCACGTGGACGACGGTGGGTGCCGCGGCTGGCGGGCTGGGCACGGCACTGGGCTTCGCCGGCCGGCAGGCGTCGACCTTCGGCGGTCCCGCCCAGGGCGTGTCCCCCGATCAGATGAGCGCCGTGCAGACCGGTCAGGTCCAGCGTGCCCTCGACGCGCACGCGGCCAGCTCGTCGGCCGCCGCGAGGGGCGGGGCCGGCGGCAGCGGGCTGGCGGCCGGCGGGCGTGCCGCCGGGGCCGCCGGTGGCGGCGCCGGGGCAGGGGCAGGGGCTGCCGGTGCGGCGGCGGGGGTGGCCGGCGGGGTGGGTGCTGGGCTCGCGGCGGCGAAGGTCGTGACGGACAAGGCCGGCGCGATGATGGGTGCCACGGCCGGTCACGCCGGTCTGGGCGGCGCGGGCGCGTCGGCGACCGGGGGTGGCGGCAGCCGGCCGGTGAGCAGCGTCGCGGGCACCACGGGCGCCGGTGGCGGCTCCGGCTCCGCCGCTGCGCCCGGGCCCGGCGGGGGCGCGGCGGCACCGTCGTTGATGGGGGGCGCGTCCGGGTCGGGTGCGGACGCTGCCGGTCCCGGTGGCAGCACGCCGGACCCGGGCGGGGGCACCACGGTGCCTGACGTGGTGCCTGACGCGGCCGCTGCCGCGCCGGACGGCGGTGCGGTCGCGGAACCCGCGCCGGTGCCGGCCGGGGGAACGGGCCCGGCGGGCACCGGCGGGGCAACGGCCGGTGGGACCGGGCCGTCCGGATCCTTCGGACAGTCGGTGTCCGAGGAGGCGGTGTCCGGGCCGGCGCCGGGCCCGGCCGGGTGGACTGTCCCGCCGCTGCCGTCGTGGCCGGGTATGCCCGAGCCGGCCGGCGCGCCGGCCTTGGTGGGCAGCAGCGGATCCGGTGGCGGCGGGGCGGCCGGTTGGTCGGCTCCGCCGTTTCCCTCCTGGCCGGGTGCCACGGCAGCGCCCGCACCCGCACCGCCGCCAGCGCCGCGGCCGGCGCGGCCTGCGGTGCTGCCTGAGTCGGGGGAGGTCGCGTGACGGCTCTGGCCGACGGGCCGGGCCCGGTAGCGCGGACCTACGGGGGCTGGCAGCGGGACCGGTCGGCGTTCGCGTTCGGCCTGTCACCGCTGCGCGCGGCGATGTGCGTGGCCGCGGTGCTGTGCGCGGTGATCCCGCTGGTGGCCCGCAGCCTGGGCGCCGCGCTGCTGTTCGTCCCGGTCGGCCTGCTGCTGGTCGCGGCCGCGTTCGTGCGGGTGGCCGGCCGGTACACCAACGAGTGGGCCGCCGACGCGGCCCGGTTCACGATCGCCCGCCGGACCGGGACGACCGCGTTCCTGGCGGCCCCGCCGGCCCCGACCGACACCGGCGCCTGGTCCGGTACAGGCCGGGACCCGGCGGCCCCCGCGGACCACGGGGACGGCGGGGGGCAGGGTGCGGCACCGGCGATGGACCTGCCGGGGACGCTGGCGCCGCTGCGGTTCCTGCGGGCGGAGACCGGCCGGGGGACGCATGTGGCGGTGGTGCACCACCCGCTGGACAACACGTTCACGGTGGTGGCGCGGATCAGCGGCGCGGGCCTGTCGCTGGCTGACACCAGCCGGCGGGACGCCCGGGTCGCCGGCTGGGGGTCGCTGCTGGCGTCGCTGTGCACCGAGACCAACGCGATCGTGCGGGTGCAGGCCTGCGTGCGGGCGGTCCCGGGTGACAGCACGGCGC
>JAABUQ010008182.1_pt1 | contig 14798 bp, 29 predicted proteins | sample 5560001 | NCBI WGS metagenome assembly JAABUQ01 (sample SAMN10711888, study PRJNA513371) | rock metagenome | isolation source: Antarctica rocks | place: Antarctica: Victoria Land, Finger Mt nord | collected 2015-12-18 | reverse complement strand
TGCCCCTGCTCCACCCCCGCCGTCTGCGTGGATACCATTGCCGTTTTGTGAACCTTGCCCTGGCTGGAGGGTGCGTTCTGGCGCAGTTTGGCCGTCTTGCCCGTTTTGCCCAGAGGGAACGCGCAGGAACTCGGCATCCTCGTCTTGCTCCAGCAGATAGGTGATGAGCAAGCCGCCATCGTCTCCGATCTGTACAAGCTGGACGTGGGGGGCAGACCAGCGAAGGAGCCGCTTGGCCCACTTTTCCTCGCCCGCTTTGCCGGTCATGCCGAGCTTGAGGCGCATGTTGAGCATGCGCTTTGCTGGTATGTAGGTAGGGTCGCGGTACTCGGCATTGAGGCAGCAGAGCTTGACGAAGTCGAACGCCTCATTGGCGCGCAGCATCCGTGTCAAGCGCTCATCGTAAGGCAGGCCGGGAAAGCAGGGAGTATGGCTCATAGTAAACCTCCGCATCGGGAGATACTTTCCTTCCTTGAAAGCGGCTCCAGGTTTTGCAGAGGGAGGGTATACTGCGATAGTTCGGGTAGCATCGGCTCTGGGGAGCCGGTGAAGAATGAAACGATTAGCATGGGTTTCCTGTGCAAGCAGCCGGGCGCTAGGGGTAGCGTCCGGCTGTTTTTATGGCCTTTCTTCCGATGACATTTGTTGGGATGATCGCTGGTGCGCCGAGGGTGATGTTTGTGGGACCGCCGGTGACGTGTGTTGTAGCACCTGGGCCACGGCCTGCTGCGCAGCGCGCCGGAGGATGCCGAGCGTTTTGGCCGACACATTGTGGATCACCACTTCGTGCGAGATGTGTATCTCCGGCGCGTACTGGGTCACAAAACGAGCGTCGCTGCCCAGCAGAATGGCTGCGCCGGCAGGACACAGCTCAAAGGGGTGGTTTCTGCACTGTGCACACACATCGAGATGGGCGTGGAAACGCTGTTGTTTCTCTGCCGTCCGCTCATCCTGTGTCATTTTGTTTTCTTCCATCATCTTGGTTTCGTCTCCATGTCGCGCGCGAGCCAGGCGAGGCCCAGCAGGTAGCGGTCGCTGACAGGCTCGTTTGCCAGCAGCCGCCGCAGAGTTTCCGAGCAGAGCTGCGCCAGGCGGCTGCCGGACAGGGCCGACGAGGCCAAGGACTCCTGCAGCATGGCAAGACGGGGCAAATCTACGGCCATGGCGCGTATATACTCCATAGCACCGTCCGCCGCCGGGTGATGTTCACCAGGGTTCAGTTCCCCTAAACGAGAAGCGTCGTTCATCGATCCCTCCAGATGCTCATACAAATCAAAGCAAAACCACCCATAAACTCAAATGCCGCGCAGCAGTAGGTCAAAACTGCAATCCACTGATGTATGCAAGCTGATGCGATATAGGCCAAAATGACAGAAAAAGCGATTAACATGGAGCTTATCGTCGGAAACAGGCCTCCAAAAAGAGTGACAACGGTGGCCTGTTCATCCGTTTCTTTGTTCATCGATAGCCCTCCCAGGCCATCCAGGTATAGGTGTCGTCGGCCCGTGTGCTGAGCGTGACCCGGCCCAGAGGCGCGCTGCATTGGGCGCAGACCTGGTCGCGCAGCAAAATCTTGAGCGTCCACGCCCAGGCGATGCGGCAGGCGCGGCACTGACCCTCATGGCGTTTCATGGTGCCATCTTTCCCGAAGGGATGCCCAGCGCCAGCTTTCTGAGAGTGTCAATGCAGGCCTCGTCGCGCTCTTCCGGGGCAGGCACCGCGCTCACGCCCAGGGCCGCAAAGAACGCTTCTTCCGTCGGGCAGGACAGCCGCCGGTCGTCCTGCCATAGAAAGCCGTCTCGCTGGCGCATTCCCTGGGGCATCAGCCCGCCCTGGCTGCGCTGCGTCATCAAGCGGGCGGAAAAGTCCGCGCTTCCCGTGCGGATCGCCAGCACGTTGCCGAAATTGTCTTGCTGGGCGAGGAACAGGTCCAGGGCCATGCCGCCCAGCTTCGGCACGACAAAGCGTTTGTAACGGTCGCCGTTGCGGGACACCACTTCGTCCCAGGCCAGGATGCCGCAGGCCAGCATTACACGCAGCGCTCCGCTGAGTTCGGCGCTGGTCGTGAGCGTCTCGCCAAACAAATCCAGGTCATAGACGGGTAGCGCCACGATCTCGATGTCGCCGATGTCCGGCTTTTGCCGCCGCAAGCTGCCCGCGATCTCCACGCGTACGCAGCCGATCTCCAGCACACCCGCAATTTCCTGGGCCACGGGCAGTACGCGGCTCAGGGGCTGTTTTCGCTTTTCGCTCATTTCTGCTTTTCGCTCATTTCTGTTTCTCCAAGGTCCAATGTGACCCATGCCGGCACATCTCGCAGACGTCGCCGGTTTCCGAGACAGGCGCTACGCACGGGCAGGCACAAGCGCAGGACGGCAGCGCCTGGGGCACGTCGATGGCCTTGTCTCGCAGCATCGAAATAAACCGGCAAGCCAGCTGATGTGCCGCCGTTTCCCCTAGGCACACCGCCTGCAGCACGAACACGCGCTGCACCGACGCGGGCGACATCCAAAAGCGGTTGAAGGCTGGACAGGGTACGCTTGTGTCGACCCCATCGGACAAGGCCTCGTCGGCAGAACTCAAAGCCTCATCGGCAGAACTGCGCGGCGCGGACGGCACGCTGATCCGGGTGCCCCCGTTTTTGCGGATGCCGGAGTGCAGGACGACGGTCATGTCAGAGGTACTCGGCGCGAGTCAAGCTCTTCATAAGTCAAGTTCGTCATCGCGGGCTTCATTATCATCGCGGGCTTCCAGCGCGGCGACCAGGTCGTCCCGGTAACGACGCCCGGCATCCATCTGCTGCAATGCCTCCCGCCCCGCGCGAGTCGTTCCCTTGCGGTTGGCCTCTTGCCATTTGGCTTCCAGGTCGGCGACCGCTTTCTTGGCAAGACCGATTTGGCTGATCATCTGCTCCCGCGTTTCGATGTGCTGCGCCATAGACTCACCTTGTTGGTAGAGACTCACCTTGCGGCTAAGAGATTGGCCTTGCGGCTAAGAGATTGGCCTTGCGGCTAGAATTTTGGCAGGGCGATCCCGCGCACTTCCGCTGCTGCCACGCGCAGCGCCTGGGTTTCCCGGCCATAATCTTTCTCGCAGGCATACTCCACCCCGCCAAAGGCCGCTTTGATTTCGGCATCCCGCCGAATGTCGTCCAGCAGGTCGGCGGCGTCGTCTAGGTTTAGGGCGGCGGCGACCAGGGCGCGCTGTGCGGCAGACAGTCGGGCCTGTTTGCGGTGAGTGGGGTTAAACCAGCGCAGGACGTAGTCTATCGTCATGCCTACGGCCCTCCCAGGTGATGCCCATGACCCACAGGCGTAAGGGCATCAAGCTCAATTTCTTGTTCTTCGCCCGGCTCGGCCATGTCGGCATCGAGCATCATCGCGGCATCATAGGCGGAGATGTCAGCATCAGTGTCGCCAGGGTACTGAGCCACGTCCAGCACATCGCCGGGCTTCAGGCTGTAGAGCCGTCCCGCAATGACGCGGCGGTGTTCCGCTGTGACGCGGATTGTGGTAATCATGAGCATGAGCAGCCTCGCCGCTTTCCGAAACAGAGATTGCTTTTTCCGAGACAGATGTTGCTTTTAAGCGCAAACAGTTTCCAAACAACTGTTTGGATTATCATAGCAAACAATTGTTTGTTTGGCAAGGGTTTTCCTCCTTGCCGCGCACATTTATTTTCCAGCAGTGGTAGACGCATATATCAGCCTGCTTCCTTGTCACGGTTGTTTTCCTTGACAAGCCCAGCGTCACTATTGTTTTCCTTGACTGGCACCGCCAATGACACAGGCACAGCCAGATGACACCGGAAGTTCTCCCCGAAGGGAGACAGCTCCACCTTGACCGGCCCCGTCAGCGTCAGCCCCGCACGCCGGGCGTCTTCCACAACGCCCTGGGCGAAGGCAAGTACGGTGTCCAAACTGGCTTCTTTGCGCCGGTAGAACAGCGTCGTGAACTCTTTGCCGCGCGCGAGGTCGGTAAAGACCTGAACGGCATACGGCTTGACGCTGAGGCCTTCCAGGTTGACAACGGGGAGGCCGTTCAGGTTGACAGCAGTCATAAATTAATCTTCACCGAGTTTAATCTTCACTGACCTGCTGCGACCGCCGCCAGGAGCAGGCGGGCCGCCACGGCGTACTTGCCTTCGTGGGGAAACAATCGCCCGCCCGGCTCGCCCGTCGTGTCCAGCCAGACGTCATAGCCTTTGGCGCAAGGCAAAAGGATCAGGTCGCGCGTCTTGACCTCGAAGCGTCCGCCGTACACCCAGAAGCGGATCACCATCCCCGCCGCGTGTCGGTGAAGCTGGGCCTCCGTGTACTCGCCCTCGACCTGCCCTTTGCGGAGGCGAAAGTGCGGGCACAGCGTCGTGCTGTCCGCGTGCAGCTCCGGCTGCCCCTGCTGCAAGATCGCGTCGCGCAAAATCCCCACCTGAGCCGCCCGCGCCGCGTAAGCCGCCGCGCCCTCGGAAACCGCCTGTTCCGTCCGCTCCTGCCTAATTGCCGTTGATGTTGCCTGCATGACCGTTCTCCTTAGTAATCACTACTAAGGAGATTATACGATATTATCGTATGTAATTCAACGATAATATCGTAATTCATTGGTTATTTTGGAAACTTTTTCTCAGGGGGTTGCTTAGGGAGTATCTCAATAAGATGACCAGGTTTAACCCTTAGCTCATCAGTCAGGGCGACAAGATTATCACTCGTAGGAAGGTCGGCACGGCCATTTTCGAGGTCGCATATGGCGCTGGATGACATTCCTACTCGGCGGCCAAGCTCTGCCTGTGTCAAGCCCCGAGCCTTGCGAAACTTTTCCAGATGGAACAGGAACCGGGGATTACGTTGCCTTGGCTGTCTCATTGTGAGTGAATTATACGGCTTTGTCGTAACTCTGTCAATAGAGAATATGCGTTTCTGTCAAATATCCTCGTATTTTTGCCTGTCCTTATGCCTTGCGAAGATGTACGCCATTATCGTATAATACAAATTGTGACTATAACAGACAACCATCGGAGGCTTGGGGAGCTTCTGAAGGAAAGAAGGAACGCCCTTGGCTTGACGCTCGAAAATGTGTCAGCTAAGATTCAGGTGCGTGGTCATAAGTTGTCCCCGCAGCATCTTTCGAACCTTGAGACCGCCTATAGCCGTCCAGGCAAAGAGCCTGCCACACCGCCCGACGACCTGCTTAATATCCTTGCTCAAACACTAGATTTGCCAATTCGTAGTCTCCATGCCGCTCTAGGCCGCGCCCCATCTGGCAGCCCTGCCTCTCAGCTTGTGCGTGAGAAGCTGGCCGCCTACAACGGAGAAGGGCAGATTGCCCCCGCCGTGCTGGATGACCTCAGCAGTGAAGTAGACGACTTCGCCCAGGTTCGGGTAGAACGAGTAATGCGCCAAGTCCAGGGCGATGGCAAGCAGCTCCAAACCCAAAAATAATCAACAAACCGGTTCAGCAGTACCCGGCCAAGAGGAAGATGCCGATGGTCTACGAGTGCGATCAATGCGCTGCCCCTTTGCCGCCCGGCGTTCGGGTCTGCCCCAAGTGCGGCGATGCGTTCGATGAAACTGTTCCCGCCGATGCCGAAGTGCCCACGCGGGGATTTACGGCCAAGCCTGTGCCGGCCCCCGTTTCGATAATTTCCCCACCTATCGTCTCCACTCTCCCAACGCTCAAGTCCCCGCAGATCGGCCCGCTTCGTGAAATGTCCAAAGAAGCGCAGGATGGCTTTCAAGAGTTCACCGGCCCGGAACTGATAGCACGCGGCAAAGCGGAGAACAAAAGCGGCAAGGGGCTGTTCCAAGCCTTGTTTTTGATCGGAGCTGTTGCCTTCGTCGCCTGGATGACACACATCCATGCCGATCCCGACGCCAGTAGCACACCAACTTCTGCAAGCACACCGCAAAACGCATTGGATTCAGCTGTTGCTGACCTGGGCGGCGTGGGCACGCTTCAAGGTGCGCCGCTAAAAGCGGGCGGACAGAACACAATCGTCGTATTGGGGCAAACGAAGGCGGATTTTGATAATTTTAGCCAGGCGAATGAAGCCAGTGACAGTGTCGGCGTAAATCAACTGGTTGCCTCCGGTCGCATCTTCTCTGTTCCGGCTGGGCAGGTGCAAGCAAAGAAAATTGACTCCGATTGGACAGGTGGTGTCGAGGTGCGGATCATGTCCGGTCAATATCAGGGCCAGGCTGCGTGGACAGCCGTTGAATGTCTTCAGAAGTAGCGAAGGAACACCAGATGGCTTATACCTGCGACCAGTGCGCCGCCCCGCTCCCGCCTGGCAGCCTATTCTGCCCTCGCTGCGGGCGCAAGTTCCCCCAGCCCGTTCCCGGCTCCCCTGCTTCGCTGCGCCGCCTGCCTAAGCCCCTTACGGTCGGCCTGTGGCTGTTCGCAGCCGTGATCGTCCTGGGACTGATCGGCAATGCCACTTCCCCCAACCCGCCATCTGTTTCCCCCAACCCGCCATCTGCGCTGCCTATCACACCGCCAAAGGTCACCCCTGTGGCCGCTGCCACAAACATCAAAAAGGCAGGCGAAGACAAACGAAGAGCGGAGATCGCCGCGATCCAAAAAGAGGATATGGGACGTGCGGCCACTACCCCCAACTACACCCTGGAGTCGAGCGATGACTGCACGGTGAATCGTAATGAGCCTTGCCGCCGCATCAGTATCGTGGTTCCCAAAGGTCAAAGCAAGGCGCAGATCACCCTCGACCTTACTCATGCCGTCCATGTGGCAGCCGACGCCTATGGATGCGTCCGAGGCATTGCATTCGCGAGGGCGGAGGGCACAGACAAGAACGGTGTCTACTCTGCCGCCCGTGCCCAGTGGGGTTCCGACGAAGGAACGGATCACGTTTACAGTGCCGCCAGCCCTGCCATTGATTATGTGGATGACTACTTCAAGCCCGAAGCGCCTCCGCCCGGCTCGGTTGCCCGCATCCCAGAAGCCCGGCGTAAAGAAATCTACTTCGCGGTCAGCCTGGCGGAAGACAAGGCCATGCACGAAGCGGATGCCGCCTATCCTGCAAATCAAAACGACAACGCAGAACAGGAAGACCAGTCACAGCGCAATGTCATGCCGAACGCCAAAATGAACAGCGAGCTGACTGAAAAGTATCACGGGTTCGTGCAGAGACATTACCACTTGACGGAGAAGCAGTTTGACGACATCAACGTCGAGGGGATGCTGAAACACTGGCCCACGTCCGACGAGACAAAGGACTGACCGTATGCGCCCCACACTCCCCTTAATCCTCGCCTGCGCTCTTGCCGTGGTCGCCCCACTCCGCGCCCAGGCCCTGCCCCCTCACCAGGCGCATCATCACCGGCATCACAGCGCTTCCGTCCGTAAGGCTGCCGCCCCGGTTTCCCAGGGAGTCAAGGTCTGGGTCAACACGGACAGCGGCGTGTACCATTACCCCGGCGAGCGCTGATACGGCGCGACCAAAGAGGGCGAGTACATGACCGAGGCCGCGGCGAAGAAGGCCGGCTACCGGGCGACAGAGAACGGGCAGTGAGAAAAGAGAACGGGCAGTGAGGACGGCAAACCTTGCCTGTACCCTGGCCACCCTTGCGGCCATCGGGATTTGGTACTGGCTGCTGCTGCATCCCCAGGGCCGATTGGATCGCCTGGATGTGCCGCCTGCGCCTGTCACGCAGGTGGATTACGACCAGGCCCATGCCCAAATGCGAGCGTGGGGGCTGCCGGTGCCGCCGCACCACCGATGAGAACCGAACGATGCAGAAAAGGAGAAGTAAGAATGAAAATGACCAGTTCCTCCTGCTCCGGTCGCTGATCCTAGGCTCCCTGCTCCGATCACGCTTTGGCCGGACAAGAAATAAAGCCCAGGTCATCACAAGAAATAAAGCCCAGGTCATCCTGAAAGGATAAGATATGACGGAGAATGCCGCGAAGAAGGCCGACTACCGCCCTACGGAGAATGGTCAATGAAGTCCCGGATGCTTGTCGCACGAAAGTCCCGGCGGCTCGTCACGCGGTTGTTTTTGCCGGTTTTGGCCTGCTGTGCCTGGCTTGGCCTAAGCGTCTGCGCCCGCCCGATCCCGCCCTCCCCAGCCGCAAGCCAGGGCCAGGGCCAAACAGTCGGCCAAATCGTCGGCAACAAGCGCAGCCGCGTCTATCATGTCGGCGACGACGGCCACTTGCCGGGCGAAAAGAACCGCGTCTACTTCGCCACCGAAGCCGAGGCTCAGAAAGCAGGCTAAGACGCTCCGGGACGGCTCCGGTGGGCGCAGATGCCGCCCCAAGGGGTGACGACGCTGACACCTTGTCTAGAAAGGATCTCTATTTTGAACACATCATCCGACCGGCAGGACGATCAGCCGCAGGGATCGAATCAGCCGCATGAGGAAGCCGAAAGCAAACGGGAGATAGCCGAGACGGGCCGGGAAAGCGGCGAGACCAAGCGCGAGTACGTGGAACAGATCCGCAACTCGGGTGAAGTAAAGCGCCGCGGCGAGGAAATCAACCGCAGGTTCAGCGAAAACAACCGCGAGGCAGCGGAACACCGGCGGGAGCTTTCCGAGAAGGAGCGGCAGACGATTGAGCATCTGCGCGCCGAGGCCGAGGGTGCACGGGGAACAGCCGAGGAAGCGCGCCGGACAGCCGAGGAAGCGCGGGACGCGGCGGCGGTCTCCCAGAAGACTGCCGAGGAGGCAAGGGCCACTGCCGCGGAGGCGAGGGCCACCGCCGAAGACGTGCGGCAGACGCTGACGAGGATGGCGGAAGAGATACAGGCCTTGCGGACGGCCCTGCCGTAGAAACAGCTGAAAGAGGCGGCGGACTGGGTCAGCGCCTACAAAAAGTATGTGGGGGCGCTGCCGACGAAATAAGGGACACGGGGCCGCTGCCGATACGCTAAGTAGAATGGGGAAGCCGCGCAATGGATGATGTCATGATTGGCGATTTTAGGAAGACAACACGATGGGATTATTGAACCCGCCCGCACCGGGCAGCCTGCTCAAGACTGGCACCGTCAAGACGGTTGAGCCAGTCAAGAAAAAAGAGCCGGGGGCGGCAAAGTCGGCGAACAAAGACAAGGGCAGTAAGAAGGCCGACGCCACAGAGGAACCAGAGGAGACACAGGAGGATTAGGTATGGGGTCTTTCAACATCTGCGACGTATTTGACCACTTTTGGCTTCTGGGCCGCAAGCGAGCGGAGGCCGTGAAGGTAATGGTGTGGGTTATTATCGTGCTGTTCCCACCTCTCGGCGTTTACATAGCGCGGCAAGCTGTCCAACGTGCCCAGTCGAGTGCCATAGCTACAAGCCAGATATTTCTCAAGGCTTGGATGAGCAACCTAAACCATCTGTCAGTGCCCCCTACGAAGCCTTTGCCCATAGTCTCGCCTGCTGCAGTCGCTGATCCCAGGCTTCCGGCGCCGGTCTACCTTACCTATCCAAATAAGCATTAGCGTCAACGTAAAAAAGGCCGATCAGAAAGCATGACCCGCAACGAGGCTCGACGACGGCATCACAACATCATTGTGTGTGCAAAGCGGCTGCGCCAAAGTAAGCACGCGACAATAAAGCGCGAAGCAGGGCGCTTGGAGCTTGCGGCTTTTCAAGAGTGTCTGCGCGATCCAGAAACGGGACTTCCGCCGTATCGCATCGTTGCTCCTAGAGACTTTTGTTTGCTTTTAGCAGAGCCTAGAACGGAAGTTTTGATATTTCTGGAGAACATACGGAAGAAAGTATGTGAAGATCGCTGCATTTACATAGACTTCTCACAAACCACCCGAATGGTGGCCGACGGCACCCTTTTGTTTTATGCGGAGATGGATCGATTAATCCGCGCGACCAGTCCCAAAAAACACATCCGATGTTCTTACCCGACAGACAAAGTTGTGGAACAGGTTTTACAGCAAGTCGGCTTTTTTAGAGTCATTGGCAAACGCCAGAAAGCTACCATTGACCATGATATGGTCAAGCATTGGAACAGCGCCACAGGGACCAAAGTAGAGGGAAAAAAGATCGAGCCGTTGCAGGAGTACTATCAAGGCTCCATGGCTACCCCATTGCTCCAAAGCGTACTTTTCGCTGGTATCACAGAGGCGATGACAAATTGTTGTAATCATGCCTACCCAAAACCTAGAAGAGAAGTCGTGACCGGCGTAGAAGAAGAACGTCGTTGGTGGATGTTTTCGCAAGAAAAGGGAGGTGAGTTATCAATCGTCTTCTGCGACCTTGGCATCGGCATTCCCGCATCACTAACAAAAGGCGAAAGTTGGGAACCGTCTTTCATTAAAAGCATTTTGGCAAGACTTGGAATTGGCGAAACGGATGCGTCTCTTATTCAAACTGCTTTTGAGATCGGTAAATCCACAACGGGGGAAGAACATCGGGGAAAAGGCCTTCAGGAAATCAGAGATGTTTTAGCGCGTGAAGGGCAGGGTAGCCTAAAAACCCTAAGCGGAAATGGTTGTTATGAGTATGAAGCTCATGACGGCAGACAAGGAGCCCGCAACTTCGCTTATAGAATGCCGGGAACGTTGATTTTTTGGAAGATACCGATCCGAAATGAACAAGACAATGGAAGAAACAATTAATGTCGCGAAGCAGTTTTCAAAGTACCCTGGAGGCAGGTTTCTGGACGATGGCGATGAGTCGGGTCAGCGCTTTCGAGACGAGATGCTTGCGCCTGCCTTGAAACGAGCGTCTCGCGTTGTTGTTCAACTGGATGGCACACTGGGCTATGGCTCGTCATTTCTAGAAGAGGCATTTGGGGGGTTGGTGAGAGAAGCAGGTTTTAATTCAGAAACACTCAAGAAGTCTTTGGTGTTGAAAACAGACAACGAAGTGCTGTCCTACAACATCTTCCGTTACATAGACGAAGCCGATGCCAGAGCCAAGATTTTGGTTTGACACAAGATGCCACTTCCTTTGCCGCCGCCTACTGGTTTCCTTGACGATTTAAAGGCATTTGAGCCGGTCATCAGTTGGGTGTTGATTATTGGAGGTTGGCTTTTTGCTCGTAACGACAACAACAAGCGTGAGAACCGTCACGAGCTGAGAGGCACTATTGATGCCATCACCGTTGATATCCATGCGCTGGAACAAAAAGCGCATGGATACTACACGACGGATGTTGACCCAAACACGCCCAGTCTCCAGGTTGAGATAAAGAGAGATCAAGATGCACTCGCTGCACGTATCGTGCAACTGAGAACAAAATCCTACTACCAGGACATCCCAAAGATTTCTGCATTCCAAACTGCGCTAACTGGCGGTGACTTTGAGCAGGCAAACCGGCAGAAGCGCCCTGCTAGTGATCGGAAGATGATGGAAATCTCTCTTGCTGCCAAAGAACTTAGCGACGAACTGGAAGCAGAATATCGTAAGATGTATAAAAAGTAGAGCCGCTTTCCATTATTCCCCGGCTGGCTCTCTCCCCTAGCTTACAAAATAACTCCCCCACCCTCTTGACTCTGCCTGCCTGCCCTGCTATAATGTGCCAACATTCAACATACTTGAATGTTGGCACATGAGGAGGAACAGATGCCGCCCCCCACCAAGCCCAAAGGCTACGTCGAGCATTTCGGCATGCAGCGAATGCCCTTTGACACCGCACCCAATCCAGATTTTGCCTTCGCCACCCGCGCCCATGAGATTGCTCTGCTGCGCATGCAGGACAGCGTCGAGCAGCGCCTCGGCCTCGCGCTTCTCAAGGGAGACATCGGAACGGGCAAAAGCACGCTTGCGCACCTTTTGACGCAGAGCTGGAGCGAGGAGCCGGATCAGTACCGCGTGGCCCTGATCGACGACCCCAGCGCCTACACCCCCGCTCAGTTCATGCGGCTGCTGGTGGCCGCCTTCGGTTTGGAGCCTTCGCGCTACGTCCAGGTCAACAAAGACCTGCTGCGCGGCTTTCTGCTGGATGAATATGAGCTGGGCCGGGCCGTTGTGGTGCTGCTTGACGAAGCCCAGACGATCAGTGCCCCTAACATGGGGACACTGCTCTTTTTGTCCAACCTCCAGACAGCCAGTGCCAAGCTCATCCAGATCGTACTGCTTGCCCTGCCTAACTTCGACCGCAAGCTCTCGTACCAACCGGCGCTCAATAGCCGCATCGCCACTCGCGGCACGATTGACCCCCTGATCGCCGCTGACACCGTGGACATGATGCGTCACCGCGTTACTGTGGCCGGGGGAAACTTTGACCGCCTCTTCCCCAAGGCAACCCACATCCCCATTTGGAACGCCACTCAGGGCGTTCCGCGCAAGATATGCGTCCTATGCCACAACATCCTCTTCAACGCCTACGCGCGCGGCCTGAAGGGTGCAGACCTAGAGTGTGTGGCTCAGGCCGCCAAGGACTGCGAATTTGACATGACGGGAGGCAAATAAATGCCTGAAACCAAATTGCCTGAAACCACGACGCGCTCGCTGCGGGTCGCCGGTAACCCCCAGGCCCGGATGCAGCAGCTGCTGCGCGACCAGGCGCAGGAGGCTGAGTCCTCGGTACAATCCGGCGCGCCAGCAGTTTCTGAACCCTCAGAAGATAATGTTTTGACATCAAGACAGCAAGACATATTGACAGACAGCAATACAGATGGCAATCTATCAAGCCAGGCTGACAGCTTGATATATGGACAGCAGGACAGCAGGCAGTCTGGACAGTCAGCCAGAAAGAAAGTTAGCAAGGCAGCAATCTCTGCGCCCGTGGATCTCGACCCTGTGGATGTTGCTCTTCTGCAGAAGATAGGACGGGCGTATCCTGACCTTGCCAAAGAAGCCTCGACCCTGGTTTCCTCTCGACTGCCTAATGAACTCGTCTCCCGGCTCGATGCTGCGGCGAGCCTGGTCAAGAAGCACAAGAAGAATAAGCAGGACGTGATCGCGCGCGGGCTGATCCTGGCCTTTGAGGAACTTGTCAAACAGGACGGCGACGTGGCCTGGTACGAGTAAATGCCCTTCAACAAACATCAGCGCCTAGCGAAGAGGACGGACACATGAGCGCGTTTCCAGGCTTCAAATCCCTCACAGCGAACTTCACCACTGTGCCCAATCAGTACTTCGACCGCATTGTCGGCCATTACCATCCTTGCGTTGAGCGGGTGGTGGCGATCCTCATCCGAAGCACTCTCGGCTGGGAAGACCCTGATACGGGGGAACGCCGGCTGGAAGCGGAGCTGCCACTCTCGGCATTCGTGCGGCCTGAGCTGTCCCAGTCGTCGGCACGGCGCGGCCTGGCAGGTGCCATTGAAGCGGGCTTTTTGGTCTGCACGATGGAAGCGACGACAAGAGAACCGGCGCGTTATGCTTTGCGCTGGGCGGATGCAGAGGCGCAGAAATCAGCGATTGTGCGGCAACGCAAGGCGCATGGACAGACCCGGCGGCGTGGCGGAAAGGTTGCGGAGCCTGCCTGGAAGCGAAGGCAGGAAGCGAAGGCGCAGCAAAATCAGGGGTTCCACGGTGACACCTCTCATTGTGAGACCTCTCACCGTGACACCTCCTTATATAGGGAGTCTGAAAAGAAATCTTCTTCTGAAAAGAAACGAAGTTTCAAAAAGGGTTTGCCTTCGGCTTCAGAGCCGGACGTACTCTCCGGCCTCGGCGCTGAACAGTTTGCCACGCTAGAGGCTGAGGCCAGGGCGCGAGTAATTGCCGAGAATGGTCCGCCCTTGTCCGAGCTGGCCCGGAAAGGCAAGGCTATGACCTCAGTCAAGCAGATGATGCGCCAGATGCTGGTGCAGAAGGTGGGGTAGGGGATGGAACACATTGACAGAGACAGCTGGCGGTATGAGGGTCTCACCGGCCCCGACTTGGCGGACGGGACAGATGCCGACCTGCTGATGTTCGCCCAGACACAAGGGCGGCCACTCGACCCGCGGCTCTTCCGAGAGCTGGAGCGCCGGGGCCTCGTCGGCAGGCTGGATGCTCTGGGACGACAGCCTGTGCCGGAAGGGGAGCGATAATGGCTGACTACACGGCCCTAATCACGCGTCTCAAGACAGGCGCGGCCATGACCCTGCACCAGCTTAACTACCGTGACCTGGTGGATGCCATTGCGGTCATCGGGCGCGCTACCGTGGATGCCTCGCCTAGTGAGGCTAGCAGTTGCTATTACTGCATTGCAGGCGCGGGTGAACCGCATCAGGTGAGCTGTCCTGTGCCGGTTGCCGAGGCGCTGCTGCGCTTCACCGACGACTAAAAAAAATAGAAGTTAACATATATGTTAACTTCTCAGGGGCATCACAAAGAGGGTAGGGGAGCCAGAAAAAAGCATACCCCGCCAGCGCAAGTTGGGGTTCAGTGGGCCGTTTATGGATGCCTGCGTTGCCCGCATCGGCGAAGATGGCGCGACGCGGACCTGGGCAAATATGCGGCCCAAGCAAAAGCAGTTAGACGAGACACTGAGCGCGTGACAGCCACTACGGCCTCGCACTCTCCCCGCCAAAGCCGGGCCAAATCGTCTTATCCCAATCCGCCTCTTGTGCCAGCAGGCCGGGGTCAACGCCGACTTGTGCTAGGTCACTCAGCGTCTCGCGCTGCATATTTTCCAGGCTGTCTCCGCCATACAGGATTTGCCCCTGCCCCTGCGCGCTGGCGCGCCACTCGGCAGGCGTAAACTGCTGCATCTTGTCAAACTGCGCCTCAGCCACAGCCGTCGCAATCTGTGCCCATGTTGCCGCGCTCAGCCCCGGCTCCGGGATGCCGGCGTGCCAGCAGAAAAAGCGCACGTCCCCGGCAAAGTGCGGGAACCAGCCTGTCGTGGTGCTCAGCGTCCCGTCCGTGTCGCTTTGTTGCATGGCCTTAATCAGCATCGCGGTCATG
>JAABUQ010008181.1_pt1 | contig 14798 bp, 18 predicted proteins | sample 5560001 | NCBI WGS metagenome assembly JAABUQ01 (sample SAMN10711888, study PRJNA513371) | rock metagenome | isolation source: Antarctica rocks | place: Antarctica: Victoria Land, Finger Mt nord | collected 2015-12-18 | reverse complement strand
GCCGTTCAGGGCGGTGACGTAGGCCTGGTGGTGCTTGTCGTGGTGCAGCTCCAGCGTCTCCTGGGACATGCCGCGCGCGGCCAGCGCGTTATGCTGGTAGGGAAGGGCCGGCAGTTCGAAAGCCATGTTGCGATATCCTTGTTGAACATCCCGTGCCTGACACGAGGTCGTACGACGGGCGCGCTGTTGAGCTATGGCCAGACCCGGCCCGCGTCAAGCGAGCGGGCAGGTTCATCCTAAAGCAGCATCGGATCAAGTTGAGTCGCTTCGCGACTCCACTTGATTGATAAATCTGCTCTTTCCTCAGTCAAGCAGAGCGTGATCGATTCGATCATGCTCTATGCTGGCGACGGCCTCGATCTCCACCAGCATGCCGGGAGTGGCGAGCGCGCTCACCTCGACAACGTGCTGACTGGGCGGGCGCTGCCGATCCGATCCTGATCGCCCCGATCCCGCTGCCCAGGCGCAACATATTCTGTGTCGGCAAGAACTATCGCGAGCACGCGCACAAGTTCGCCCGTTCGGGCTTCGACTCCGGCGCGTCGTCCGGTGTGGTGCCGGATGCGCCCATCATCTTCTCGGAGGTGCCGGACTGCGTCATCGCGACCGACGAGCCCGTCGTGTTCGATCCGGCCGTCTTCTTGGCCATCGACTACGAAAGCGAGCTCGCGGTGATCACCGGCGTCGGCGGACGCGGCATCCCGCGCGCGCATGCGATGGAGCACGTGTGGGGCCATACCGTCGTCAACGACGTCACCGCCCGGGACGTGTAGAGCCGGCACAAGCAGTGGCTGATCGGCAAGTCGTTCGACAGCTTCTGCCCGATGGGTCCCTGGACCGTGACCGCCGACGAACTGGACCTGGCGGACGCCCGGATCCGCCCCTGGGTCAACGGCGAGCTTCGGCAGGATGCCGACACGGCCGCGCGGATCTTCGATGTGCCGACCATCATGGGGTGACTACACGAAAGTGACGTCTGCGCACGCTAGGCCCGAACGGATATAGAACGTGGGGCTTTCGGCTTCCTTTCCGGTGCTTCGAGCGCCTTATAGAGGGCGGTCTTGCCAACCTTGAGGCGGGTGGCGGCCTCCCGGACGGTGAGGCCGGCGACGATATGTTCGCGCGCCTTCTTCAGCTTGTCGGGCATGATGACGGGGCGTCGCCCACCGTGGCTCCCCCGCTCGCGCGCTGCCTTCAGGCCGGCGTTGGTATGTTCGCGGATCAGGTCGCGCTCGAACTGAGCGAGCGGGCCAAAGATGTTGAACACCAGCATCCCGGCTGACGTGGTGGTGTCGATCTGCTCGGTCAACGAACGAAATCCGACGCCGCGCGCGGCGAGTTCGCCAACCTTCTCGATCAGGTGACTCATCGAGCGGCCGAGCCGGTCGAGCTTCCACACGACCAGCGTGTCGTCAGCGCGCAGATAGGCCAGCGCCTCGGCCAAGCCCGGCCGATCGGTCTTCGCGCCGGAAGCGTGATCGTCGAAGATGCGCTCGCATTCGGCCGCATTCAGCGCGTCATGCTGGAGCGCCAGCTTCTGGTCACCGGTCGAGACGCGCGCATAGCCGATCAGCGCCATGATCGGTTCCGATCTATCCATTTTCCTATCGATTTCCATTCTTGTCCGAATCGCTATCGCGGGTCCAGAGTTGACGGACATAATCATGCTGGCCGCCAGAGGACCGTCTGACGGACAGGGCGGGGAAAGGTCATGGCGCATGGCAAGGCGGCAGCTGCTGATAAGCGAGGCGCTCGCGCGGCATTATAATCCCCCGACCGACGAACGCAAGATTGGCCGGCACTTCACCCTCAGCCGCGAGGATCTCGATCTTGTCGGCGAACGCAGGGGAGCGTCGAGCCGACTCGGGTTCGCGATGATGCTGCTATACATGCGTTGGCCGGGACGCGTGCTGGAGGCGGGCGAGAAACCGCCGGGTGCCATCCTCGCCTTCGTGGCCGATCAGATCGACGTGCCGGCGACCGCGTTCGACAATTATGCCCGTCGTGACGAAACACGCTGCGCGCATCTCGCCGATCTCATGCAGCGGTTTGGCTATGCCGCATTCGACCGGAACCACTTTCGCGCGATCGTGGCGTTCGCGATGCCGGTTGCGCAGACCGTCGCCCAGTCTCTCCAGTTCGCCGGCACCGTGATCGACGAACTGCGTCGACGACGGGTACTGTTGCCACCACAGCGGTCATCGAGGTGGTCGTCAGGCGTGCGCGCCAACCGGCCGAGCAACTCACCCATGAAATCCTGACCAGCGGCATCGAGACCGACAGGCTGGCGGCGCTGGACGCGTTGCTGTCCCGGCGGTCGGATCAGGGACCGACATGGCTGGCCTGGCTGCGCAACGCATCGCAATCGCCGGCACCGCGCAACATCTTGCGGCGGCTGGTACGGCTCGACCATGTCCGGACGCTTGGCCTTGATCCCGCGCGCGCCGCCATGATCCCATCGGCGACCTTCGACCGGCTGGCCGACGAGGCGGTGCGGATCACGCCGCAGCATCTCGGCGAACTCAGCTCGCTACGTCGTCATGCGACACTCGCGACCGCAACCATCCGCCTCGAGGAAAGCCTGACCGACGCCGCGCTTACGATGTTCGACAAGCTGCTCGGCAGCATGGCGCGCCGGGCGGAAAACCGGACGCGCGACAAGGCGATCAGAACGGTGCGCGAGATGCAGAGGCATCTGCGCGCCCTGACCGATAGCTGCCGCGTGTTGATCGACGCGCACGCCAAGGGCATCGACTCCCTTGCGCGTATCGGGCCGCTCGATTGGGAGCGGTTCGGCTCCGCTGTTACCCAGGCGGAAGTCCTCGTCCGCCCCGAGACGATCGACCGCACGGCCGAGTTGATCGAGCGGCATCGCACCGTGAAGCTGTTCGCCGGGCAATTCCTGCGGGCGTTCGCGTTTCGCGGTGCCGGACCGGTCCCGGACCGGTGCAGGGGATTCTCGACGCACTCGCCATCATCGCCGATCTCTACCACACCGGAAAACGACGCTTGCCCGACAAGGTGCCGCTGCGCTTCGTGCCAGCAGGTTGGCGGCTCTTTGTGATCCGCAATGGTGTCGTCGATCGCGCGGCCTATGAACTCTGCGCGCTGTCCCAGCTTCGCGACCGGTTGCGTGCCGGCGATATCTGGGTGGCAGGCAGGCGGCAGTTTCGAGATTTTGACAGCTATCTCATCCCGCCTGCCACCTTCGCGGCGCTGCGCGAGAAGGGACCGCTTCCGCTCGCGATCGAAACTGGGTTCGATCGTCACATCGAGGATCGCCGTGATCGGCTTGATAGCGCGACCGAACGGGTGACAGTGCTGGCTTGGCAGGGGGAGCTGCCCCAGGTCCGGCTGGACGAGAATGGCCTGATGATCTCGCCGCTGAAGGCCATCACACCGCCCGCAGCCGAGCTCGCGCGCCGCACCGCCTACGACCGTCTCCCCGGCGTGAAGATCACGGATATTCTGCTCGATGTCGATGCGTGGACCGGGTTCGGCGATTGTTTCACTCATCGGCGATCAGGCCGCCAGGCCGAAGACCGCAACGCGCTGCTGACCGTGATCCTCGCCGATGGCATCAATCTCGGCCTGACCCGCGTGGCGGACAGTTGCCGTGGCGCCAGCCTGCGCCAGCTCGCCCATCTGCATGACTGGCATATCAGCGAAGCCGCCTTATGGCGAGGCGCTGGGGCGGTTGATCGACGCGCATCGCGCGATGCCGCTCGCCGGATTATGGGGCAGCGGCATCAGCTCGTCGAGCGACGGTCAGCAATTCCACGCCCGCGGGCGCGGTGCCGGGATCGGCGACATCAACGCGCGCAACCGCAACGAACCCGGCGTGTCCTTCTATACCCATATCTCGGATCAGTATGACCCGTTCGCCTCACGCGTGATCGCCGCGACCGCAGGCGAGGTCCCCTATGTCCTCGACGGCTTGCTGTACCACCAGACCGGGCTGTCGATCGAGGAGCATTATACCGACACGGGCGGCGCGTCCGACCATGTGTTCGGGCTGATGCCGTTCTTCGGCTACCGCTTCGCGCTCCGGCTGCGCGATATCAAGGAGCGCCGCCTGCATCTGCTGCCCGGTCAGGAGGCGAGGGCGCTACTCGCCGGCGTGGTCGGCGATCCGATTGCGCACGATCATGCAGCCGCCCATTGGGACGAGTTGCTGCGGCTCGCCACCTCGATCCGGACAGGGACCGTCACTGCCTCGGCGATGCTGCGCAAGCTGTCCGCCTATCTGCGCCAGAACGGCTTGGCGCTGGCGCTGCGCGAGGTCGGGCGGCTGGAACGCTCGATCTTCATGCTCGACTGGTTGCAGGACATCGATCTGCGCAGGCGGACCCAGGCCGGGCTAAACAAGGGCGAGGCGCGCAACGCGCTCGCCCGCGCGCTGTTCTTCAACCAACTTGGCGAGTTGCGTGACCGCCGGTTCGAGAACCAGTCCTACCGCGCGTCGGGTCTCAACCTGCTGGTCGCCGCGATCATCCTGTGGAACACCCGCTATCTCGAACGGGCGCTGACTGACATGGACATGCCGGACGAGATCGCGCGCCATATCGCGCCGCTCGGCTGGGAGCACATCTCGCTCACTGGCGACTATAGCTGGGAGCGAGACGATCGGCCGGGGACAGGCCAGCTCAGGCCGCTCCGCACGTCGCCGTCACTTCTGGCTGCGTGATATCTCGGGCTGGAATTGACCCCAGTCAATCATCCGGCTCGCATCGGCGGCATCCCGAAACCAGCCCTTTGTTCAGCACTTCCATTTTGACTCGCACTGAGCGTTTCCGGCCGGACAGGTTTCAGGCTGGATAACAGGGCATAGCGCCGGGGTGAGCATCCCATGACGCGTTTGAAGGCTGTATTGAAGGCGTTCTCGTTCTCATACCCGAGCGAAAGCGCAATCTGGGCCAACGGGCTTTCTGTCGTCGTGAGGTATTCGCTCGCCACCATCATGCGCCAGCGGGTGAGATACATAATCGCGGTTTCGCCGACTTTCTCGCGGAACTGCTGCGCGAATACCGAACGCGACATCCCTGCTCGACCAGCGAGCGCATCGAGCGTCCAGCGATGCGCCGGATTGTCATGCATCGCGCTTATGGCCGCGTTGAGACGGGGATCGCCGAGCGCGAAGAACCAGCCGACGCCGCGGTCCGGTCGCTCCGACAGGTATGAACGCAGCGCCTGTACCAGCATCAGATGCGCCAGATGGTGCGCGACCAGCGAAGCGCCCGGCCGCTTCTCACGAACCTCCTCCATCATGCGCTCGATCGACCAGCAAAGCGCCGCCTGGTCGCTCGTCGCCCTGAGGTGGACGATTGGTGGCAGCGTTCCAAGCAACCCCTCCGCGAGCCGTCCGTCCACCTCGAAGCGATTGCCGATGAGAAAGACTCCGCCCCCGCCATTGTGAACGACACTACCACCCGGCGGAGTATGTTCGAACACCTCTGTTGCAACCATCGGCTCGATATCGAGATCGCTGCCGAGCCTGAACGATCGCCCGGTTGGCAGGACGAAGCAGTCTCCGGCTTCGACGCGAACGGCTTTGCCGACACCCTCGACCGACAGCAGGCAGGCGCCGCTCACTACCGCGTAGCATTTGATCCGGCCGACTTGATCATCGAACTGGATAGCCCAGTTGCCCCCCGCGTTGAACCGCGCCGTAAGGTAGCTCCGGGGTTTTAGTAGGAAGAGAACATCGGAGAGCGGATCCATAAATATTCCGGACGATGGCAAAGAAAACAGCGACGGTCGCATATAGATGGTGCGCAGCCAATTGCCTACCTAACGTCGGCAATTAGAGGAAAGCTCCCATGATCGTCGTCACGACGCCGACTGGCAACATCGGACACCACGTCGTTCAGCGCCTGCTTGAGTCGGACGAAGCGCTGCGCGTGATCGTGCGCGATCCGGCTAGGTTGCCAGAGGCGGTGCGGGACCGGGTTGAGGTCATTGAGGGTTCGCACGGCGACGCAGCCGTAGTCGATCGTGCTTTCCAGGGAGCGGATGCGGTATTCTGGCTTTGCCCGCCAACGCCGTTCGAAACACCTGCTGCTGCGACGGTTGATTTCGCGCGCGCCGGTGCCGAGGCCATGTGCCGCCACGGCATCAGCCACATCGTTGCGGCGACCACGCTCGGGCGTGACACGGAGTGGCAGGAGAAGGCCGGGAATGCGACCGGGTCGATCCACATGATCGATCTGTTGCGGACGACGGGCGCTGCCGTGCGTGGTCTCGCCTTGCCAGCCTTCATGGACAACGCGCTTCAGCAGGTCGATGCGATCCGCCAGGGCCAAATGTTTGGTGTGATCGATCCCGACAAAAAGCTGCCGCACACCGCTACGCGCGACACGGGCGCAGCCGCTGCACAGCTGCTGCGGGACCGCTCCTGGACGGGACAAGAGGACGTGCCGGTACTTGGACCCGAAGAGCTGTCGTACAGCGACCTGGCGGCAATCATCTCGCAGGTCATCGGCCGCCAAGTCAGCTACAGCCAAGTCCCGTTCGACGCCTTCAAGGCGCAGCTAATGGAACGCGGCCTGACCGAAGCGTTTGCGCAAGGTTATCTTGATATGCTGCGCGCCAAGAACGAAGGCATGGACAACGTGGCTCCGCGTTCCGCCGCCATCATCGGGACGACCAGCTTCCGCCAATGGGCCGAGGAAAAACTGAAGCCGAGAGTGCTTGACTGAGCACGGCGACCGCCTGCTTCCGCCAGCTTAGGTCTTCGAAGCGGCCATCAGAAATCCAGTACCTATCGCCGTTCGCCATTCGTTTGATCTTAGCATACGCAAACTTCACTTTCGTGCAGTGACCCCATCATCGAGACCCTTTCCGCCGGCATCACCCTGAAGCCGGGCGACATCATCGCCACCGGCACCCCGGCCGGAGTCGGGATCGGCTTCACGCCGTCACGCTACCTGCGCGACGGCGACCAGGTGGCGGTCGAGGTCCGTCGGGATCGGGCGCCTGGAGAACACGGTCAGGACGCTCGGCTGATCGTTGCTCCGATCAGTCCGCCAGCTCGCTGACCCTGGCCCGCCCGGACGCACGGCCGGCTTGCGGGCCTTAGGCGTCTCGACCGCGGTCCGGCGGCTTCTCCGAGACAGCGACCGCCGGGCCGAGCTCGACGATCTGCGACGGCTTCAGGTCGGGTACCGTGCCCTTCTCCTGCAATCCCGCTATGAACCTGACCGCCATCCGCTCGCAGTGCCGGCCGACGTCACTGCATAGCCCCGCCTTGGGCGAAGCATGACCAGCCCTTCGGCCTGAAGGTGCTGGGGCGCGTCGCGCAGCGGCACGCGGCTGGTGTTGAACCGCGCCGCCAATTCCTCCTGACGCAGGACATGGCCGGGCGCGAAGGCGCCGCTGATGATCGAGCTGTGCAGCCAGCTATGGATGACGGCGGAAAGCGGCGAATGGCTGGTGTCCCCGGGACGAGGAACCGGTGTTATATTTGATCTGCGTCGAGCCATCTGAACTCGACTCCCAAGTCCTGAAGAGCATCGAACAGGTGAGTACCTGTAGAAGGTCCTGGTCCAACCCTGCTCTTGACCATCTTATTCGTTTCACATTAATGAATGCGTCCGTCAAGTCGGGCTCCTGATGTTGAATACTGAATACGGGTTCCGGTCGGTCGAGCCTGCTGAATTCGCCGTGTATGGTCGTGCGGAACATGCAAAAGGAAACTGGCGGCAGGTTGGCGATGTGACAGGCTCGTGCAGTGGAAGTAGCCGGTGCCGGTTTCGCTCTGGCAAGGTTCGGCTGGCAGGTGGCTCTGCATGAACGCAGTCCGAACCCGCGCATGTTCGGGTCCGACATCTGGTTGTGGGAGAACGATCTCAAGACGCTGAAGCTGCTCGGCGCCTATGATGCGGCGACGGCGCGGGCACGGGTCGTGAAGGAATGGCGTATCGCGGACGGCCATGGCGCCACCCTGTTCAGCAAGACGCTGCAGGGACAGAACTGCTGACTGCCGTTGCCGCCGCGGGCGGACCTCTACCAGGCGCTGATCGACTAAGCTTACGCCGCTCTCGTGGTGGTCGCCGACGGCAGCTATTCCCGCCTGTCCGAAGGCATGCATGCTACCGCCTGGATGGATCACGGCATCGAGGGCGGCTTTCGCATACTCGTGGATGCACGCCCGGACTGATCCCACCGACATCATCATCGAGTACTGGAGCGGCCCCTGGCGGGCGATGCTCAACCCGTGCACGGAACGGCTCGAACTACATCTATTTCGGTAGCCCGGTGGGCGATCCGCGCGGCCGCCGGCGTCCGGTCGTGGCCGAGGTGGCTGAAATCAGCCGCCATGACCGGGGATGATCCGGAGGCCAGCGCGATGGACAGCACCCGTGCCGAGGTTCGGCGCGCCCGTCCGCTTGCATACCCGAGAGTCTCTTACGCGGAGCTTTACGAAGCTGCCGGTCGTTCAGGTGACCGGCACCACAAATCTTTGCTCGATCAGCCTCTAGCCGAGGCCGTCCGCCACGGCCTGCAGGCGGGTCGGATCGCGAAGCAGCACCGCGGTGGTGGTGGGGATGCTGATCAGGCCCTCCCTGCACAGCCGCGTCAGCATGCGGCTCACGGTCTCGATGGTCAGTCCGAGATAATCGGCGATGTCCAGCCGGTGCATGGGGAGCGGCACGCGCAGCCCCGCCAGGTCCGATCCGCCCGTTCCGCAGTCAGGCTGCCGGCTCATCTCCATCAGGAAGCTCGCCACCCGCTCGCGTGCGGTCTTGCGGCCGAGCAGAAGCATCTGGTCCTGCGCCGCCACGAGCTCGGCGGAAGCGGCATCGAGCAGGCTCCTGCCGAGCGATGGAAACTCGTCGAGCAGCAGGCGCAGGCGCGTGCGCGAGAAGCGGCAGAGACGCACCGTATCGATGGCTTCGGCGCCGAAGATGTATCGGCCCGAGACGGCCAGGCCGAGGAAGTGCGCGGCGGTCGCGAACCCGATGATCTGCCGCCTGCCGTCGGGTAGCAGCTTGAACAACTTGGCGGTGCCGCACGTGATGTTGAAGAAGCAGTCGGCCGGATCGCCCTCCACGATGAAGCCCTGTCCCGGCCGCACCGTCCGCGTCACCGCCAGGTTGGCGAGCCGCTGTAGGTCCTCTACCCCGACGATGCCGCGGATGCCGCTGCCAGGATCGGGTGCCGCTGCCGGCTTCAGCCGATGCAAGCTTGCGGTCATCGTTCTGCTTCCTCGATGGACGCACGGCCACGCCGGCGCTGGTCGGTTTGTTATAGCATAGGTTTGTTCCGGCCACGAATTCAGCTGCGACTTCCGGCCGATCCTGCCCGTATTTTCATCAGCCTCTGGACGGCGATTGATCTCGATCAATGCCCGCCGGCATGGCCAGCTGCATGCTCGGACCCTGGAAGTCCACCGGGAGACTAAGCATGCGCGCCGACAACGTGATGACCTCGGAGATGGCGACCATCCGTTCCGATGCGCCGCTCGGAGAGGCGATCGCACTCATGACCGATCGGCGTGTCAGCGGGTTGCCGGTGATGGACGACGACGACCTGCTGGTCGGCATCCTGACCGAAGGGGATCTGCTTCGACGCGTCGAGATCGGCACCGAGGCTCACCGGCAGCCGCGCTGGCTCGATATCCTGCGCGGCCCCGGTCGCAGCGCGGCAGCCTACGTGCGCACCCATAGCCGGCGCGTCGAGGACCTGATGACCCGCAACGTCGCGACCGTCCGCGAGGACGCGCCCCTCGAGGACGTGGTCACGCTGATGGAGCAGAAGCATGTCAAGCGCGTCCCCGTGGTCAGGGGCGACCACGTCGTCGGAATTGTCAGCCGGTCCGACCTGATACGCGCCCTCGGGCAGGTGCTGAGGCAGTCGGTACCTGCAGAGGTCAGCGACGCCGCTATCGGCAGTCGGTTGCAGGCGGATCTCCGGGACGAGAGCTGGTTCGCCGCCCGCAACGTGAGCGTCACCGTCAAGGCGGGCGTGGTGAAGCTGCAGGGGATCATCACGGATGAACGCGCGCATGACGCCCTGCGCGTGGCAGCGCAGAACATGGCCGGTGTCAGCGAGATCGACGACCAGCTGATCTGGATGGACCCCAGGATGGCGATCCCGATCGTGTAGCCGCCCCGATCAGCCCGGAGCATGGTCAGCTCGACCGGTGCTGCTCTGGTCCCACGAGGCCTTCATGTTGTCGAGATGCACAGGAAGTGGCTTATGCTCGGGCTGCGACGGCTGCTGGCTTGCTGGAACGACCGCCGGGACGCCTGAACCGCACTCGGCGCACTTCGACCAGGGACATGATCGTCATGCAGGCAGGCGGCCCCGGCGGCGCGGTGCTCGGAGCGGACACGGTCCTCGGCATCGATCTCGGGACATCGGCCGTCAAGACGGTGCTGGTGGACGGGCAGCAGCGCATCCTCGCGACCGCCACGGTCGCGTTGCGGACCACGCGTCCGCATCCCGGCTGGTCCGAGCAGGCGCCGGAGGACTGGTGGCAGGCGGTGTGCGCCACCATCGGCCAGCTGCGCCCCGAGGCGGCTGACAGCCTGCGCCGGGTTCGCGCCATCGGCCTGTCGGGACAGATGCACGGCCTGGTGCTGCTCGGCGACGAGGATCGCGTGCTGCGTCCGGCGATCCTTTGGAACGACTCCCGCGCCAGCGACGAAGCGGCCTCGATCTCCCGGACCAGCCCGGAATTCGCGCTCATCGCCGGGGCCGCGCAATCGACCAGCTTCTGGCCGGCGAAGCTGCTCTGGCTACGGCAGCACGAGCCCGCGGCGTTCGCGCGCATCCGCCGCCTGCTGCTGCCCAAGGATTATATCCGCCTCCGGCTGACCGGCCTGTACCAGACCGACGGCTGCGATGCCGGCGGCTCGCTGCTGTTCGACGAGGCGGCGCGGCGCTGGTCGGCGCCGATCCTGGCGGCGTGCGGGGTGCTGCCCGCGTGGCTGCCCGACCTGGTGGAGGGCGATCGGCCGGGCGGCACGGTGCTGGGCCAAGTCACGCGCGGGTGGGGCATCGAGACCGGCAGTGTCGTCGTGGCCGGCGGGGGCGGCGATGCGGCCACCGGCGCGATCGGCATCGGCGCCATAGGCGACGGCGACGCCTACATCTCGCTGGGCACGTCCGCGCAGGTCTTCGTCACCACCGGGAGCTACCGCCCGGCCGTCGAGGCCGGCGTGCAGGCGTTCGCGCACGCGCTCTCGGGCCTGTGGTTCCAGGCGGCGGCCGTGCTGAACGGCGCCAGCGCGCTGGCCTGGGCGACGCGGCTGCTCGGGCATGACGATCCGACGGCGCTGCTGGCCGAGGCGCAGGCACAGTATGAGGGGCCGGGCGCGTTGCTGTTCCTGCCCTACCTGACCGGCGAGCGCACGCCGCATAACGATCCCCACGCGCGCGGCGTGCTGTTCGGCCTCACGCCCGCGACGTCGCCCGCGCAGATCGTGCAGGCGGTGATCGAGGGCGTCGCCTACAGCCTGGCCGATGCGCTGGACAGCCTGGCGCGAGCCGGCACCACGCCGCAGCAGGCGGCCATCGTCGGCGGCGGCGCGCGCAGCGCGTTCTGGACGCAGATCATCGCCGACGTCATCGGCATCCCGGTGATCCGCCACGCCGGCGGCGAGACCGGACCCGCATTCGGCGCCACCCGCCTGGCGCGCCTGGCACTGACCGGAGAGCGCCCGGACGAGGTCTGCACGCGTCCCGCCATCCTCGACCGGACCCTGCCGGACCCTGCGCGTCACGATGCCTACGCCCGGGAACTGGCGCGCTACCGGGCGCTGTATCAGGCCCTGCGGCCGGAATTCCGGCGGCGCCGGCCGGAAGCCACCCGGGCCTGAGCGGCTAACGCACGGCCCCGAACTGCTCGGTGACCTCCGCCAGCACGATGCCCAGCTTGCGGATGGTGGTTCGGTTCAGCATCGTGCCGTCGGCCATCAGGTACATCCACTGATCCAGCGTGACGTCGAACAGCCTGTTGCCGGGCCTAGTCTCGAGCACCCAGGACCAATGGAACGCGCGACCCGACGCGATGCCCTTCGCGGTGCCCACCATGTCGTTCGCGGTGGCTTCATACTGCCCGGATCCGGTGCGGCGCATGTGCCAGTCGCGCGACTGCCGGGTGCCGTCGCCGAGCATCAGGCGCTGGGTCATGTGCAGTCCGTCCGGTCCCTCCGGATCGCCCACGCAGTCCGTCGTCACGGTGTCGTCGGGTTCACCGGAACGGTTCTCGAGCACGCCCCAGGAACGCACGTGCCCGGTCCAGAACCGTACCGGATCGAAGACAGGGCTGGAGCCCGCGAAGTGCCGCATCGGCATCGCACTCGAACATCCGGCGAGGACGCTCGACACCAGCGCGCTCGCGAGAAGCCTCCACAGGCTCAACCGACCCGTCCGGGCTTCACGTCCCGCTTTCCCTCGAACCACATCATGCCTCCCGCTCCCGGACACCAATACCTTAACCGGGAGCTTGACGACGCCTCCCGACGTGTCGAAGCCCATGCGCGTGCCGAGGAGACCGTATGAGGCTGGTATACGGAGCTGCATCACGTCACTGTCGGGTCCGGACATCTTCCTGGAGGCCGTCGATGCGTATACTGGTGCCGATGCGTACACTGGTGCCGATGCGTACACTGGTGATGGTCATTCTCCTGGCCACGTGCCTCACCGACGCCGCCCGCGCCGGGAGCACGATCCCGCCCGCGGAACGGGCGGCGATCCAGCAGGTCATCACTGCGCAGATCGAAGCCTTCCGGCGCGATGACGGCATCGCTGCCTTCGGTTTCGCGGCCCCCCACATCAGGGCGATGTTCGGTGACGGCCCGACCTTCCTGGCCATGGTGCGCCGGGCCTATCCGGCGGTGTATCGGCCGCGCTCCTTCAGCTTCGGGACCCTGGCACCCCAGGATGGCCTGCTGGTGCAGAAGGTCGAGCTGGTCGGTCCGGACGGGCAGGGGACGCTCGCGCTCTACGGCATGGAGCACGAGCCGGACGGCAGCTGGCGCATCGGCGGGTGCAGCCTGGCCAAGAGCGAGCGCGTGGAGATCTGATGGATCGAACCACGGCCGAGGCTCATGCGGCTGCCCGTCCGGATGACATCGCCACGCCCCGGCTGATCCTGCGCCGCATCGGCCACGAGGCGATCCTGGCCGCCCTGGCAGGCGATCTCGCGCAGGCCGGGCACTGCCTCGGCGCCGCGATCCCGGACGAGCTGCTCGTGCAGCCGGAGGTCCTGCGTTACGGGCTGGCCCAGCTCGACGCCGATCCGCATTACGCACCCTGGGGGCCGCGCGCGATCATGCTGCCAGGCACTCGGACGATGATCACCCGGACGATGATCGGCCACCTCCGCTTCCACAGCCGGCCGGATCCCGACTACCTGCATCCCTACGCGCGCAACGCGGTCGAGCTCGGCTACGTCGTCTTCGAGGCGCATCGGCGGTGCGGCTATGCCGCCGAAGCCCTGGGTGCCGCGATGGACTGGGCGCAGGCGGCGTTCGCCGTCCGCCACTTCGTCGCCTCGGTGGCGCCGGACAACGAAGCGTCGCTGCGGCTCGCCAGGCACTTCGGCTTCACCAAGGTCGGCACCCACATGGACGAGGTCGACGGCCTCGAGCACGTCCTGCTGCGCACGGCACCGGAGCGCTCCTTGACATTCTAAGATGACCGGTCATATCACCTTCCATGGGAAGATGCTCGACTCGTGACGTGCGCGAACGGCTGCTCGAGGCCGGTGTCCGGACCCTGAGCAAGCTGGGCTTCAACGGCTGCAGCGTGCAGGACATCACGGATGCCGCCGGCGTGCCGAAGGGCTCGTTCTACAACCACTTCGATAGCAAGGAAGCGCTGGGTGCGGCGGCACTCGAGCATTACTGGAGCGACGGCGCCTGCACCCAGCTGCGCATCCTGAGCGATACCGCCAGGTCGCCACGCCAGCGGCTGCAGGCGTACTTTGATCAGGCCGCTTCCAGCATGGCCAAGCTCGACTACACCTGCGGCTGCCTGATCGGGAACATGGCGGCAGAGCTCTCCGATCATAGTCCTGTTGTTTCGACCCAGATCGCGGCTATCATGGCTCTCTGGAGCCGGCGGATGGCCGATTGCATACGCGAGGCGCAGGTGGCCGGCGAGATCAGGTCGAAGGCGGAGCCCGAGCTGCTCGCAACCTTCGTCCTGGATGCCTGGGAAGGTGCGGTGCTTCGTGCACGCATCGAGAAGGGGGAACGTCCCCTCCGGCAGTTCATCGAGATCCTATTTACACAGCTGCTTCATTAGAACGCCCGAAACGACCAAATCTTTCGAAAGACACAAGATGACTGGTCATATCAATACTCTCGTCGACACCCGCGATGCGGCACCCCACCGCACCGGCAGTCGTCGGCGAGCCTGGGCAGCCGGCACCGCGCTCGTGCTGCTGCTGGCCGGTGGCGCCGCCCTGCTGGAGCCGGTATGGCTGCACCGGCCCTCTGCGGCATCCGTCATGTTGCCGCCGCCGCCCGCAGTCACGGTCAGCGCGCCGCTGCGGCGCCAGCTGGTACGCTGGACCAGCTTCACCGGCCAGTTCTCCGCGGTGGACTATGTCGAGCTGCGCGCCCAGGTCAGCGGCTACCTGACCGAGATCCACTTCACCGATGGGCAGATCGTCCACAAGGGCGACCTGCTCATGGTGATCGACCCGCGGCCGTACCAGATCGCGCTGCAGCAGGCCGACGCCCAGCGCCTGACCGCATCGGCCGGGCTCGACCTCGCCAACCAGCAGATCGTGCGCACCGCCTCGCTGCACCGCGACGCGTTCGCCTCCGGCGAGCTGCTGG
>JAABUQ010008180.1_pt1 | contig 14799 bp, 18 predicted proteins | sample 5560001 | NCBI WGS metagenome assembly JAABUQ01 (sample SAMN10711888, study PRJNA513371) | rock metagenome | isolation source: Antarctica rocks | place: Antarctica: Victoria Land, Finger Mt nord | collected 2015-12-18 | reverse complement strand
GATCTCGTTTTTGAGCGACGACATCATCTTGCAGCGCTACGTGGAGATCGAGGGCCAGCTCCGGCGGATCATGCTGGTGGTCAAGATGCGGGGCGGGGACCACAGCAAGGACATCCGGGAGTACGAGATCACCTCTGAAGGGCTTGTCGTGGGGCAGCGCCTCTCGCAATACCGGGGCCTCATCAGCGGTCTCCCCGAGCGGTCGGAATAAACATGAGGTCCCATCGCTCCATTGACGGGAAGTAAGAATGTCCCCCTCAAACCCTGCTGCCGAGTCTGTGTAGCCGATTTTACACCCTTTGTGTGATTTTTCTCACGCTCTCTGCACGTTTGCGTAATCAACCTGCCATAATTGTCCCGAAGATGCAATACGGAAGGAGAGCGCTATGAATAAACGACAAGTCACCCGGTCACACTTGCTTTCCCCTGGTGAAGAAGAAGCAGACCGACAGGAGGATGAAAGCATTCGCCAGTCTGAGGAGACCCGGCGGTCTTATGGGGAGGATCGCCGGGAATACACGGAGCAGCAGCGGTCAACGGCGGAAGAGGACAGGAGGACTGCGGAGAAGGCGCGCGTCTCATCGGAAGCGGCTCGGAGCCAGAGTGAAGAGGCACGGCTGGATGAGGAGTGGCTGCGGAGTCTCGCAGAGCAGCATCGCGAGGTTGCGGAAGAGGTGCGCCTTGCCACGGAAGAACAGCGACAGGCCAGGGAAGCGCTGCGACGGACTTCGGAGGAGCTGCGCCGGCTTGCAGAGGAAATGCGGGTAACCGTAGAGGAGCTGCGGCAGGAAGCCGCAGAAGTGCGGGCGGGTTCGGCGGGAATGCGGGAAAGCTTCCTGCGGCTCGTGGAAGGCTATCTTCAGAAGCAGGCCGGTTGTCGGGAAGACTGAAGCCTTTCGGCTGGAATAACGGATTGCTCAGGTGTGGATCGCTCAAAGGCGGCTCCCACAGAGCAGAAAGGGGCAACCCTTGGCCGATGACACGGATAACGACGAGGAAGACGATAGCGAGATGCGGGCGATCAACGAAATGCTCGTTATCGCCGCCGTCCGGCAGCAGGAACTCGCCGAAGCCGCGAGTGAGAGCGCGCAAAGCGCGCTGAAAAGCGGGGAGCTTTATCGCCTGCTGGCCGAAAACTTCCCCAACGGCATGGTGCTCTTGTTCGACCAGGACCTCCGCCACGTGCTCGCCGACGGCAGAGGACTGGTCACGCTGGGGCTGTCCCGAGAGGCGCTGGAAGGCCGGACGGTCGGGGAGAGCTTCGCGCCCCAGACCTGCCGGCAGATCGAGCCGGCGTACCGGGCTGCCCTGGCTGGCGTTTCGACGGTCCTGGATGTCCAATTCTTTGCTGAGGGCACCTCGGAGGAGGGAGGTGAGCGCATCTATCAGGTTCACACGCTCCCGGTCATGGATGACCAGGGGAACATCCCCACCGGGATGGTGGTGGCCCAGGATGTCACCGAGCGGCGGCAGGCCGAGCAGGCGATCCGCTGGCAGGCGTACCACGATGCGCTGACCTGCCTGCCGAACCGAGCGCTGCTGCGCGACCGGCTGGAACAAGTCCTGGCCATGTCCGAGCGCTCGGGTGAGATCGCGGCTTTGCTTTTTCTGGACTTGGACGGCTTCAAGCACGTCAACGACACGTTGGGTCATGCCGCCGGGGATCGCCTGCTCCAGTCCATCGCCGTGCGCCTGACGGGCTGCCTGCGCGCCCAGGACACCGTTGCGCGCCAGGGCGGCGATGAGTTCGTCGTGCTGCTGCCCGGCCTCCGCGCCGCCGAAGACACCGCTGAAGTGGCCGAAAAGATCAGGGCCGCGCTCGCGGTGCCGGTTCTGATCGACGACCAATGGATGTTCATCACCGCCAGCGTGGGCATCAGCGTCTTTCCCTTTGATGGGCTTGATGCGGCTTCACTGATGGAGAGCGCCGACACCGCCATGTACCGGACCAAGCGAGACCACCTAGCCTCCCCGAGATGAAGGCGCGTCTGTTAGAAGAGGACAACCGCATGATTGCTACCGACCACGAGGTGCCCGACGTGGAGATGCTGGCGATCAACGAGAACCTCGTGATCGTCAGCGTCCGGTAGCAGGAACTCGCCGAGGCCGCCCTGCGGGCGGAGCAGCGCCTGCGTGACCTCGTGCAGGGGTTGGACGCCGTCATCTGCGAGGTGGACACGGTGACCGGGCGGCCCGCGTTCCTGAGCCTGCGGGCGGAGACGTTCCTCGGTCACCCTTTGGACCGCTGGCTCGCGCAGCCCGACTTCCTGACCGAGATCATCCACCCCGACGACAGGGAGCGGGCGACGGCCCTGTTCCCGGCGTTCGTGCGGGAGGGGCAGAACTACGAGTACGAGTTCCGCGCCCTGTCCTCGGACGCGGACCTGATCTGGATGCGAAACATCGTGCGCCTGGTCCGCGACGCCGCCGGGGGCGTCGTCCTGCTGCGCTGCGTGATCGTTGACGTGACCACCCAGAGGCGGACGGCGCAGGAGCTGGAACAGGCGGCGCAGCAGCTGGAGGCGGCCTACGCGCGCGAGCGCAACATCACCACGACCTTGCAGCGTTCTCTGCTGTTCATGCCGCCCGAGAACTCCTTTCCGGGCCTGTCGGTCAAAACCCTTTACGAGCCTGCCGACGACGAGGGCCTGGTCGGTGGGGACTTCTGGGATACTTTCGCCTGTGACCACGGGAACGTGGCCCTCGTCCTCGGCGACGTCATGGGGCACGGCCTGCCCGCGGCGGTGTTCACGGCGGAGTTGAGGTACGCGCTGCGCGGCTTCGTGCGGGAGCACAAACACCCCGCCCGCATCCTGGCGCAGATGAACTCTTATCTGTGTGAGAGTCACCGACTGCATCGGGAGGGGCTGAACGAGGAGGGGAACGAAGCCCCGGTCTGCCTGACCATCGCCATCGTCAACACCGCCAGGGGGGAGGGCAGAGTCGCCGGCGGCGGCATGGAGCCGCCGCTGCTCGTCCGCCGCGGCGGCCAGATGGAGGAGATGAAGGTCAACGGCCTGCTGCTGGGGTTCAAACCGGACGTGGAGTACGCCGAAACGGAGTTTCAACTTGCTCCAGGGGACTTAATGATTCTGACGACCGACGGCGTGACCGAGGCGCGGCAGGGCCGGCAGTTTTTGGGCTACGAGGGCCTGATGCGGCTGGCCGCCGAAGGGCGCTCCCTGAGGACGCTGGAAGAGATGGGACAGACGATCCTCGGCGGGGCGCGCGCGTTCGCCCAGGGGAAGCTCAAGGACGACGCCTGCGTCCTCCTCTTACGCCGTCAGTGAGCGTGTTCGGGGAAGCGCCCCAAGGAACATCTATGAAACTCGGCCTGAGCATGTGGAGCTACGCCGCCGCGTATCGGCGGGGGCAGATCGGCCTCCCCGGCTTCATTCAGGAGGCCAAGCGCCTGGGAGTCGACGGAGTCGAGCTGCTGGACTTCTTCGGGCGTGATCCCGCCGAAGAGATGCCGCTCGTCCGGGCCGCGCTGGAGGAGACGGGCCTCCCCGTCGGCGTCTACTCCGTCGCCAACAACTTCGTCCAGGCCGACCCGCCTGCCCGCGCCGCCCATCTCGCGCGCATCACGGACGGCGTGGACCGGGCCGTGGAGCTGGGCGCGTTGACGGTGCGGGTGTTCGCGGGCGACGCCGATCCGGCGTTTGCGCCCGACCAGTGCCTGGCCTGGATCGTCGAAGGCCTGACCAGGGCGGCCCGCTATGCCCAAGACCGGGGCGTGACGCTGGCGCTGGAGAACCACGGCAAGCTGGCGGGCCGCGCCGACCAGGTGCTGACGATCTTGGACGCCGTCGCCAGCCCCGCCCTCGGGGCCAACCCCGACACGGGGAACTTTCTGCTGGTCCACCGGCCCCCGCCCCAGGCCGTGGCCGCGCTCGCCGCGCGGGCGGCCATGTGCCACTTCAAAGACTCCCACGCCGTCTCCCAAGACTACAGCGGATTCGCGTATGAGAGCGTGGAGGGGCATAAGTTCGCCGGGACCGCCCTGGGCGAGGGCGACGTGGACCTGCCCGCCTGCCTGGCCGCGCTGCGCGCGGCGGGCTTCGGCGGCTGGCTGAACATCGAGTACGAGGGGGAGGAGGACGCTGCTTCCGCCGTTTCGCGCTCGGTGGAGTACACGCGCCGCCTGCTGCAAGCGGCTTGAAGGAGGCGCTGTGAACCGTCTGCTCCCGCTCGCCGCATTGGCCCTAGCCTTTTTCGCCCCTGCCGCCAACGCCAAAACTGTCGTCGTGGCAGACGCCCAGGATGGGAAGGCCGTCATCCTGTCCGCCGGGGATACGCTGGTTGTCCATCTGGCAATCAAGTCTGCGACCGCTTCCGTGTGGCACCTCGTTTATAGCCCCGAGGAGATGCTGCGGCTGAACGGCCCGCCTCGCTACCTTTATCCGCCGACCCACACCATCCTCGTCTACTCGGGTGGTCCTGCCACGGAAGAGTTCCGGTTCACCGTGCCAGAGGGAAAAGCGAACTTCGTTACAGGGGCTTGGCTGCGCTTCCTGTTTCTCTCGTCATTTGAATCCGGTGTGAAAGCCGCCAAACTGTGGGAAATCCGATACACGATCAAGGCGACCCCATGAAGCTCGAAAAACAGAGCAGGCTGGTCATGGCCGGCGACTCGATCACCGACGCGGGCCGGGCGCAGCCCGCCGGGGAGGGGCTGTTCGGGGCACTGGGGACGGGCTACGTCGGCCTGATCGACGCCCTGCTCGGTGCGGCTTACCCCGAACTGGGCGTCCGCATCGTCAACAAGGGCACGGGCGGCAACACCGTCCGCGACCTCGAAGCGCGCTGGCAGGCCGACGTCCTCGACCAGCGCCCCGACTGGGTCTCGGTGATGATCGGCACCAACGACGTCTGGCGGCAGTTCGACTCGCCCACGCGCCCCGAGCAGGCCGTGCCGCTGGAAGAGTACACACAGACCCTAGACGCGCTGGTCGCCCGCACCCGGCCCGCCGTCACGGGCCTGGTTTTGCTGACCCCGTTCTACATCGAGCCGAACCGCCGCGACCCGATGCGCGCCCGGATGGACGAGTACGGAGCCGCCGTGCGCGCCGTCGCGCGCAGGCATGATGCGCTTTTCGTGGACACGCAGGCGTTCTTCGATGCCGCCCTCGCGTCCTGCTACCCCGCGACACTGGCCTGGGACCGGGTCCATCCGAGTCTAACCGGCCACATGATTCTCGCCCGCGCGTTTCTCAATGCGGTAGGGTTTCAGTGGTAGCCATGAGAGGAAATAGCCGGAAATCCGCGCCGGAAGTCAAAAGCGGTAGTGTTCAAAAAAAGAACAATTGGGTCCTTACCCCCGACTACTACAGCCACCGTCAGCGTGATCTTGTTCTAGACCGGAAGCGACCAGGTAAAGGCTTCCGGCACCTGCTCAAGCAAAAAGACATTGTTGACTTCGTCGGCATCCTTCCAGATTGGCAGCAGCTTTCGCAAGGTCTCGATGCAATAGTTCTAGCCCCTGGGCGCAAGTACAGTTATGGCTACCATACTCCTGGGGTAGTACATATCCGAGCTTGGGCCGCAGATTTTTGGATCGATTGCAGTACCGAATACTATCAGAGAGAGCAATTCTATCTCGAACGGCTAAAAGTTCCATGTGTCCAGATAGAAGATGATGCTTACTTGTGCAAGTTCACGGCTGAAACTGCGAAAGCCTATCAGCTTCTCAATGTTCTGCTTCACGAACTGGGCCATCACCATGACCTGATGACCACTAAGGCACAAGAACAGGTGAGCCGCGGGGAACATTACGCGGACGAGTATGCCGAACGGAACTCTGCCTACATCTGGACGCAGTATCAAGAGAAATTCGATCTTTAGGAGCACGGGGGTTCAGCCCCGCGTAGGGGCGTTTGTGATGCGTTTTCTTTTCATCTTCCTCACACTCGTGGTGGCTGTTCCCTTGACCGCCGCCCAAGCGCGCGCTGTCAGAGTCACGGAAGCCGGCAACGGGACGGGCATAACTTTGGGCACGGGCGGCACGTTGAGCGTCCAACTCCCCGCCGGCACCGCCGCCGGCCACACCTGGCACGTCGTCAACGATCCAGGCAGCCTCCTCCAGCTATCCGGCGAGGGCGGTATGAGTGTGTATGCGGGGATAGACTCAAGCGGCTGTCCACCGTCCATGTCCACCATGTCCAGAAGCACCTGGGAGAGCTTTTACTTCAAGGTTCCGCGCGGTGCGCGGGCCACGCGCCACGGCACCCTGAGCCTGTTCCGGCTATGGAAAAATGCCGGAACTGCGGGTAGGATGTTTTGGTGGATCAAGTACACGATCAATGCGTACCCAAAGGCGCGTGGGTAACAATGGATTTCGAGTGGTAACACCATGCATAATCTGACCGTCGCGTTGCTTCTGCTGTCCGCGCCCTCGGCCCCGGCGATGCCGATCAAGGGCCTCGTCGAGCCTTCGTCGATTATTCAAAAAGAAGGCCGTTTCGTCTTCACCGACGGCGCTTCGTTCTATGATTTCGAGAAGGGCGGGACGTTCCACTCCTGGCCGACTGGGTTGAGCGGGCGGGAGATCACGGGCCGCTGGACACGTACCGACGAAACCTACACTGTTACGGGACATTGGGGATGGATCAACGGTGCCAGTGCCCTGAACGACCCCCGCCGGATGACGCTGTCGCTCTACGCCCCGACATCCTACACCCTGGGCTGGGCCAGACCTTTCGACGTAGCGGGAGCGCGGCACCGCCGGTCCAAGATTTACGAAGACTACTTCGTGGTGGAAGAACTCATCCGGCTGTCCGACCGCAGTAAACTAAAGCAAGGGAAATAGATCATGGCACAGCACACAATCGTCGTCATGGAGGGCGACCAGACCGGGCAGGAGTTGCTGGCGGAAAGCCTGCGCGTCCTCGACCCCGCCGTCACCAAAGTGGACGTGGATTTCGCGCACTTTGACCTGTCGCTGGCGAACCGGCGGGCGACCCAGAACGCGGTCGTCCACGAGGCCGCGTCGGCAATGAAGGCGCACGGGCTGGGGCTGAAAGCCGCCACCATCACGCCCGAGGCGAAGGGCGACGTCGGCTCGCCCAACGCCATTTTGCGCCGCGAGATCGACGGCACCGTCATCGTCCGCACCGGGCGGCGGCTGCCGGGTGTGCTCACCGTGGGCGGCGTTCACGCCCCCATGTCCGTGGTGCGAATGGCCGTGGGCGATGCCTACGGGGCCAAAGAGTGGCGTGAGGGGGAGGGCTACGCCGAGGTCGCCCACCGGACCGAGACCATCGACCGGGGGACGTGCCGCATGGTGGCCGAGTTCGCCTTCCGGCAGGCGCGCAAAATGGGCGCGAAGGTCTTCGGCGGGCCGAAGTACACGGTCTCGCCTATCTACGAGGGCATGTTCAAGGAAGAGATGGACGCGGCGGCGGGGCGCTTCCCCGACGTCCGCTACGAGCCTCAGCTTATTGATGCCACCTACGCTCTGCTGCTGGCGCGGGCGTCGGAGCCGCTGGTCATCCCGGCCCTGAACCGCGACGGCGACTGCCTGAGCGACCTGGTTCTGGCCTTCTACGGGAGCATCGCCGGGGCTGAGTCACTCTTGCTGGCCTTCGACGACAAGTTCGAGCCGCGCGTCGTGATGACCGAGGCCCCGCACGGGACCGCGCCGTCACTGGAAGGCAAGAACATCGCCAACCCCCTCGCCATGATCCTGGCCTGCGCGTCGCTGCTGACCTTCTTCCACACGCCCGCCGCCAGCCGCGCCTCGCGGGCGATCTACGAGGCCGCCTTCGAGGCCATCCACGACGGCATTCGCACGTCGGACCTGGGCGGCGGGGCGACCACGACCGAGTTTACCGACACCGTCATCCACCGCGTCCGCAGCAAAGTGGACGTCTGGGAAACATTGGGCGAGCGTTAGGTCTTTCATGCCTCTGATCGCCGACAATCCGTTCGCCAGCCTGAGCCTGATCGCCGCACCCGCCGTGCTGACCAATGCGTCGTCCGTGCTGGCCCTGGGCACGTCCAACCGCTTCGTGCGGGCCATCGACCGCGCCCGCGCGCTGTCCGTCCTGCTGGAGAAAGAGCCGGTGACGGCGGACGCGATGACGCTGATGCGGGTGCATCAGCTCAACCGGCTGGAGCGGCGCTCGCTGATCCTGCTGCACGCGCTGCGCTTTTTTTACTTGGCCCTGGGGTCGTTCGCCGCCTCGGCGTTGGTCTCCCTGCTCGGGGCCAGCCTGGTTTCCTCCACGCACCACCTGCTGTTCCGTGTGACTCTCAGCGCGGGCCTGGTGACAGGCGGCATCGGGGTAAGCGGGCTGGTGTTCGGCTGCTTCCTGCTGGTCGGCGAGACGCGCCTTGCCGTGCAGAACGTCGCCGAAGAGGCGCAGGCGGTGCGGGAGCGGTTCAAGGATTATTTGACGGCCTCGGAGAAGGCCGGCGAGCCGGGCTGACGGAGCGGGGGAGGGGAACACGCGCGGTGTAGGCAGGGGGCGCGGCGGGTACAAACTGCCATGCTTGCTCCTTTTGCCTCGCCGCCGCGCGATGCGGTCCGTGTCGGATTTTTCTTCGCCCTGGGCGTGATCCTGCTCCTGCTGCTGGCCGTCGTCCTGCGCCGGTTCGCCGAAGCGACGCTGTCGGTCATCACGCCGTTCGCGTTCGGCCTGGTCATCGCTCTGCTGCTCGACCCGCTGGCCGACCGGCTGATGCGGCGCGGACTGGCCCGGATGCCCGCCGTAGGGCTTGTCTTCGGGCTGTTTCTGCTGGTCTGCGTCGGCATCGGCTGGCTGACCATCCCGGCCCTGATCGGCCAGGCCGGGAGCCTGGCCCAGAACGGGCCGACCTACATCGCCGGGCTGCAAGATTCGGCGAACCACTTCCTCCTGACCCACCACAAGATCGGGCCGTTCAAGCTGCCCGCGAACTTCAACCAGCTTTCCCAGCAGTTCTCGGGCCGCGCCTCGGCCCTGGTGCAGCGCGCCAGCGGGCAGGTGATGACGTTCCTGATCGGGTCGGTGACGTTCGTGATCCAGACGATCCTGACCCTGATCCTGGCCTTCTACTTCCTGGTGGACCTCGACCGCCTGCGCGCCCGGCTGTTTTACCTCGCGCCGGAGCGCTGGCGCGGGATGATGGGCCAGATGGGCGGCGACGTCGGCGGGGTCTTCTCGGACTACCTGCGCGGACTGCTGATCGTGTGCGCGCTGTACGGCGTCTTTACCATCGGCCTGCTGTACGGGCTGAGCGTCTTCCATCACGGCATGGCGAACTACGCCCTGCTGGTCGGGGCGGCGGCGGGCGTCTTGTACGCCGTGCCCTATCTCGGCTCGTTCTCGACCGCCGTGATCACGTTCGTCGTCGCCTTCGCCGCCGCGACCGCGGACCACCAGAGCGGCCTGGCCTTCGGCGGCATCGCCGTGGGGGTGACGCTGGTGCTCAACCAGGTCTTCGACAACGTGGTCACGCCGCGCGTGGTCGGCGGCGGGGTGGGCCTGAACCCGATCATGGCCCTGTTCGCCCTGGTCATCGGCGGCGAGCTGCTGGGCATCTGGGGCATGCTGCTGTCGGTCCCGGTGGCGGGCAGCATCCAGGCGATCCTGTTCCGCCTGTACCCGCGCCTGACCGCCCCGACCCCGCCGACGTTCCTGCGCGCCCAGGGTGTGCCTCTGGACGGCAAGGAGGCACCGAAGATACTCGCGGGCGACGACTCGCTCACGGCGAGAAACCAGCAGGCGGAGAAAGAGGGGGCTTCGTGACGGGACGCGCCCCCGGTGCAAAAACGCCGTCAAACGCCAAAAGGCCCCCGCTCAGGTTTGAGCGGGGGCCTTTGCGCTTGCGCCGGGGCGTAGTGCGTTAGTATCCCGAGGAGACGGCATTCGCAGTCCATCCCGCGTAAGGGCCGTAGGTGTTCTGGGCGAACGTGCCCGCCATATTGTCCAGGTTCCAGAGCGACATGCGCCCGTCCGTGTTGTCCCACAGGACGCGCTGCCTGCCGTCCGCCCCGTCAGCGATGGCGCGGGCGGACCAGCCCGCGTAGGGTCCGTAGGTCTTCTGCGTGAAGCTTCCACCCGCCGTGTCATAGTTCCACACCGAGGCCCGCCTGTCGGTGTTGCCCCACAGCACATGGGTCGTGTTGCCCGTCCCCACCGAGACCGCAGTGGCCGTCCAGCCGCCGTAGGGGCCGAACGTGTTCTGGGTGAACGTGCCGCTCACGTTGTCCAGGCTCCACAGGCTCATCCGCCCGTCCCTGTTGTCCCACAGCACCCGCGTCTTGCCGTCCGGGCCGTCGGCGACGGCTTCGGCGGTCCAGCCCGCGTAGGGGCCGTAGGTGTTCTGGGTGAACGTGCCACCAGTCGTGCTGTAGTTCCACAGGGACATCCGCCCGTCCGTGTTATCCCACAGGACGTGGGTCGTGTTGTCCGCGCCGACGGAGACGGCCTTGGCGGTCCAGCCTGCGAACGGCCCGAAGGCGTACTGGGTGTAGGCACCGCCCGCGCCGTCGAGGCTCCACAGGTCCATCATCCCGTTCACGTTGTCCCACAGGATGCGCGTGCGGCCATCGGGTCCGTCGGCGACGGCTTTGGCGGCCCAGCCTGTGTACGGCCCGTAGACATGGTAGGTCTCGCTGCCGTCCGCCGTGCTGTAGTCCCAGAGGGACATGCGCCCGTCCGCGTTGTCCCACAGGATGTGTGTCGTGCCGGCGGGAGCAAGCTCATACGCGCCGATGGAGGGCGGGTTGGGGCGGGTGTTGCCGTCTTTGTCGGTCGTTGGTGCGCCCATGCTGGTCCCCGCGCCGAGGCAGGGAGAGCCGGGCTTTAGGTGCAAGTCCGCAGGCGGGTAGACGAACGGGTACGCATCCGTAGGTGGGTAGACGAACCGGGGATCGGCATCAATGTTGCCGGTCCCAGGATAGCCGCCCTGCACATCGCAGGAAGTGGCGGTCGCATTGGAGATGCTGCTGAAATCGTTCACGATCTCGCCGCTGGTGGCGCCATAAACAACATCGTTGGTTAAAGCGATCGTGCCGCTGCTGTTAGAGTTATAGACGTTCCCCCCGCCGCGATTCGCGGAGATGGTGCAGTTGGTGATCGTGATCGTGCCGCCGCTGTTGAAGTTGCGGACACCGCCGCCGTAGTACCGTGTGTTATTCTTCGCTACGGTGCAATTGGTCACTATAACCGCGCCACCGTTCGAGCTATTGATATAGACGCCGCCGCCTTCGTACTGGGCGTAATTCCCGACAATGGCGCATCCGGTCACCGTGACCGTGCCGACGCTGGTGTGAGAGATGAAGATGCCGCCGCCAACGCCGTCATTGGGGTGAGCTGGGTGACCATCATCGGTGCTGCCATATTCGTAGGCGTCCTTGACGGTGAAGCCACTGATGGTGGTGTCCTGCTCCCCGCTGTGGAGGTAAAAGCCGCGATGCGGGCGAGGGCTGTCATTGCCGCCGCAGTCGATGATGGTCCTTGCCGCGCCGTTCTGCGAGGCCACGGTGAGGCTCTTGCCGCCGAAGTCGATGTCGCGGTTGCCCGGCCCGCTGTAGGTGCCGTCGGCGACTAGCACCGTGTCGCCCGACGCGGCGGCGGTGACGGCAGCCGGATGGTGGGGTACTGGGCAGGGACGGTGAGCGTGGCGGCCTGGGCCGGCGCGGGCAGGCAGAGCGCCAGGGCGGCGAGGAGGCAGGCGGCACAAAGCGATAGGCGGAGGGACGGGCAGTGCATGGTGGTTGTCCTTGCGGTTCTCGCGACACGGGAACGGGCGTCACGCGGCGGGGACTTCTTGCCGGGCGGGGCGCTGGGGAAATTATACAGGCAGGCGGGCGGTTTGTCAAGGGGACGCGGCCCTAGTCGCCGGTGATGGCGGGGTCGCGGACGATGGCGGGGTCGTCGAAGTAGGAGTCGCTGTTTTCGTCGTGCGTCGAGACTTCCTCGATGACCGCGCCCGTGTCCGAGCGGAACGAGTGCTTGGTGCCCGGCTCCAGCGTATAGCGCATGCCCGGCGACAGGTGGACCGGCTCGCCGTCTACGTCCAGGCTGACCTCGCCGCGCAGGGCGAAGAACGTTTCTTTCTTGAGCTTGTGGAAGTGGCGGGGGCACTCCTGGCCGGGCAGTAGGGTCAGGTACTTGCTGCAATACTCCGGCTCGTTGACCCGGATGACGCTGCCCAGGCCCTCGCGCGCGAATCGGCCCAGGCCGAAGTCGGCGATCTCGATGTGGGCGTCCGGCGCGAGCGGCAGCCCGGCCTCCTCTAGCTGCCGCCGGACCTGCGCCTGGGCGGCGGCGACTTCGCTGTGTTTCATCGGCGGCTCCTTTTGTCGCTCGGTATTTTTTGCTTTAGGATACCCGTTCAGGATACCCGACATCGCCCCTTGACATCGGCGGCCCGGCGTGTGTATAATCGGGTCACAATCGAATACTTTGCAAAGGCGTTGACGAAGAGGAGTACGCCGCGATCACCCTCACAGACAGCTCTTAGCGGAGAAGTCTGTACCAGAGAGCCGGGGATGCTGAAATCCGGCAGGGGACGCGCGGCGGAAATGACTTCCGAGCCGGGCGGGGAGTCGCAATTGTCTCGGAAATTTTCTTTTCCCTTGCTTTTTCCAGCGGTTCATGTCATCATGAGGGTGTAAGGACACAAAGGCAGTCCTATTGTGTCATTGCAGGTGTGCCATTTAGGCTGTTCAGGATTGGGAACCCATGGAGACCGCTGATGTCGCCCGCCATTTCTCGCCCGCCATTTCTCGCCCGCCATTTTTCGCCCCTAACAACAGCCTTCTTCTGTGCCTGCTGATCGGCCTGACGGCGGTTCCCGTTGCCGCCAAGCCCAAGCCGCCCGCCCCGGCTACGCCAGACACGCTCCTCACCCCCTGGCTCCTCGCCGGCCAGGAGGACCGCGACCGCCTGCTCGCCGACCTCCAGGCCAAACCCGCCCAGCCTCCCACAGACCGTATCCTTTCCCTGCTCACCCAGGCGCAGGCGTCGCTCCGAAAGCCCGCCTTGGCCGACAAGCGGGCCGCCCTCGACCAAGCCTACACCGCGGCGCTGGCCGCACAGGGCTAGGCCCACAACAACGAACTCACCGCCCGCATCTTTGACGGCTTCCTCCTGCCCGCCCTGCGCTTCGCCCCGCCCCAGCCCGCCTACCTGACCAGCCGCCAGTCCCTGCTCAAAGCCGCCTTCACCGCCTACCAGCAGCCCGGCGAGGAGGTCAAAGAGGAATCCGTCCTGCGCCTGCTGCTGCGCTGCGCGGGCGACCAGAACACGAGGGATTGGGCCAACATCCAGATCGCCGCGCTGTACGTCCACCAGGAGAACGACCCGAAGGCCATTGCCGCCCTGAAGTCGGTCCGCTCGCCCGGCATGAGGGGCAGCGCCGCCTTCGTCCCCGCCTTGCGCCGGGAGATCGCCGACCGGTACGCTTTTGACCACCCTTCCGCCGCCGGGAGCGGCGAAGCCGTGGTGCACCCCATGACCCTCAAGCGTCTCGCCAAGCGCAAGCCGCGCTATTCGGTCAAGCCCACTCCCTGAGAACGACACCCATGCCTACATCTGCCCGTCATCATTTCCCGTTCTTGTCGCTGCTCCTCGTTCTTGGGCTTATGCTTGGGCTTGGCCTCACTTTAGCCGCCGCAGGCCGGGCGGACCCCCTGCCGCTCAAGCTGATGCCCAGCAAGAGCTTCTCCGACGTGCAGGCGGAGGCGGCCTACGAGTCGGTGAACGGGCCGGTCTACAGCAACTCGCCGGACCCCAAGACGCTGCCGTTCCACGCCACGCTGACGGGGACGGTGACGGCGGATGCGACGATGAACAAGCTGGCGATCTTCTCGGACGACGGCTCCGACGTCCTGGTGGACGGGGTGAAGGTGTGGAACACGAAGGACCAGGGGCAGGCATTGCCGGACCTGCCTAATTCTCTGCACGAGTTGCCGGGGACGCTGTCGCCGGGTTCTCACACGGTGGAGATCGACTACAGCAACATCATCTACGGCGCGCCGGACCCGACGACGGGGCAGCCGGTGGACATCGACGGCTGCACCCTGTTCGTGTATGGCTCTGCCCCCACGCCCGCCGTCAACGCTACGAGCGGCCTGACCGGGGGCGTCATCCGTGCCTGTGCCGGGGGTGTTGCTGACAGCGCCCACGAGGCGACCGTGACCCTCAACGCTACGCTGAACGGCGCGAACGCCAGCGGCTTGACTTTGACGGTCGCATTTGACAGCAGCATTGACTACACGGGCTGCCAGGCCCCGCAGCTTCTGGATGACCAGAACCAGAACAAGTTGGTCACTACGCTGACCCGCACGACGGATGCGAGTGGTAATGTCACCGTCACTGTGTTAAGCAGTAATCTGATCTCAAAGCCCAACCTGACTGTGACTTATCAAGGGAATCAGGTCGGTAGTACCCCTTGTAATTTTGACACGGATCAAAGCTTGCGTCACTACGGCATCCTCACCTATGACCCCGCCGATGGCTATGGGACCGATACCGGCTGGGACTTTGACTCCTATTCGCTCGTCAACCCCGGCGACGAGGCGGACGCCATCATTTTCCTCAAGTTCCAGAAAGACCCAAGCATCCTGATTGATCAGAACTACTATCTGAGCAGCCTCGTCGGCAACATGCCAGTTCCATCTCTCGATGTTGACCATGATGGCGAGGTATCGAATGATGAATATAACGCAGGCACTATTCGGGGGACAACTACTAAGAGACTGTATAGGAAGGTTTGTTTTCTTCCGAAACTAGGGCATGGAACATCTATCTGCCCCTCTATCTGCCCCTCGCAAAGCCTACTCGACCGACCTGACCGACGACCAGT
>JAABUQ010008178.1_pt1 | contig 14802 bp, 21 predicted proteins | sample 5560001 | NCBI WGS metagenome assembly JAABUQ01 (sample SAMN10711888, study PRJNA513371) | rock metagenome | isolation source: Antarctica rocks | place: Antarctica: Victoria Land, Finger Mt nord | collected 2015-12-18 | reverse complement strand
AAAAATCCATAGAGGCAGATCACCGTTGACTCCAGGACGGGTTCAGCCCAACGGAGTTTCCGCATCGGCTACGCGATGCAGAAACTCTTAATTCGTTTGACGACGCTACGGGCCGGGGCCTGGGAACGCCCTAACTGTGTCGATTTCCTGTGCGGTAAACCGTATCGGATTGGGGGAATGTGCGGGAACCTCGCACTTGGAGTTTTCCGTTAGCTTACCCCATGCTCTTACATAGCTTTTCCGTTGTCGAGTAGCGGCGCTGGTTGCCCAGCGCCGCCCTCACAGATCCGAGCATGCGTCTTTCTCGCACTCGGCTCTTCCCGAGAGCATCCGGAGGCTATGTGCCTCGTTCACCTGGGCGAGCTTGGCTGGCAGAGATACCCGGCCCTGTGTCCGGTCCCTCGCTAACCCGCCCAGATTTCTCTCGGGTCGGGGCCTTCCCTCCGGTTGGCTCGTTTCCTTCGCCCCCATCATCGGTACTACACCCCGATCCGCCACCCCGTCTCAGCTCAGCCGGCGGCTTCGGTTGTCCCTTGCCGCTGACCCCCTCCGGCGACCTCACCGGAGGCCCCGACGGGGCTTCCCAGGTTCCGACACGTTCCCTTTGTGCGCGAAATGGCCTCAGACCCCGGCAGAGCGGCGGCGCCTCGCATAACGGTGCCGTTCATGTTGCCTTCACCACAACGGACAGGCTCGGCCTCTGCAACTTCAGTAATTCCGTGGCTCAATCCCATTCCTCACACAATCGCTGTGTACGCTTCAGCCCCGCCGTTACCAGTCGGACCTGCAACACTCGCTACCGGGCGGCTCGCTACACCTTACCCGGGCGGGACTTTCACCCGCTGGACCGCGCCAGCTTCGCCTGGCGCACCCGTTGCTCCTCGGACCCCACCCCCGGCCCTTTCGGGCCGGCCCCGATGGGGCGCAAAGCCACGCTCGGCCGCTTTTAGGCGGCCAGGCATGGTGAGCGCGGTTGATCGCAGCGAGCACCCTGGCACGCGATGAAGCCGCCGATCGGCGGCTCGGTCACAAGCGCCGGCCGCGCCGCCGGACGTTGGTCGCCTTTTCGGCCCCGCGTTCCCGATGCACCCGGACCCGTTCAACAGCCGCACGCACGGCCTCGCGGACCTGGGGACCGATATCGCGTAGGCGCTGCAATAGGTCGCGTTGCTGGACTGCGGCCGTCTCCTGAACCGGCTGTTGCCCCCTCGCCTTCCCCGAATCACGTTTGCCCTGCAACGTCGTTGCCAGGGTGCTTTTCGGCTTGCCCTCAACCTGTCGTTGCTCAAGCGGCTGCTTGCCGGCCTGCATCTTCTGGATCGTGCCCGTCCGCAGATTGTTGGCCCTTTCGATCATTGCGAGCGAGCCTTCCTTCACCGGCTGTCGGCCGAAGTTGCGCGCGACGTTCTCGATCACGTCGCTGCTCCGAACCTGGCGCTTGTCGCCAAGCGGGCGGCGGCCGGCAACCTCCTGTCGCTCGGCCCCGTCCGAGGTCACGATGAAAGATTGTTCGCGGTGCCTGCTGCCGGACGTGTAGGCGCCAAAGGCGTTGACTTGGCGCGAGCCGCCGGGCACGGCGAAGATGTGTTCCGTCACGGTCGCGCCCTGGTTGGTGTTGGTCGTCAGCACGTCGCCGTATGCCAGCTTGACTCGCCCGCTCGCTGCGTCAGTCAGGCTTTCCCATTTGACCAGGCCCTCTCGCCCCTCCTTCGTGCGAAGGACCAGGCCCTCCTTCTCGATCTTGGCGACTTCGAGCACTGTGCCGTTCCGGCCGATGTTGCCGCCTTTGTTCGTGTCCAGGAAGCGCGCGTTCGCGCGCTCGAAGAGTCGCACCCGATCGCCTTCGGCGAGTGGAAGGTCGTAGGTCCGGGCATTCGCGCCGCCTTGGGTGATGGCCGGCACGTTGATGCGGTCCGCGCTCAGCTCCCCCAGCTCGCGCCGCTTGGCGCGAATGGCAATGCTGATCTGGTGCGCGTCGTGGTTCGTCGGCGCGCTGATGGAGATGGAGTAGCGCTCCCGCTCGACGTTCGCCTCGCGGCGCTGCTGCCAAAGGGTGACGACGTTCTGCACCGCGTCGTCGTAGCCGCCTGGTGCAATCCGCAGCGTGCCGTTCTCAGCCTTGCGCTGCACCGCTGCGGCGGTCTCGCCGTTGCGGAACATGAGGGTAGTTTCTCGCTCTTCCTTCTCCACTTGGCGCACCGACGTCTCCAGCACGGGCACCGCCTTTTCTCCAAGGCCCTTGCGTAGCAGGTCCACGACGGGGCCGGCCTCGACGCTCTGCATCTGCTTCGGGTCGCCTATGGCGACGATCTGGAACCCATGTTCCTTCTGCGAGCGAAGCAGCTCATTGAGCTGGCGTGTGCCGAGCAAGCTCAACTCGTCCACCACGACGACAGACTTGGGCCCGAGCTGGATGCGGCCCTTCTCGACCGATTTCAGAAAACTCTCCACGGCGCGCGCGTTCTTGGCCGTGATGCCGGCGTCGGTAAGATCGTCGGACTGCCGCCACGCTAGAGCGATGCCGTGAACCTGGCGGCCGTCTTGCTGCCAGGCGTCTACCAGGGGCTTCAAGAGGGTGGACTTGCCAGACCCGGCAACGCCGATCGCAACCGACAACCGGCCGCCCGTGCCGAGCTGTTCCATGACGGCGCGCTGTGCTTTGCCGTGCTCGGAATTAAAGTCCAGCTCCGGGAAGCGTCTGACGGCCGCCGCGATCTGCTCTGGTGTGAGAGCCGCTGTCTGATCCCGGCTCGCAGTCCTGGCGTTCGTCACAAGCCGGCGTTCCTCGTCGCGGTGCAGCGTTGTCGTGACGCCTACCTTGTCGCGCCCGTTTTCGCCCTTTACGTCGCCCCATATCAGGGAGGTCCGCTCGCCATGCTGGGTCACACCGCGCTCGCGCATGGCCTTTGTGATGGCGTTCACGTCCGCCGGGCTTTCGACGCCGGAGGCGATCAACCCCTTCGCCGCGGCTACGCGAGCGTCCGCGCCATCCACGGCCGCGCGTCGCTGCAACTCTTTGTCGAATACCGGCAGCGCCGCTTGATAGGCGGCCTCAAGCCGGTCCTCGCGTGATTGCTCCCGTGGCCCGGCATCCGGCCGGAGGATACTGCGGTGCGTATATCCGATCTCCGCCGCCGCTTGTCGCCATGCTGCGGCGTCGCTCATGTCGTCCGACTTGGCCCCCCTCGGGTCCTGCACGCCCTGCTTGAGCAAGCCCACTTTGCGGTCAGGGTCCAACGTGTCCCAATCAAGCCCTTGTTCCGCCGCATAGGCACGCGCGGCGGCTGCGCCGCCCGTCGTGCGTTTCGAGAAGTGCTCGTCTACGCGCTCGGGAACGGCCGTTAGGCGGGACAGCTCCGTCCTCGCATCGAGCACTACATCGACACCGTGCTTGCGGAGGTTCGTGGCGAGGTAGGCGTGATACAGCGCCCCCCACTCTTTCACGCGCCCATCAAGTTGTGCCAGGTCCAGGCCGCCCATCCGGCCTGTATCGGTTAGGACTGCGTTGAAGACCGCCGTATGGGTGTGGAGCTGCATGTCACCGGCGGTTCGTCCGCCCGGCGACTTGAAGGCGTGCAGCTCGGTATAGTCCTGGCCGCCCTTATCCGTCTTGACGACTTCGACGGTTGGCCGCGCCGCGTAGTGGTCGAATGATACCCAGCCGATCGAACCTTGATCCGCGCCATCTTGCCCAGCCTTGCCTTTTCTCGCGCGTCCGATCTGGGCCTCAACGTCCTGCATGACGCTGTCGATCGCATCGCGGTGTGCCTGGTAAATCATCCCGCGCTCTGCTTCGGTCGGGGCGAATGCCCAAGCGACGGAGACGGATTTCGGCGCGGAGAAGGTAAGATCCACGTAGCCGATCCGGCTTCGGGACGTGTCCATGCGCTCGTGATACTGCGCCGTCGTCATCTCCGTGCCTGCGGCGGTCTTGCCCGATAGGATGTCTTCGCGCTGGTCTGGTGTCAGGTCGGCCTGCTTAGCACCTAAGACGGTCTGGAAGCGTCGTACAGCCCTCTGGGCCTCATCCTGCGGCAACTCGGTGCCGTCCACCCTTCGACCTGCCAGGACATGCTCAAGCTCGCCGCGCGTGGGCATCCGGCTTTCATCCATGCCGAACACTGTGCCGATGCCCTCTGTGCTGGCCTGTTTCTGCTTTCCCTCAATCTCCTGGCCGTCCGCACGCTGACCGTTCAGCAAATTCGCTATTTCGCCCGAAGTCAGCGCCTTGGACGTTTCGATCCCAAGCCGCTCCGCAAGCGCCGGGTTCATGTCACGGCGCGGAGTCGCGGTCGCGCTGCTGTAGTCTGGTCCGCTGCGGGCCTGGTCCACGGCCTCCCCAAGCCGTGCAACTAGGTCCGTGTCTGGTCCGGCGTGGCCCATGCGCCGCAGTGAAGCAACCGCCTCGTTCGGCTCAACCAATCCAGCCGCCACGAAAGCGCCCTGTGCGTGCAATTCAAAGTCGGCACGCCGCAGAGTTTTGCCGGCAGCGTCACCGTTGCTGTCTGCGAGGCGGTTGGCCTCTCGCGCCACCAGCTCGTCAAGCATCTCGCCGGTTGGAAGGCGGTCGCCGGCAGCGTCGCCCGCATATCGCGCTCCCGCCGCCTCTGCTGGCGTCGGCGGTCTTAAGCCCTGCTGATAGTACTCGGCCATCGCCGCCATTTCCGGCGAAAGCGTCTGCTGCATCAGGTGCTCGGACATTGCGCGAGCTGCCGAAGGGGCGCCGGCTGCTCCGGTACGATACGTCAGCATGTCAGGGCTTGGCACCGGGCATCGCGGGTGAGGTCCGCAAGCTGGCCTCCACCTGTCGGCCAATCGCTTCCGGCAGCTCGGCAAGCCGGGCAATCAAGGTGGTCTGGTTCTCATCCATGCGTTGAATAACTGTGACGAGCGCCTCAAGCGCCTCTGCGACCGGCGATGGACCTGCCTCCTGCTTGGCTGCTCCGAGGATTTCACTGAGCATCTCCGACTGGGCCTCGTTCGTCGCAAGCAGCGAGTCCAGCACCGTCAGGATGTTCTGCTGAACCTGCCTGTGTTCCTCCATACCCTCCGCAACTGAGGTTACGGTGTCTGATATGTGGGCCAGAAGTGCCCCTTCGCGTCCTGCTGTCATTGGCCCTCAACACCCCGTAAACTCGGTGCTCACGGTTCCGTGATAACCGGCAAACACTCTCAAGCGAGTCTAGCCGCGCCGTCCTCGCCGTTCAAGGCGCACCCGTCTAGGGTGCCTTGGTCTGTAAGAGATGACTAACTTCAACTCAAATTCCGCTCTTTCAAAAAAGGGCACGTTTTAGGACACGCTATGAGGCACGTGGAGGGACACGAAGAAGGGCATTGTAAAGGACACGCTATGGCGATACGGTGCTGAGAGAAAGATGGGTTTCTCACAGACGATGCCCAAGAAGCATCTACGCGACGACGCTGACATAGGCGGCCTTGCCGAGGAATTGGCGGGGCGCTGGCAACAGGGTGATGGTATCGAACCGTGGTTGCGGAGCCTCGAACCCGAGCTATCCAGAAAGGTCCGCGATGAACGCTGGTCGTGGGAGTCGATCGCCCGCGCCTTGAACATCGCTGGCATCCTCTACCAAACCGCGCGGCCTTGGACTGGCATGTCACTGCTGCAAAAGATCACGTCCATTCGCTACGAGGGCCGGCAGCACGTCAGGCGCAAAGCGAACAATCTGCCGCTGCCTATGCCGGATTCTGTCCTTCCTGCCCCTCCTGCCCCTCCCGCTGCTCCCCGTGCCCTGGCCCTCGACACACCTGCGATCGAGACTGCGGATGCCGAGGTCAATGACGAGCCGGAGTTCCGGCCCGCGAAGCTCGCGAGCCATTGGAGCGGCACAAAGATCGTCAGACAGGGGGTGAAGCCGCCTGAGACGAAACCCCCGCCTGCACAGCCCCCGACAGGCGATGCAGACGAGGTGATCGCTAGACTTCTCGGCAAGAAATAATCGTCACTTCACAAGGACTTAGTTAATGGCAATCCAGAAAAACGACAAGCCCTCGAACGTCACGCCCTTACGAGACGATGACGCTGCACCGGCAAAGCTGGTCGCACGTGCCACGTTCAGTTTCGATGACGGGGTGGATGATTCAGCCCCGGAGATGTCGATCATCACGGATGCACCTGCCGCGTCCGGTCTAGTCGTGGCTAAAACCGGCGTGGACCTGTCCTCGAAAAAGAAGGTGATCTTCTTCGTCGGGCGCGGGAAGACGGGCAAGACGACGCTGATCCGCTGGCTGTCAGAGACGGCCCTTGCCAGCGATGGCACGTTTTTGATGGCGGACATGGACCCCACCAACGACACCTTCTCGAAGTATATCGAGGGAGTGGCGCGTCCGGCTGAGGCTGGTGACCCGGTGCTATCGCTCAAGTGGCTTGACCGGCTGCTACAGCACGCAATGGCGGAGAAGATGTCGGTCCTCGTGGACCTCGGCGGCGGCGATACCACGCTGCGGCGTTTGGTGACCCAGCTTCCCGACCTGGTAAAGATGTTCGAGACGGCCGGTTTTGCCGTTGTCGTCTTCTACACAGTCGGCCCGCAGGAAGAGGACTTATCGCCCCTGGCAACGATGGAAGGCCTTGGCTTTCACCCGTCCGCAACCGCCATTGTGCTTAATGAGGGCCTGGTCGAAGTCGGTGAAGGACGGGAGGCTGCTTTCGCCCGCACTCTCCGCCACAGCGTGTTCAAGAGCGCGGTAAACCGGGGCGCAATACCCGTATGGATGCCCAAGCTGCTTCCTGCCGCCCAAGTCGAGATGCGGCGGTTGCATTTCCAGGACGCTGCGGCTGGTCATGTCGGACAGGGCAAGACGCCGCTCGGGCCGTTCGACCGGGCGCGCGTGGGCACTTGGCTTAACGCAATCGACGCCAACTTCGGGGGCATCAAGACGTGGCTGCCATAAGCGAGGGTGCGCAAGCGCCCGAACAGCCCGCCTCTGCCAGCGTGCCCGCCCAAGCACCCAACCTGCCGCAGGATAGCGCGGAACTCGGCCGGGAAATCGAGCGGGTGCAAGGCGAGATGGAACGCAGCATCCAACTCGCCGGTTTAAAAAACGATCCGCTGATGCCCCTGCTCCGAACGCTGGTCACATCGCTGGGTCTGCAATGGCGGTTGCACGACCAAGCGGTGAACTACTACCGCAGCGTCAGCGAACGCCTGGACCTTCAGCTTGCCGACACGATCATGCAGGGCGAACAGGCCCTCGAAACGCGGCGGATCGCGATCGTTGAAACACTAGCCCCGGAGTTGGCGAAGCTGACGGCGCGCAGCGTCCGCTCATGGAACCGGACCGTCACGTTCAAGACGGGTGTCACGCTTGGCGCGTTCGCCATCGCCCTCGCGCTCGGCGTCGGCTTGGCGGGCTATGGGGCCGGCTGGCAGGCCGGGCACAACACGATGGTCAACGATGCGGGGGCGCTGGCCGGCGCGGTCCAGCAAGCCGGTCCGGTCTCGGAAACTGCGCTCGTTGCTATGGTTCGTTCCAACAACGTCGCCCGCGCCTGGGCAGACTGTCTGAAGACCGCGTCCCCTGATAAAACCGGGCGGCGGGTCTGTGTGATGCCGATGTGGGCGGAGCCGGAAAGCCAACCAGTAAAGGGCTAAGTTTGGATTGCACAATCCAAACCGGGAGTAGCCTATGCTGAACACTACCCCGACAGCGGAACTCTATGACGAGTTGCAGCAGGCGTTCAACCATTTCAATCGAGCGCTCTTTGCGGGCGAGCTGCCATCCGCCGTCCTCACGCTGCAACGGGACCGCAAGTGCTACGGGTATTTCTCCGGCTCAAGGTTCGTCCGGCGCAGTGGCGAGCTGGCCGACGAAATCGCCATGAACCCGGCGCACTTCGCGGCCCATACGATCGAAAACACGCTTTCGACGCTGGCTCATGAAATGGTCCACCAGTGGCAGCACCACCACGGCAAGCCCGGCCGCCGCGGCTACCACAATGCGGAGTGGGCAACCCGCATGGAGGCGGTCGGCCTGGTGCCGTCCCATACCGGAGCGCCAGATGGCAAGCGCACGGGCGAAAAGATGGACCACTACATCATCGACGGCGGACCGTTCGCCGTCGCCTGTGCCAGCCTGGTTGTCGAGCCGTTCGCGATCAACTGGCTTGACCGGGTGGCGATCGTGCCGAAAGCGCCTGTCGAGACGGACATACCGCCCGAGCTGGCGGCACTTGGAATCGAGCCGGCGAAGCCCGGCAAGCGTGTCGGCAACCGGGTGAAATATCGGTGCGAGACGTGCAAGATGCAGGCGTGGGGAAAGCCCGGCCTCCCGTTGCTGTGCGGTGCCTGCGAGGGCAAGCCGCTAGAACCTGTCGAGGAGGACGCCAATGCGCTTTGACGCGACACGAGCCGGCTTGACGCACTATCGACCTCGGCCCGCATCCCCTGCCCTGCGACGGGTCTGGAAGGGCTTGGTCTGGCCGGGCCTGAGCATGATGCTCAAGACGATCGCGCTGCCTCTGGCGCTGTTCGTCGGTCTCCCTGCGTGCCTGTTCACCCTGGCGTCGATAGAGCGCGCGTTGCACCTGTTTGCCATGGGCCAGCCGCTGCGGGGTGTCGAGATGATTGGCATGGCCTGGCTCTGCGGGAGCCTGGCCGCCCTCGCCTTCTGGCCGCGTAGACTCTGAGGCGCACGATGACGGTGTTTCCCCTGGTTGAAGAGCTGCGGCGTGATCTGCACGCTGCCACCTTTACGCGCCTGACGGATGCAGAGGTGGCGGCCCTGCGCGCGCGCCTCTTGGTCGGGCACCACAACAACGCCATTGAGGGCATCGACCCGTCGCCGGAGATGGTCACGCTCTTCGAGATGTTCTTGCAGGAACGGGCGCCTCTCACCGTATCGGAACCCTACTTGGATCGCTATATCGCCCTGCGCCTAGTCGGCTAGTTCACGCCAGCATGGCCGATATCTACACCTATCCCGGCACCGACATTCTCATAAACAAGGCGGACATTCGGGACGAAACCAAGCTGCGCGAATTCGAGTATGCGAAGACGACACGCCGTGTGGCAGACGCACCCACCTTCCCGCCCTCGGCGGCTGGCTACAAGGAATTGCACAAGCACCTGTTCGATGAAGTCTATGATTGGGCCGGCAAAGCCCGGACGATCAGCTTCACAAAGCAAGGATCGGACTTCACGCGCGCTGCATCCGTCTCGGACGAACTCGAAAGCCGCTTTCAACGCCTCGGCTGGGACAAGCAGTTACGTGAGTTGTCGCCGGATCGCTTTGCGGCCGGAGCGGCGCATCACATCCGGGAGCTGAACGCAATTCACCCCTACCGCGAAGGGAACGGCAGGACGATGCGCGTTCACCTGGAACAGGTGGCGGAGCAAGCCGGCCATCGCATCGACCTGGGGCGGATACCGAAGGACAGTTGGAACGCCGCGAGCATCAAGGCCCATAATGGAAGCCTGGGCGATATGACCAGGCTGATACAAGGCGCGATCGAGCCAAGGCAGCATATGACCGTTGATGCGGCGATCGAGCGTGTGAGCGCGTTGCGCGAACCTGCTATCCAGGAAATCCAGGCGCGCACGCGCGAAATCCGCGACCTGGTGCAAGCGGGAAATGGCTCAACCACGCTGAGCAAAGAACTGAGCGGATTGCGGTTAGAATCCCTGGCACTCGTTGGCTCTCGGGGGAGCAACGAAGTGCTCGCCACCCTCAATCAGGTCAAGGCGGCCGGCGGGCAGGAAATCGCGTCGCTCGCAAGCTCGTCCAGCTCCGCTCGTGACCAGATACATGCCATTCACAATGCCGCAATACGCTCCGAAGTCGCACAACAGCGCAGCTCGGCCGCCTCCCCTACTGTGGCCCGCCAAGCGGTATCCACGTCGGAAGCTCCGATCGCAAAGCCAGCCGCGCCGGAGGCGGCACCGCCAAAGGCTGCCGCAACGATCGATCGGTCAAAGCCTGCCGCGTATTGGAGCGGTGTTGCATCGCAGGCGCCACCGAAGGCGGAAAAGCCTGCTGCTGCCGGCGAAACCTCTGCGCGGACGTTCAAGCCCCCGAAGGCTTAAGCGGCGATGCCGGCCGACGCGTCGCTCTTCAATTCCGCTGCCACGATCCGCAACAGTCCATTCGCCAAAGGGCGCGCAGGGCCACTCACCCGCAAGGCGGAGTTCGGGTTGCCACTGCGGCCGTCGCAAAGAAGTCACGGACGTGGATGGGGGTCTCCGGCCGAAAACGCCGGATCGGGATGCCGCTGTACTCGAGGACGGCGTTGACGAACGCATCACGCTCGCGCCGCTCGGCTTGGTCGTGGGTGCGATCGTCCAGCTCCACGACCAGCACCACGTCGCCGCTCGCTAGCTCCACCACGGCAAAATCGACGCTCTTGCTGGCCACCTTGCCCAGCGCCGCCATGCGGCTCATCCGGTCCGCGCCGCCGATCCGCAGCATGTCGGCAAGCCGCACCTGTGGGCAGACGTAGAAGCCGGGCGGAAGCTGGGCGCGCATGGACAGCAGCGCCCGCCTTTCCCATGCCGATAGCAGCGGCTTGCGCTCATAAGGCAGCTTCGGGGCGAAGCTGGGCAGCGGCAGGCGCAGCCCTGCGATGCTGCCGGCTGCTCGGCGACCCAGCCGTGATCCCCGGCCGCCGAACGCCATCCCGGCGAAGGCGAGTGCCGCGACGGTGAGAACGGCGGCGAACGCCCAAGCGGGGATTAGCGAGCCGATAGCCGTAACCCCCCGTCCCGTGGCGATGGGACATAAATGCTCAAGCCTGTCGCCGTGGGGATGCCAGCACGTTCTGCCGCTCTGTCACCAGGTCGGCACTGTTGATCTTGATGCCGAGTTTCCTCAATCCTGCCATGACCAAGTGCCGGAACCGCATGTCCGGGTGGTCCAACAGGTATTCCTCGGCGCGCACGCGGACGTAGCGGGGTAGGCGAAGCGTGGTCGGTTTGAGGGTGGTCGGCTCGTCGTCCTTAAGAGGTTCGCGCTTGCGCGGGGTCCGCATCGCCCGCTCCGGGATCAAGTCCTCGTCCTCGATTTCGATGCCAAGGGCGCGAAAGCCGCTCATCACGACAGTGCGGAACGTCGAGCCTGGATGACGGAGCATGTAGGCTTCGACGCCTTCGCGCACGTACAGCGGAAGCTCGATGTTGCTTGCCAGCAAGCGGCGGTCGGCCGCGATCGGCGCGGCCGGAGCGCGGCGTCGCCGGGCCGGGGTGGGTTTCTGCAAGAGGGCGACTCCAAATACGGCACTCGCCTCCTTTAACATACTGGACTGTCATAAGGGGACAGCCTCAACGCTGAGACCATCGCCCGTTGTCGATCTCGGCCACGAAGACGCCTCCGGCGTCGGTGATCGTACTGCCCGGCCGGAGCGTTCGGTCGAGAAGCCAGATGGACACCGACTTGCCATGATGCCGGCGCGAGATGTTGTCCGCCGATCGCGTGGCGGCCGTGGCGCTCTCCTTGACTGCAAGCACGGCCTCGGTCCCGGTATCGACCAGGTGGTAGGGCAGGGGCGGCCGGCTCGGCGTGGTCCGCGCGGGCATCACACGCCCCTCCGGCTCGGCCGCAGCCGATCGGCCCCCCGAAGGCCGGCGACGATGGCGGATACCTGTTCCGGGGTCACGGCCGTGCGGCCCAGCTCGATCGTGCCGCCTGGCGACACCCGCAACGGCAGCGCTACGCCGTACACATCGGGCGATAGATTGATGTCGTCGCCACGCCGCTCTTGCACTGCCCCGGTCAGGCCGGCGATCGTGTCGGCCACCTGCCGCTGTGCATCGCGCGCCGCGTCGGCCTGGCCGGCGCGGGCGCAAACCTGTCGGAAAAGCGCCTCATAAGGGCCGACAAGCCGCCGGAGTAGGTCGGCGGCAACGGCCTCCGGGCCGCGCGTCATGGTGGCGTGGATACGCAGCGCAGGCCCGCCGCGCGGCGCCAGCCCAAGGCTCTGCGACGTGTGTGCGATACCGTCGAGGCGGATGAACGGAGCGAACTCAAAGCGGGCGGCCTGGTCGAACCATCCGGGCATCATGCCGATCTTCATCCCATCCCCGCAGCGCGACAGGATGCCGAAATCCGCCGCGTCCTGCGGCACGAACACCCATTGCCTACCCGTCGCCTCGAACAGTGCGACCGCGAGGACCGGCCCGGTCTGCGCCAGCAGGTCGGCGCGCTTTTCGTCACTGAGCATGAACTCATTCCTAAGACACTAGAAGGTCACAAAGAGGCGGACCATTCCGCCGCTCCGACCATCGAACGCAAGTCGCATTATAATACTAGAAGGTCATAAGAAGGCAAGTTAAAAGCCTCTCGCGGCCGTGGCCCGGCCGAGCCGGCGCGTCGGTCCGAAGCGGGTAGGGCAGGCTGGTCGCCATGCGCGCGCGGATCGTGCGCCGCGTCGCCGTGCCGCTGCACGGGAACGCGAAGACGGGGGTCCGGTAGCAATGGAACCGAAACTGCATTTCAGCTCCCGTCGTCCGTGTTTTGCGTGTCACGCAACGGCCTAAGTTCGCCGCGGGCGATCTGGTCGGGCAAAATGAAGGCGTAGCGGCCCAGCATATTGATGTGGTCGAAGCCGAGCGGCGACAGTCGGGCAACGTCCTCATCGCGCACGTCGAAGCCCTCGGCGCGGAGCTGGTTCAACGCCGCGTCCATGTAGATCGTATTCCAGAGCACGATGACATTCACCACCAGGCCAAGCGCTCCAAGCTCCAACCCGACAAAGTTGACTTATCCGAGAACTGCTAAGAAATTAAATGTATGGTGCCGATGTAGCGGAATGCTAGGCAAATAGCAGACGGATAGCAGAATGTCAGAATCGATCTACGGTTTCGGGTTTATTATTATCTATGAGGCACTTATTACTTGTAATAAGGCGTTCAAGGGAAGCAGAATTGACCTCCCGCCAAACTTGTTCCTGTTTCAGTGTATCTATATCATGTCAATATTTGTGATGTTTTCTGTAGTTTTACTTGGTTTCTTCTACTTTGCATGGTGGCTTCCTATTGCAATGTTTTTCGCTTTGGGACCGCTAATCAGTATAGTAATACTCCGCTGGTTTCGATTTGGTGGACCTGTCATTCGGCCCATGATATTCCTGATATTGGGTTCCGGAATAGCCTTTTGCACACCTTTCGTTGGATGAAGCTTCGTTGTAGGAGCCTTCCGTTCGCTAAGGTCTGTTCGACTGGCGAGCAACATGGGGTCCGGCGGCGGGCTTTCCGCCATGCGCCTGCGCGCCTGGCCCGCTCGTCTCGTTCGGTTTTGATTCAGGCTGCGACACGCTCCGTCATCACGATGTCTATGCTGGGCTGGGTTTCGGCGATCAGCGGTGCGAGCAGGGGCAAGGCATCGCGCTGCCGCCGTTGCAGGCGGCCTGCGGCGGCCCGCTTGCGGTCCGTCACGAGATAGGGGCACCGCGGCCTTTGGGCGAACCTCATCCGACCCACTGCCCGCCCTGGGCGCAGCGCCGGCCGCACGCCGCGAGCTGCTTTACCCCAACCATGACCGGGTTCTGACGGCGGAGCGTGCCACGAAGGAGGCTGCGGGCTTCCTGGGGAGAGACAGCCTTTATGCTCTGGCGGAAGCTGAAAAGCTGCCGGTTTCCAGTGCGCCAATAGACGGCAAAGGCTTGCTCCATGTCTCGCTCCATCCCTAGGTTCCGGCCCACCCGGCACCTGGAGAGAGTATGCACTAAGGCACGCTAAGGTCATAGTAAAATGTGAGGCTGAGAGATAGATTAAGCGTGATCTTTCAATGCCTTGTGTTGGTGCACGGGTTCTGACATACTATCATGATGGACAATGCTTCTAAGCCGCTTCCGCAGAAATGGGTTGAAGCTCTTGATCGAGCTGAGGCCGACGTAGCAGCGGGGCGCGTCGTGGATGGTGCCGAGATTCACCGCGATCTCGATGCCAGCATTAAGCGCATGTTGCAGGGGACCAGTTCAGCGCCGAAGCGACCAGCCTCCGCGCGATGATCTACGCCGCAGAGGCGCGGCGGCAGATCGCAGAGCTTCAAGACCATTACGAACGCTTACAGCGGTCCGAGGCTGCGATTGCGTTACAAGTAGCTTTGCGCACCGCTGAACGTCAGATTGAGACGCGCCCTGAAAAAGGGTTAGCGTCGCCCCGCCCATACCCCGCCCTTGCCCGTCCTGGGCAGGCCTGGATGAAATCAGGGCGCTACTGGATTGCGTACGATCGCACAGTGCCCCCCGTAATTTTGGCCGTGTTCTATGACACGGCAGACATTCCCGGACGGTTCTAGGCTGAGTGGAAGGATGACGGCGATGGAAGTCGAGAGCTACGAATCTGTGTGGGATGCAATTTGCGACACTCCCGCCCAAGCGGCGAACATGAAGGCCCGCTCCGATCTGCTTGCGGCTCTCTCGGACTTGGTCAAGTCGTGGGGGCTGACGCAGGACCAAGCTGCGGCCCGTCTCGGGATCACCCGCCCGCGCCTCAACGACCTAGTGCGCGGCAAGCTGTCGAAGTTCTCCCTCGATGCCCTGGTGAACCTCACGTCCGCCGCCGGCATGACGCCGGAAATCAAGATTGCCGCTGCCGCCTGACGCCCTGCCTACCTGACCCCAAGCCCTTTGTTCGACGCCCGCCCGGCAGGGCGTCTTAGGCGTCGATGTTCGCTAGGGACGCCCTTCGTCCCGACGCCCTCGGCGTGGCCGGGGCGCACAGCGGAGGTCAAACCCCCGGCCCTCTCGGGCCGGCCCCAAAGGGGCGCGGAGCCACGCTCGGCCGCTCTCGGGCGGCCAGGCATGGCGAGCGGGGTTGACCGCAGCGAGCACCCTGGCACCGACGCGCA
>JAABUQ010008176.1_pt1 | contig 14805 bp, 18 predicted proteins | sample 5560001 | NCBI WGS metagenome assembly JAABUQ01 (sample SAMN10711888, study PRJNA513371) | rock metagenome | isolation source: Antarctica rocks | place: Antarctica: Victoria Land, Finger Mt nord | collected 2015-12-18 | reverse complement strand
AAGGCCAACCGCACCGTCCAGCGAGACTACGACCGCGACCTCTACAAGACCCGGCACCTGATCGAGAACTTCTTCGCCAAGCTCAAGCAGTTCCGGGCTATCGCCACGCGCTACGACAAAACCGCACCCAACTTCCTCGCCGGCATCCACCTCGCCGCAGCAACCATCTGGCTCAATTGAGGACACGCCCTAGCATTACAGTTGCAAGACCTACCCTAGATCCGGTATATCCTGGCAATTTGGAGTGCGTGGTATGTCGGGTGCTTCAATGGAAGCGACGCTGGAGTTGTGGGCGTCGTCGTTGCGGGAGGTTAAGGGCCGCATCCGTCCGTTGTTCACGCAAGAGCGCGTGGCGCAGTCTGCGGGGCTGTTCCTGGACGGCTTGCTAGGGCCGGAGCGGCGTAAGACCGGCTGGATGCGGGCCGAGGCGGCCGGTGACCCTGGCCCTTGGCGTCAGCAGGCCATCCTGGGCCGCGGCCGGTGGGAGGCGGATGCGATGCGCGACGTGGTGCGCGAGTATGCGCTGGAAACGCTGGCTGACCCCGATGCGGTGCTGGTGATCGACGAGACCGGCTTTCTCAAGCAGGGCAAGTCGTCGTGCGGCGTGGGGCGGCAATACACGGGGTCTGCGGGCAAGGTCACCAACTGCCAAATCGGGGTGTTCGCGGCCTACGTGTCCCGGCCTTCAGGCCGCTTTGCGGCCTGTCCCTCCGGGGGATCGCTGCGCGATGGCCACGCCTTCATCGACCGCGCCTTGTATCTGCCCAAGGCTTGGACGGACGACAAGGCGCGGCTTGCGGCGGCGCATGTGCCAAAAGAGCTTGGGTTTGCCACCAAGCCGCGCCTGGCGGTGCAGATGATCGGGCGTGCCATCGCAGCCAACGTGCCGTTCGCCTGGGTGGCGGCCGACAGCGTCTACGGCGTGGGCGAGCTTGAGACGGCGCTGCGCCGGGCCGGCAAGGGATACGTGCTGGGGGTGAGCGCGACGCACCAGTTCCACTCCTGGGGCCGCACGCCGGCGGTGTCCGGCACGGCCGAGAGCATCGCAGGCAGCCTCGACGCCTCGGCCTGGCAGCGCCTGTCGGCCGGCCCTGGCACCAAGGGCGCTCGGCTTTACGACTGGGCCTATCTGGAGCTGGCCGACCTTGATGCGGCCGAATTCAATAAGGCGCTGAGCGGCACCTGGACGCGCGGCCTGCTGATCCGGCGCAGCCTGGCCGACGGCAAGCTTGCGTTCTTCACCACTTGGTGCCCGGTCGGCACGGCCGCAGCCAAGCTGGTCCAAGTCGAGGGCTGCCGCTGGGCCATCGAGGACAGCTTCGAGACCGCCAAGACGGAACTCGGGCTGGACCACAATGAAACCCGCTCCTGGCACGGCTGGCACCGGCACGTCAGCCTGGTCATGCTCGCCTTCGCCATGATGGCCAGCATCCGCCATCGCGCAAACCAGCCCGCCCCACAAAAAACACTGCCGCGCCTGCCCCGGACACGCATACCCCGGACACGCCTGCCCCACACCCAGACACGCGGGACCCAGGCGCGCCAACCCTCATCCGCTGGTCGGTCCAGGAAATCCGCCGCGTCGCCACCCGCCTGGCCCAGCGACGCATCCAGCCCGCTCACGTCATCGCATGGTCGCTCTGGCGCAGGGCGCACCAAGCCGTCGCACAACGCTCACATCTGAAACAAAATTAGCAACTGTAATGCTAGAGTTAGTCACCGAAGCTTGGATCCAACCTGCATGCCAGCTCAGAACACGCCTTTTGTTGGAGCAATTTGCGCAGGACTACCCAGCAGTGGGTCAACATGGATCTTCAATGTTGTCAAAAGGATTTTTGCGCTAAAGTGCGATGTCCGTCATACCGTTGCGATTTATGCAGACGATTTTACGGCCACGAACGAGGATCTCGTTCGAGAAGCGGAATGCCTGATACTCAAATCTCACACGCCCTCACCAGCAATACGCAGTCTATCGCGGCTCGCTAAGGTTCCGGTCGTGCTCAGCTTGCGTGAGCCGAGGGACGCGGTCGCATCCTTGATGGCTCGGTTCGGGATGGATTTTGAGCTCGCGCTTGAATTTGTCGCTAACAGCAGCTTTGCTCTTATGCCGCTTAAGAACCAAAGCAACGTCCTGGTGCTGCGTTACGAAGCCGGATTTATAAATGATCCCGATACGATCCAGATCGTTGCGCGACACATTGGCGTAACGTTGGACGAAGTAGAGCGTAACACAATCTTTGAAACTCTCACTCCTGAAGCCGTCTCAGCCGCTATCGTCAAGATGGAGAGACAAGATGCCTTTGGCGAGTTGCCTAAATCCGCCGCGTTTGACCCGGAAACTCATTGGCACCCATCCCATGTCGGCGACCTGAGGAATGGTAAGTGGCCAGAACAACTTACAGGGACCCAGGCGGCTATGGTGGGCTACGCAACGCAACTCTATTGCAACGCCTTCGACTACAAGGCCGATCCTCTTAGTTCCGGAACGGACATGCAATTCTGCACCGGCGGCGTTGGACCACTTTATATGGATGAAGGATTTTTCCCACCTGAATCATGGGGGACGTGGGTCGGGTTACCCACTGCCAGACTACGATTCAAATTGTCAAAGCCCGTGAAACACAGCCTTCGCCTGAATCTTCTGTGCCTTGCCGGACCAAGTCTTCGACAAAGCAACCATAGATCTACCGTTCGTGTCGCGGTGAACGGACTATTAATGACGGAGATATTTTCCTCGCCAGAGATTCCATCGTCTTTGCTTCTGTCGCTGGCCATCGACGGGGATGCCGTGGCAGACCGGGATGAAATTGAGATCCGTTTCCAGGTCGAAGGAATACTAAGTCCACTCGAATGTGGTATAAACGCCGATAGCCGCAGGATCGGTATTGGGCTTATCAGTTTGCGCGTAGATCTTGACTGTTCTGAATCGTGTCCGCTGGGGCCGAGCGACCCGAAGCAGCTACTGACGCGCGCTTAACGCTCCGGCTTTTCGTCCTTGCCGTGCATCAGGTCCATACAAGGCTTCACGCTCTTGATCCGCGCCCTGGTTTGCTCAATCTGTTATGACCATTTGGAGTAATGTCCGCTGACACAGTTGAGCTCGGTAGCCCAGAGGGCACCGGCCTTGTCTGGATCGAGATGGCGGTCGGCCAGATCAGGGTGACGAAAAAGTCCGAGATTGTGTGCGTTTTCGTGTCCAATACATAATGGGCTATATCGATGAACGGAAGTCCGCGCACTTCGGCTCCAACCCGCAGCTTTTCATTGTATAGCAGCGTAAGGTCAGTGCGCTGGGCGAGCGTTGCAGTAACCTCGCGTCTTGCGTTTGCAATTTCGCCCCAGTCTTGCCCATCCATTATAGTTGGTAGTGTCGCACCAGAGATGACTATGGCGTTGTGACCGCCAGCGATTAAAGTGTTAACAAAGGCAAAATAAGCCGCGACAGCTTGTTCGAGCTGAATTGCGACGGACTCGTTATATCGAGCGGATCGATACCAAATAACAAGCCACAATCGACCTCGCCGAGCAGGATGATTGGGATCGTGCCGGCCGCGGGCGGGAGCAAGGCCTTTTCGAAGTGGCCGATCGCGTCGGTCAGTGAATTTGGATTGCGGAGGCCCATCGCGGTTGCGCCTCCCACCTCCGTAATTTTGCAGGGGTAGTCGATCATCCCACGGTAAGATGCGTTTCTAAAAGAGGATACGTGGCTATCGCCTACAGTGTGCCAATGATCCATGTAGCTACCCGTCTCCAAAGCGCCAGGCTCTTCCAAGGTTATGGTCTCTGAACCCTGCCGACAACATCGCAGCCATCGACAAAGGGAGCATGCAAAATCGTGGGGTGCTGACATGGTCGGGTTGGGTTCCTTGCTCGTGGAACGAGGGTAGGCTGATGAGGCGGCTGGCGGCCCGATGCGACCACCCCACGATTTTGCATGCTCTCAACAGCTGAGGGCGGCGCTGCTCCAGCGCTATGGCGCAATGTTCCCCGGCCTGGACGAGGCGCAGGTTGTGGCGCGTGGCTGCGCGATCACGCGCTTGGTGCTGAATGGGTGAGTGGCTGTGCTTGGCGCTGCCCACCACGCGGCGATGGCCACCCCACCCCGCATCACCCATGATAACGTCCTTTATCATGCGTGAGATGTTGCGCTCCGGGGCAGGGCGTGTGTAGCCTCCCCTTATGACCGTCTTGGTGCCCATCCCCAGCGACCTGGCCGCCCGTTTCGGCTCCGAAGCCGAGCTGGGCCGCCGCGTGGTCGAGGCGCTGGCCCTCGAAGAGTATCGCGCCGGGCGGATGCCCCGAGCCGAGCTGCACCAGGTGCTCGGGTTCCGCACGGGTGGCGAGCTCGAGAGCTTTCTCAAGGCGCACGGGGAAGCCAGCGTCCCGGCCGGCGACAAGTCCGATCAGGACCTCGCCGGCATCCGGCTGGCCCTGCGCAGCGAGGACGAGGACCAGCGCAAGGCTGCCGCGACCGAACTGGTGGCGCGCTTCCGCGCCTTTGCCGCCCAGCACACGCTGGGCGGCCTGAATGTGAAGGACCTGATCAGCGAAGGGCGGCGGTAACGCCGTTGGCCGTTTGCGTCCTCGACACCTCGTTCTCCCTCCAGTGGGTGTTCCGGGATGAGGCGTCGGCTGAAGGCTATGCCGCGCTCGCCGCCATCTCCATTGGCGGCGCGACTATCCCGGCACTCTGGTTCGTAGAGATCACGAACAGCCTCGGCATGGCCGAGCGCCGGTCCCGGGTCGATGGCGCGGGTTTGCATCATGCCTTCGCCCTGCTCCGCTCCCTGCTCCTGACGGTGGACGAACCGGCATCCCTGGCTTGGTCGCAGCCCGTCCTCGACCTGATGCGGACGCATCGGTTGACCGCCTATGACGCCACCTACCTGGACCTGGCCGTCCGGCTGAAGCTGCCGCTGGCCACCAAGGACCGCGAGCTGATCGCTGCGGCGCCGCACGTCGGCGTTCCCGTGTTCGCACCGCCCCCGTGAACGACCTCGCCAAGCCTGCAGGGCCGGCCGCGGCGGTGCAGGGCAGCAGCTTGGCGGTGCTGCCCCCTTGCACCGTCGTCCCAGCCCTCGTGGCACGGCTCGGCGATGGGGCGAGCTGGCGCTATGTCGAGTTCTTCACCGCCCATATCCGCAACCCGAACACCCGCCGGGCCTACGCCCGCGCCTGCGCCCGCTTCTTCGGCTGGTGCGACGAGCGCGGGTTGGCGCTCGCCAGCATCCGCCCGTTCGACGTGGCGGCCTGGGTCGAGGGCCTGCAGCAGGGCCACTCCGCCCCCGGCGTGAAGCAGCAGCTCGCCGCCGTGCGGATGCTGTTCGACTGGCTCGTCACCGGCCAGGTCGTGCCGATGAACCCGGCCGCCGCCGTGCGCGGCCCCAAGCACGTCGTCAAAGTCGGCAAGACGCCGGTGCTGGACGGCGCCGAGTGGCGCCGGCTGGTGGACGCCATCCCTATGGATACCGTGCGCGACCTGCGGGACCGGGCGCTGATCGCGACGCTGACCTACTCCTTCGCGCGGATCGGCGCGGCCCTGAAGATGCGGGTCGAGAACCTCCGGCCGCGGGGGGTCGGCTGGGTCGTCCGCCTGCACGAGAAGGGCGGCAAGCACCACGCGATGCCCTGCCACTACGCCCTGGCCGAGGCGCTGCACGCCTACGTCACCGCCGCCGGCATCGGCGAGGACCGCAAGGGCTTCCTGTTCCGCACCGCCCGCGGCCATGTCGCGACCGTGCTGTCCGGGCGGCCCATGGCCCAGCCCGACGCCTGGCGCATGATCCGGCGCCGGGCTGCCGCGGTTGGCATCACGGCGCCGATCGGCAGCCACACCTTCCGGGCGACCGGCATCACCGCCTACCTCGGCAACGGCGGCGTGCTGGAGCACGCCCAGGAGATGGCGGCGCACGAAAGCCCGCGCACGACGAAGCTGTACGACCGCACGAAGGACCGGCTCACCCAGGACGAGGTCGAGAGGATCAGGTTGTGAGGGACCGGCGTACCGCGCGCGCCAGGTGGCCGCGGGTTCGACGACGCCGAGGCGGCTTGGCGCGGCCGCCGCGGCCGTCCTGCGCGCTGGACCGGCCTGGCAAAGGCGACACGGCTGCATGACCGGAGGGGTGAAGAGATGGGCCGCGAGCCAACCAACGCCTTCATCAAGGCCCGGAAAGGCTTCTGCTACCTGACGGTCAAACTCTTCGGTCGGCACCACGAGATGATGCGCATCCGGGGCTACAAGATCGACCCGGACGAGAAACGCCAGATGCGGCGGCTCTATCCGGATGTCGCCTTCGACTGGAAGGGGATCACGCAGCAGCTCGCCGAGAAGCGCGAAGAATGCCGGCGCTACCGCACGCGGCCGAGGAAGCCGGCTGGCCGGGGCGCACGGGATGACGGGCCGATGTTCGGCGTCTACGAGCCGGGCACCCGCACGGTCTACACCAACGGCATTCCTTCCACCGCCGCAGGTGTGGGACGGCTACTCGACGCCGTCCTCCGGCTCGACCGGGGGGTGACGGATGCCCCTGCCTTGCCGAACCCTGGCCAGACGCCGTCGGAACCGGGCCTGGCGGTGGTCCAAGATGGCAAACCCTCGAAGCCCGGATGAAGCTTGCGGCCATCTTGCACAACTTCGCGGGCACAGGGCCAACATTGCATGCAAGCCGCAATCTCACGTTTCCGCGTCGTTGGGCCTTCTGACCCATTAAGCGGTCCGCGCAAGTCAACGCTCTCGTTTGTATATCGCTTTGCATGCGGATAGCATGTGCTTTAATGTTGCCATGCAATCGGAGCGGCAGTATGATCCTCGTCGTCGGAAACACCAAAGGCGGGGTCGGGAAAACGACCCTTGCCGTCAATCTAACCATTGCTCGCGCGCTCGCCGGTCGCGACGTGCTGCTGGTGGACGGCGACGAGCAAGGCACCGCCATTGGCTTCACGGAACTGCGCACGGAACAGCTCGGCAAGGCTGGCTACACCGCCGTGTCGCTGCATGGAGCTGCGATCCGAACCCAGACCCGGCAACTCGCCCCGAAGTACGCCGATGTGGTCATTGATGTGGGTGGGCGGGACACCGGCAGTCTACGTGCTGCCCTGACCGTGGCCGACACCCTTTTGATCCCGGTGCAACCGCGCAGCTTCGACCTTTGGGCCATCGACAACATCGCTGCCCTGGTGAAGGAGGCCCGCGAGATCAACGAACGGCTCCGGGTAATTGCTATCCTGAACGCTGCCGATGCCCAGGGCGGCGACAACGAGGCTGCCGCCCAGCAACTCAGCGAGACGGACGGTATCGAATACCTGCCTACCTCGGTTGGGCGCCGCAAGGCTTTTCCGAATGCCGCGTCCGCTGGTCGATCCGTCCTAGAGCAGACACCTCGCGACCAGAAAGCGGTGCAGGAGCTTGCCGCTATCGTATCGGCTGTGTTTGTATAGCGGTTCGATATAGAGGCGCATCCAGATGGCTATCGCTCGTAGGCCAAACAGCAACCGCCCCATTCCGCGTGCGGCGGATCAGGACAAGGCAGCAGAGGTCTTCATCCAGGGTGCTGGTGGGCGTGACGTCCCAGCCGATAAAGCGCCATTGGATGGGCCGCGCAAGACCCCTATCATGCTCCGCTTTGACGCGGGATTGCTGCGTCGCGTGGATACTGCGGCCAAGCGGCGCGGCATCAGCCGCAGCGCCTGGATCGCCTTCAAGGTTAGTGAGGCGCTCGATGCCGAAGGGACCTGATGCGGCGCCGCAGCATGGGGCTGCGCTCCAGGCCGTTAACCAACTCGACTTGTTCACAGCGCTACCTGGCGACCTGCCGACGCACGACCAACAGGAAATGATGGAGCGGCCGTTCTTCAGCCTGTCCAAGGGTAAGCGCATCGAACCCATCGACTACCACGTTCGCAATGGCACGACGGATGTGCGCGTCCGCGTGACGGCCAACGCCGACACCGGCATGGCCACTATCTGGGATGCCGACATCCTGATCTGGGCTGCCAGCCAGGTACGCGAGGCGATGATACGGGGCGTGCCCACGTCCCGAAAGTTTCGCGTCAGCCTCTACGAGCTGCTTCGATGGATTGGTAGACCGACGGGTGGGTCCGAGTATGCGCGTGTGGTGGAGGCTTTGCGCCGCCTTAAAGGAACCGTGATCGAGACTACGATTCGGCAGAATGGGACGCGACCGCAGGGGTTCGGATGGATTGAGGAATGGTCGGCGCCTACCGACGAGAACGGCAAATCTCTTGGTATCGAGTTCACCATTGCGGATTGGTTGTATCAAGGAGTACGGGACGACAAGCTCGTCCTCTCGATTGACCGGGACTACTTCGCGCTTACGGGTGGAATCGAACGCTGGCTGTACCGGGTCGTACGCAAGCACGGTGGCCATCAAGGCGGAGGCTGGGGCTTTACTATGTCTCAGCTTCATCACAAGTCTGGTTCGACGCGAAGGCTGGCCGACTTTGCCAAGGACGTGCGCAAGGTCGTAGAGCGGCAAAGGCTTCCGGGCTACTGGCTTGAGCTGTACCGCACGGAAGGGGATGAGGAGGCGCTGCACTTCTCGGCGCGAGCCGTGTTGCCGGTTGGGCATCCAGGACACTCCTTGAAGCGCCTACCGCGTGTGAAGGTGGCGCCGAAGCGGGACAATAACAGCACGCCACCCTCCAAAAGGGCGGCCAAGGCTACTGGGGCGTGATAGCCCGATAACCGAGTGGTCAAGGCGCGGTACAGCTAGGTCCGGCCTCAATTCCTAAACCTAGATGGTCCGCAAATAGGCGATACTATCGGGCTATCACGCCCTGTTCGCTATACTAGGCGCGATTTCTTGCAGCCTTGCACCATATCCTCGCGGGCGCGTGATTTAGGCACGGGCTATCACACCCTAACGACAGCGCTCGCAGACTATGAAAAAACCGTGCGTTGACTGTGGAAACCATCGGGCTATCGCGCCCCAGCAGACCCGGGCTATCACGCCCTCAACAATCGGGCTATCACGCCCCAGTATCAGGGAAAAATAAATAGAAATCAATGGCTTGTAGCCTCTGTAATATTCTTAATCCTACTACGTAGATTCTCCTTAAAGGATTCAGCCTGTGGACAACCAAGCGGTCTGGGGTAGGGCATGGACAGTGCCGACAAACACAGGAAGCTCAGCAGAACACATCATCTCTTGCGATACACCATGTCCTCAATGGTGAACGCGCGCAGGTTGAACCCTAACCTTGCGCCCTAGCCTTGCCACGCGGTCCGAGCCAATTGTTCAATGACCGCAGGCTGACGCCGACAGTCCTGGCGATCTCAGCGCCGCTGATTTCCCCGGGCGGCTTGGCCCAGAGCGGCCGAGCAGCCTCCAGCTTGGCCCGGCGCGCCGCCTCAGCCTTGGCCACGACAGCGGCGGTAGAGGCCGAGCGCCCATCCTCCGTCTGCCCCCGGCGCCAAGTCTCGTCGGCATCCGCAAGCGCCTCCAGCAGCCCTGCATTCAACTCCGCCACCGTGAAGGTGACACCCGTGTCCACCACGCGGACATCCACACCCTGGCGCCCAGCCGCAGCCAGGGTGCGGGCAATGTCGGCCATGTTCCAGCCGAGGCAGCGTAGCCCGGCAACGCAGAGCACCGCCGGTGCGGCGCTGACGGCGGCATCGAGCAGCCGCACCCGCTGCCGCAGGCTGCCGGGCTCACGGCGCTTGAGTTGGGTGGCGTTCAGCAGGTCGCAGTAGGCGCCGTCCAGACTGACCCCGGCTCCCCGCAGCACCAACTCCTGCTCGGCGATCGTGAGGTTGGGCACGCCATCGCGCAGGTAGGGCAGGGTGCGAGGGCCTGGCGGCTGGATCATATATAAGACACGTCAGTCTTGCACTCTCGGTGGGGATGTGCATACTGGATGGCGTGACGACGGAGAGAGCCGATGGCCGCGATCAGGGTCCGTGACAGGGGCGAGCGGGCAGGCTGCCAAGCCGATGCGTCAACCCAGGCTGTGAGTCGGGTGGCATGAGCGACAGCAAAGCGCCTGCGATCACACCGGGCGCCATCATCGGCATTGCCATCGCGGTGGTGCTGACGGTGGGCACCGGCATGGTGGGCTGCCCGATGTATTCGGTCTGGCACGCGCAGAAGGCCGGCGAGGCCGAGTTGGCGCAGGCTGACCAGAACCGGCAAATCGCGGTGGCCCAGGCCCGGGCCAAGGCGGAGAGCGCGCACTTCGAGGCCGATGCCGAGGTCACGCGCGCCACGGGGGTAGCGAAGGCCAACGAGATCATCGGCAAGAGCCTGCAGGGCAACGAGGTCTACCTGCGCTATCTCTGGATCAACGGGCTGGAGCTGAACAAGAACGCGGTGATCTACGTGCCGACCGAGGCGAACCTGCCGATCCTGGAAGCCGGGCGGCTGCCGCGCCTGCCGGCGCCTACGCCCTGACTGCGCCTGTTCTTGCCTGAGCGGCTGCAGCCTGGCCATGGCCGGGACCGAGGTTGCCGGTAGCAGGCGGTGACGCGGCTGTGGATCACGTCCGACCTGCACTTGGAGACCGTGCGCTACCCGGACGTCTTCCGTCCGCGGTGCGCCGGCTTCGACGTGCTGGTGGTGGCCGGCGACGTGTGGGAGGGCAGCAGCGCACGGGCGTTGGCAACGGTGGCCTGGCTGTCCCAAGGCAAGCCAGCCGTGTTTGTGCTGGGCAACCACGAGCCGTGGCACCGCGAGCTGGAAGCAGAGCGTGCCGCAGCCCGGCGCGCGGCAGCCCGGCACGGGGTGACGTTGCTGGACGACGGGGAGGCCACCCTGGCGGGCGTGCGCTTCGTGGGCGGCACGTTGTGGGCGGATGGCAAGCTGGGCGGCCAGGACGTGACTCCCGGCCAGGCCACGGGCGAGATGGTGCGGGTAGCCCGGGACGGCGGCGGCACCCGGCTCATCACCACGGGCGACGAGGCCGCGCTGCATCGGGGTACGCTGGAGGTGATCGAAGCGTCGCTGGCGCGGCCCGGCGACGGCTGTCCCGTGGTGGTGGTGACGCACCATGCCCCGCATCTCTTGTGCGTGACGGCGGCGCACCGGAGCAGCTGGGGGGCAGGCAACTCGGCCTCCGACCTGTCGCACCTGACCGACACGGGTCGGGCAGCGCTGTGGGTGCATGGGCACCTGCATCACACGGTGGACCTGGTGCGGCCGGGAGGCACGCGCATCCTGTGCAACCCGGCCGGGCCGCGATTCGGCAACGCTGACTTCCGCGATGACCTGGTGGTCGAAGTATGATGGCGGTGCTGGCCGCAGGGGAGGGGAGCCGCATCCACCGATCCATCCCCGGTGTTATGCACGGTTCGCTGTATGTCTCTGTCCCAAGAGGGTGGACGACGCGGGACCGTGCGGCGGCATGACGGATGCAGAACCCCACGGGACCAAGGGAAGGAGCAGCCACGATGGCAGGTGACGACACGACGGGGCAGCCGGACCCGGAGGTGGTGCGGCGAGTGGCCTACGATGCGGTCTGGCCGGCGGGCAAGCCGTTCCCGTTGACGCCCTTGGAGGCCTGGTATGTCATGCAGGGCTGGGAGGTGGCACCGGCAGGCGGGATCACCCAGGAGCAGGTGTTTGAGATGCCCGGCAGGATCGAGGGCGGGGCAGGGTGGATCTGGCTCTGGCAGTCGTGACCGGGGGGCAGAGCGCTGCGCAGGCGCGCACCTCGCGCCATCCGGCGCCTTGGCCGCCATCGTCGCAGTGCCGCCGCTGCCACAGGGCCATTGCAGGAGGGACGGGGGATGGCTGAAGCAGAGACGCCGAGCGGGAAGCTGGAGGGCGGGCAGTATGACGCTGCCGCCATCGCGCTTCTTGGGGAGCTGAGGCCGCGGTGGCGGCCATGGCAGGTGCTGCTGACCTGGACCGGGGCGGCTCCGCCTGGCCCAGGGCTGTACGAGGAGCTGGGCCGCATCCTGGACCTGTTCCCTGGTACGGGCTTCCTGACGGTGCATACGGCGGAGGGCTGCCTCCACGTCACGCGCGACTTCCCCAGCAACGCCACCCAGGAGGTGGACGACGTCCTGGCCCGGCTGTTCCAGGCCAACCCGGAGGTGACAGGCGTGACCTTCCCGGGCACTGCAACCCGGCCGGCGCACACGGCGACGCCGGACGACCCGTTCTGGTCGTTCCAGGGCAAGGCGGGTGCTGCCATTACGGCGGCCCTGGAGGCTGGGACGGTCACGCCTGGGCAGGCTATCGAGCAGTTCAAGCACCTCTACGCTGCTGCCGCTGCAGCAACCGCGGCGTCTGAGGCGGCACAGGACCAGGCGGGGCCGCTCGGGCAGCCGTGACAACCGGCTTCCGGGCCTGGGCACGTCGTGCCGCGCCATCCCGGCAGGAGAGGTCGCCTCCACAAGTGCCACGCCTCAGTTCGGGTTGAACAGACGCAGGATGGTGGCGATCACGACGGCCTCCTCTCGGGACGACGCGGTGCCGAGCAGGTGGTGTGCGTTCCCGCCCTTGGGGATGCCGACGATCCTGTTGCCGGCGGCCTCGACCGTGTGCAGGGTGCCGGCCTCGAACACCTCCTGCGCCGCCCGGTCCAGGCCCAGGCTCAGCCAGTAGTCAACCTTCATCCCTGCGCCATGCCTTCTCCGGTTCGGTACGGGCCTACACCATCCCGGCCGGCCCATCCATGCGGCGGCACGGGTCCGGCGGGCGCCCTGGCCTATCTTAGGTTGGCAACCGGCGGCGCGGGCGGCGGGTCGAGGGGCTGGGAGTCCCAGAAGGCGTAGCTGCACACCGCACGGTAGCCGATGCCGTCTTGCTGTGTCCCGCAGGTTTTGTTTGCCTTGTCGAGGTGGTTCCACTGCATGAGGTGGAGCCAGTGTTCCGCCGCGGCTTTGCCGTCGCGCATGGTGGCGGCCACGAGGGGCGCCTTGGTGACCTCCAGAGCAAGGGTCATGTCCTCGCGCTCGACGTGGCGGCCATACCAGTATGCGCTGCCGGTGAGGGCCGCCAGGATGAGGGCCAGCATGCCGGCGGTGTACGCCCATGTGTTCCAGGTGTGCGCCCTGGCCTGGGTGGCGACGGCCTTGAGCAGCAGGGCCTCGGCCTCCTTGTGGAAGCCCTGCAGGACATCGCCCCGCGCCTGCCTGACCTCGGCCGCGGCGGCCTCGATGCGGCTGGCTCCCTGTGCCGCCGCGCGGCTGATCTCCCGGGCCTCGCCGGCGATGCCGGCCTGCGCCCGGGCAGCCTCCTCGCGCACCCGGCCGCCGATGTGGTCGGCCGCGCGCCCGGAGGCGGCGGTGTGGTCGGCCTGCAGGTGGGTGAAGTGGACGAGCATCTCGCCCAGCATGGTGAGCACGGGGTGGAGCGGGTCGCGCGCGGTGAGGCCGCCGCGCCGCATGGCCTCGTGGTAGCGGGCGATGAAGTCCTTGAGGAACATGGCGCGGCTGCCCGGCTGCGCCCCTGGCGGCTCGAAGAACCCGGCCTGCACCAGCGTGCCCGCCGGAGGCCTGGCCGGGGCCTGGCCGCCGTCCAGGCCGGCCGCCGCTGCCGGCCCCGGCCCGGTCAGCATGCGCGGGGCAGGCTGCTGGGCTGGCAGCCCCTCTCCGGGCGGCACGCTGCCGGGAGGGGCGGCCGGGGCATGAGCGTCGGCTCCCAGTTCCGGGCGGACGTGTGGGCGCAGCATGGCGTCGAACATCGTGCGCAGGGTTGCGGACAGCTTGCCACCCCCGGCATCGGCGGCGCTCATGGCAGCCACCCGGCGATGCCGGCGAAGGCCGCGTCCATGGCGCGCAGCCACAGCTTCACGCGCTGGCGGTCGGTGGGGGTCATGGGCGGCAGCCCGTCGGCTGTGGCGCCCGCGGCGGCGGCGGCAAAGGACAGGTGGCGGCGGTTCACCTCGTAGGCGACCTTGAGGCGGGGCATCGGCACCACCTCGGCGCCGCGGGCCAGGGCGGCGCGGAACACCGCATGGGCGCGAATGGGCTGGAACACCTCGGCAGAGTCCAGGTCCTCGGCCACCAGGCCTTCGTTGAGGACCACGGCGGTGCGGGCGGGGGCAAACAGCGGCGCACCGTGCGGCCCCTGGGCCTCGACAGAGGCGAGGTAGCCCAGGCTCTCCACCTCCGGCCCGGCGAGGTGCAGTAGGGTGACGTCGATGCCGGCCTCCTCCAGCATGGCCAGCAGGTCGAGTTCGGCGGCGAGGTGCTTGAGCACCATGTCGCCGCCACCGAGGTCGAGCACGACGTCGAAGCGCTCGATAGTCATGCGGTTGATGATGGCCTCGACCCAGCGGCGGACGGCGGGGTCGTCGGCGCTGGGAGGTGCGAGCACGCCGTCGAAATACAAAGGCAAGTTACGGTTGGTGCGGTCGCCGTCGGCAATGACGACGGTGCGTCCGGCGTCGAAGGCGCGCTCGCAGATCCAGCGCACGAGCAAGGTCTTACCGGTGCCGCCTCGCCCGGCGAGCACGATCAGACGAGGACGCCGGGCATCGGCCGGGGCGGGCAAGAGACTATCCTGCGCCCCCAGGGGCGGGACGGTGTCTGGGGTAAGAGGCTGGCGCTTGGTCACGGAAGGGTCCTCCAAGGGTGTGAGGCCCAGAGACAGATCACCCGGCGTTGCGAACGGGCGCGATTATTTTTGCCTAGAGCACGCCGGGGGTGGGCAGCTTCGGCCCGCCCTGGCGCGCGGCCAGGTCGGCGATGCGGCGCTCGACCTCCTCCGTGCTGAGGTAACTGGGGCAAAACCCCGGGCACGCAGTTGCAGCAGAACAAAGGTCAGAGTGGGTCGGTAACTCTACCACCTTGAATATATGCGGCTTTTTTCGTTCTTTTAGTGATATAGATTGGAA
>JAABUQ010008175.1_pt1 | contig 14808 bp, 17 predicted proteins | sample 5560001 | NCBI WGS metagenome assembly JAABUQ01 (sample SAMN10711888, study PRJNA513371) | rock metagenome | isolation source: Antarctica rocks | place: Antarctica: Victoria Land, Finger Mt nord | collected 2015-12-18 | reverse complement strand
GATCGAAGGCCGCCAGGCTGTTGCCTCCCCCGATCACCGTGCGGCCCAAGAGAACGTGCACTGTCACCTGGGGGTACGCGACGGGCGCGTCCTTATAGGCGGCGCTGGGCGGCGTGATGGTCAGAGGAGCGCCGGTGTCGTCCGTCACCGTGGCGATAACGGGTCCCAGGGCGCGCAACACGGCTCGGAGCGCCGACGTCGATAAGCCGCCGCGCGTCTGAATCGGGTCGGCCGGTGGAGAAGGCATCGGAGGCGTCCTCCTTTCTCTCTGTCCGGGCGCGACGCTACGATGGTGGAACGGTCAGCGTGAACTGGAGGTCGGGATACTGGGCGCGCACGGCGATGACGGCCGGATCGTTCCATGCCCGTGCAATGAAGTCGTTAGGGTGCGTGATGGCGCGTCCCACACGGGCGGCATAGCGCGCCCTGGCGTCCTTCGCTCGCGGCGCCCCTGAGAGGGCAGGCGTTCCGCGCGCCACGACGAGGCCGTAGCGCAGCAGTGTCACGCCGCCCTGGGTGGGCGTCACGCTGGCTGCCAGCACGCCCGTCCGTACCGGCGCGTCGACGCTGAGGGCGGCGGCGAACGCCTCGTCAATGGCGGTCTGCGCTTCCTGCCGTCGCATCTCGATGCGATCAGACAGCGCCGTCATGGCCTCGGCGATAGTGGCCATTGGCGCTTAGCCTGCGACGGTAGGCGTGGATGGCGCGGATGGCGCGGACAGCGGGGCTGTGTCGGACACGGTTGTGCCGGGATCGCCCATGGGTGCGGTGAGGGGGACGGTGGGCGCGGGGAGCGGCTCCATAGGAGGCGCGGGCGCCGGTGCGGGCGCCGGTGCGGGCGCCGCCTCCGGCGCGGGCGTGGCCGGAACCAGGAACGGCTCCAGGGGAACGGGATCAGCGACTGATGGTATCACACGTTCCGTGCCTGAGATGCCTGCGGCCGCATCCATCTCTTCGTGCGCCGCTTGATTCATGGCTAGGGGCAGGCGACAGCCCACTGCGCCCAATTGGCCGATGTGGTGCTCATGCCCCAGGATCAGACCGTCGCCGCCCGTCTCGTAGTATTGACCGTCCTGCAGCCGGAACCAGGAGCGGGCGCCACGAGGCGGCGTCAGGGGGAGGGAACCCGTTATACGGGGCGTCTCCGTCTCGACGTTGGTCATCATCGTTGCCCTCCATCAGCCGTAGAGGGAGGAGTTGGCGCCGTGTCGGGCGTGGGCAACATCCTATGTGGTCCCTCGCCGAGAGGGGCGTCGGGCACGGCGGGGATGTGCGCGGATGGCGCGGGCACGGCCGGCGCGGCCGTGTCTGTGGTTGAGGATGCAGGGGCCGGCGCGGACGCTGTATCAGGCGTGGGCAGCATGCTGTTCGGCCCCTCGCCCAGGGGCGCGTCGGGCACGGCCGGAATGGATTGAGACATCGTTGATACTCCTTCTTCGTCAAGGCTATGGGAGGGGTAGTGAATAGATGGGATCGTTCAGGGCGCGTACATCGAGTGTCGCTTGGCTGAGCATGGTGACTCCGAACACCTGCCGCGCACTAGTTGTGTCTTTGACAACGTACCGGCGTCCGTCATCCAGCACCAGCACATCGCCTTTGTTCAGGACGAGAGGCGGGACATACAGCGCCGTGGCGGCTTCGTAGGTCTCGTAGCCGTCGGCGTCCTCTTCCTCCGTCCTGGCCGTGTCCTTGATGCCGATCAGCACCGTGCGGGGCACGTCGTACGTGGCAGGCTGCGCGGTGGAGGGGCGCGTGATCTGCCCACGGAGGGGATCAAAGAGGCCGGTGTTGACGTTGCCCACGGTGTCCTCGCTGATAAGGCGAAACCACAGGGCCGTGTGCTTGTACTGCTCCACGACGGCCAGCGCGTAGGACCGCGCCCGCATCACGAGAGCATCCCAGTTTCGGGCCAGGACGGGGCCGCCGAAGCGGTCAACGGTGCTCATCGCCGCCTCCCGCTCGTACCCCGTCCGTACCCCGTCCGTACCCGGCCTCACTCCCCATCACCAGTCCCGGTGTCACCACACTATCCACGCCTGACCACCACCCTGCGTCAATAAGGCCGCCACCCGCCAACCACGCGCCGCCATAGGCCAGGCCCAACCCAAAGGACGGGCTACCCTGGTACGGCAAGCCGGACATATAGCCGACGCCGTTCGGGGAGGCGGTCATGGCAACAGCCCGCCAATGCCGCCTCCCTCATTGGGCGTGACGACGCCATAGGCTGTGTTGACGGCATCCACCGACGACGCCGCCCACCAGCCGCCGTTCATGACCCCGCCCTGCGCTAACCAATCCTGGCCATACGCAAAGCCAAGGTTGTCGTAGGATGACCCGATGCCCGTGCCATACGACGCGCCATAGGCGCCGGAGGCCGCGCCAAAAGGCAGGCGCAGCCCAATGAAGGCAGCGTTCGCATAGATGGGCGAGGCGGCGCGGATGGCCCACGGATACACCGGCTGATAGCGTTGATAGCCGCCCACGCGGCCCACCGCCGGCGGCCGGGAGGCATTGCCTATCGTTGTCAACCGGATCAGTTCGCCCTGCGTTTGCTGCCACAACGCCGCCAGGTTGGTGAAAACCTGGTTGAGATTGGCCGAGTCGTCGTCGCCACTGGTGTCGATCATCTGACGGACAGCGCCTTGTGCAATCTCAATGGCGTCACGGCGAGCGTACAACTCGGGAAGATCGGAGTGGACGCGGGCATAGGGCGTGCGCCTTTGCAAGAGCAGGGGGACGGTCGTCTGGAGGGCCATGGTGTAACGCACGTCCACCACGTCCGTCACCTCGCCCACAGAGCGCACGATCTGGGACGCCAGATCATCAAACGTGAGGGGTTGGGGCGTGAGAGGCGTCGTGAGGGGGGCGTTCGTGACCATGACGCGGTATCCTTTTGCTAAGCACCTGACCCTACGTTCGGCACGGTTTCTCGGGCGAATCACGCCTGACAAAAACGTGCCAGATTTCTGAGCACATGCGTAGGAGGACGAAAACACCATGGTCGACGATGCCGAGTCGTATCACAAGATCAAACAGCCGTGCGATCATCACCAGGCAACAATCGCCGCGTCCGTGGACTTTGACGTAACGGTCGTCCATGGGCGCCTCGTCACGTCCGCGATCATCACGTGGGTCTGACAGCTGCGGAGCAAGGTGGGACGAGAACGAACCATCGACTCTCTTTGCCGCTCACATTCAGCAACGCACGACGGCCATCACGGGATGGGGTAAGGACCGTCGGATGACCTATCCGCGGAGAGACACCGGACGCGCGACTCATGAGATGGATGACATACCGCAATGAGCGCCGAGACGCATCTTGACCCACGCATCGCCCGCAAACGCGCCCGCATTGAGGCAGAATGCGCAGACGACACACGATACATGCGGGAGGAGGAGGGCGATGCGCACGACAAGACCGTTGTCTGGGAGAATGACGTATCGCTCAAGGGAACGGTACACATCACCTACTCAGGCCGCCCCATCCTCTCTGAGATCCGACTGAGTGAGCCGTTTTAGACGGCGGGCGCGGGTGCGGCGAGATCGTCAGGGATCGGTGTCGTCATGTTCGGCACGCCCGCCTGGGGCAGTGTCGGCGGATTCTCCGTGCGCAGCGGGTCCACCGTCCCGCCCAACGTCGCGTCGCTCGTGTCCGCCACGTTCAGATCGTCGGCCAGGCCGATGGCCCCCACGTGGAGCAGCTCGGCGAGGCGGTCGGCATCGACGCCCGGGGGGAACTTGTCGCTGCGCACGACCTCGCCGCGCATGAACGACCCCACCGCGTCGTGCAGGATGACATAGCGCGTCACCGCCTTGGTTTTACTGGGCATTCGTCCGCCCTCCCTCTGTTTAGCAATTGATCCTAACTATAGCACTAGGGAAGTAAAGCGCGGGTCCACCATTGTGGCCGTCGTGCACCTCAATGTTGGCCGGGGGGCGGCCATTGCCCTGGCTGTTGTCGATGACCTTCATGTATGCGCCGGGGGCCATGCCGGGGTTATTGGCGTTGCGCACCATCTTGAACTCGCCGATGACCTGCCCCAGGGGACGTCGTCCGACGAGGATGGCCACGTTGTCGGGGATGAACGGCAGGAAGGGGTTGGCGACGGTGGGCGTGAGCGTGGCCACGGTCGTGGGCGCGCCGAGAGCCGTCTGGATGAGGGCCGGCGCGCTGGTGTAGCCGGAGCCGACATTGGTGATGACGACACTGGTGATCGCGCCGCCCGCGATGACGACGGTGGCCTGGGCGCCCGTGCCGCCGCCGCCCGTGAAGCCGACGGTGGGGTACGTGCCGTTGGTATAGCCCGCGCCGCCTGCGGTGACGGTGACGATGGTGACGCCGCCCTCGACCAGGTAGCCCTCGTCGTACTCGACGATGTTCGGCAGGTTGTCCATCGTGAACAGCGTGTTGATTTCGGCGATGCTGTTGAACGTGCCGAAGCCGCCGGTGCGCCGCCCGGCCAGGTCCTGTTGGTTTTGATTGCCGAGCATGTTGTTGCTCGTCTTTTGGTTAACGTAGAGACGCGCGTCGCTGCCGAACGACACGGAGTGTCCGCGGTGCAGCAGCTTGACGCTGCGCAGGTCGCCCAAAATCGTCGCTAGCGTGAAATTGGCCCAGGGGTTGGCGGCCGTGAACTGCTGCATCGTGTAGGAGTCGGTATGGATGATAGCGCCCGTCGGTCCCGGCACCGCGAAAATGCCATAGGACAAGAGCGTCCAGATGATGGACTCGACGCGGTCCAGGCGGCGATTGAGGAGTTGGTCCTGGCACTCCGCGACCAAGTCGCGCGCGTCAATGGCCTGGTTGAACGTGCCCCAGGCGCGGCGCAGCGTCAACTCACGTTCGTCAATGGGCAGCCACTCGCCGTAGACACCCGGTTCCATCATGAACCGTTTGCCGCCAACGCGCTGCACCTTCGGCGGATCGCCGTTCAGTCCGCGCGCCTGTTGCATCCCGACGTAGTTGTCCTTTTGCTCCCACATGACCTCAGCATAGTCACTATCGACCATGGGGAACTCGGCGAGGATGGGGCGAAGGGCAAGGAGATTCGGTAGTTTGTCCTGCGCAATCCTCTGGACGGACGCAGCCTGGGGCAAGATATATTCTGGCATGGACGCCTCCTTGAGGGCGCAGGGGGAAAGTTAATGTTGATACACCCGGTTAGACCCGGATGAACATGGATGACCCGCGAACGAATCATCCATATGTGGCTTAACCCAAATGGATGATTCCCTGGGCGATGTTGCCTTCGGTGAGGCGAGCCGCGAGCTTGGCGATGGCGGCTGTATCAAGGCCGACCAACTCCTGCGTGCGGAACGTGCCGCTGTAGAAGGCGTCCGTGGAGGGATGTGTCTGGCCCCACTCGCCAACGTTCGTGATGTTGCCGGCGGTATCGACGGTGCAGGCATAGCGCAGCAGGTGCGACGGGTTCTGGGTGCCGTCGGCGTTGCCCGCTGCGTAGGGGCCATAGACACCAGGCGTGGCCGTGATTTCGCCGAGCACCGTGCCACGGGGGTAGACGACCGTCCCCGTGGCGGCGGGCTTCAGACCCACCGTTTGCTCGTGGGCGTCGTGGGCGTAGAGGGGGTCCAGGCGATTGTTCGCCAGTTCGTAGGTGTTCACGGGTTGCGTGGGCATGGTCGGTCTCCTTTCGACGGTGGGGAATAGGGTGGGCGTGAGCGTCACACCCTGGAGTGAAGATAGGCTACGTCGTGGAGGCGGTCCCGGTGGACCCGGTGGACCCGTTGGCACGGCTGGCGATGGTCAGCCGACCGAGCTGGGTCATCTTGAGCATGGCGTCCGCTTCCTCGTCGACCGAGGGGGTCTGCGCGCCCTGTGCGCCGGGCGTCACACCGGCGTTGGGTAGGCCGAACAAGCGGGTGCCGCCCTTTGGCAGGTCGCCGAGTGCGGAGACCTGCTCCGTCGTCAGCGTGTGACCGACGATGTCCACGAACTCCTTCGTGAGCAGCGCCAGGCGGCTCGTCTGTTGCTCCGTGCCGTCCGCGTTCTGACCGAACGTGACAGCGCCGTGCAGCGCGTCATCTTCGACGGCCAGCATGTAGCGCGTCACCAACGTCTCGCGCTGGTAAGGGAACGCCTTATTGGCCGTGATCTGCGCGTCGGCGAAGGCCACCGCTTCGCTCTGGATGCGCTTACGGCGTTCCTGCGTGTAGTTGGCCATTAGCGTCGTGTTCTGAGCCGCCAGGGTCGTGTTCGCCGTCTGAAGGGCTGTGACGGCCTCCTGGACACGCGTGAATTGCGTCTGCATCTCGGCAAACTGCGCGACCGTCACCGGCGTCACGGTTGGCTCAGTCGTCGTCAGCGGCGTGGTGGGCTCGGGCATCGTCGTGTCTCCTTGTGCGGTTTGTCCCTGCGCAAAGGGGCTGTGCGTCGTTTGGCCGTTGATGAGCGGTTGGAGGTTCTGGGCGGGCGTCCGTGACTGCTGCTGCTCCTCGGAACCGATAAGAGGGCAACTGGCCCCCTGCTTGACGCTGACGTCGTGGATCATCTGCAGGTCGGCCATGTCGGCGTCGGAGTGGCGCTTACCCGAGAAACCGACGCTGGCAAACGTCGCGTCAGCGAAGGCGGCGTACTCCGCGAAGAGAGCCGCCTCTTTCACGACGGGGTTGAGGCAAAGTCCCAACCGCACCAGGCGCTTCTTACCGTCGATGAGGTCCCACACCGTGGAGACCTTGCGGCCAGCCTCGGCCCACAGGCGGTCGAGCCAACGGGGCGCCTCGACCGTGCCGAACATCTCCGCGCCGTCGTCGCTGGCCCACACGCTCACGAGCTTGCCAAGTTTGCCGTCCAGGAACGTCTTGACGCCGTTGGAGGTGATGTGCTCCAATTCCAGGTCAACGGGACCGGAAAAGGCAGCGGCCGCCTGGCGGATCTCGTCGGCCGTCATCACGAAGTCACGCTTAGGGCGGTAGTCGCCGGCCTTGAAGATCAGGCCGGTGCGGCTCACCGTGGCCGCGTCGTCTTTATCCGCGCTGCTGGCCGTCAGTGAGAACTCAGCCACGTCCGTCAGATTGATCGTCTCGTGCGTCTCGCCCATGGCCCCCTCGTCCTCACTCATCCCCGTCGATAACGGAAACGGGTCGTTATCCATGATGTCTCCCGCCATGAGCCGGCCGTACAAGCGTTGGAGATACGCGTCAAATCGCCTATCACTCCCTTGTGCCATGAGTGCCGCCCCATCCGCCAGTGCCGCCGATGCCGTCTCCATCACAATGCCTTTGCTGTACGCGTTGAGGACAGCAGGATTGATAGAGCTTCCCCGACACACCGCCGGCGTATTACCCAACTGGTCAGAGATCGTTTTGACCACGCGCGTGATCGTCGTCCGCGCCTCGGTCTCCGAGGCGGGGGCCCCCGCCTCCGCTAACAAAGAGGCGGCCGCGCTGGTCGCGTCGTGCGTCCTGAACTGCTTTGCCGTGACGCCAAACGCATGGAGATAGTCATTGACATGCACGTCGGTCAGCGGGCGGAGAGCCTGAGCGGCGCCCTCGTGATAGCGAAAGAGGCGCGTCTGGGCGCCCTCATCGGCGGGGAGGCTTTTGAGGTGGGCGGCCGCCCTGGCCGTCGGCGCGTCGTCAACCGTGGTCTCGTGCGCAACATTGTGCTTCCCCGTAAACCGGAGCGTGACCGCTCCGTCCTGCACGGCCGCGTGGTCAGCCCGCAGGCTCGACGCTCCGAATGTCTCGTTCTCCTGGGCGTAACGTTCACTGCCCACACGTAAATGAGCGTGGTCAATCAGTGAGATAGCGGCCGCGGCCACGCGCTTTTTGTGCGCGTCCTCTAACGCCAGGCCGCGCTGGACCTGAGCGCGGATGTGCGGTAGGCTCGTGGCAAAGGCATGGACGGCTCCAAACGTCTTGGCGTCCCGCGCCGCCACGGCAGCCGCCCCATACCCATACTGCGTGCGCCCTTTGCTATCCTTCCATGTCGCTTGCACCTTGCCGTCAGGGTCAGGGTTGACCCACACGTCCCAACTCCGGGGCGGGACAATGACACCGCGCGACGGCCGCCGTCGCGCGGTGCTCCACGGATGCGGGCGCCCCGCTCGGGGCCTGAACAGTCCCGCGCGCTGGCTCTTTCTCGTTCACCGCCTGAATGAACGCCGCGGCGCTGGCCGCTGGGGTGTGATGCGGGAGGGGGCCAGCGCCATGCTCGGTGTACTGGGGATGCTGATCGTAGCCAGCAGGAGCCGCATGGCGGCGCTGTTGCTCCTCATCCTTGAAATGCGCCAGATGTGCGCCTAATAGAGACGCGGGGCCATGCGTCGCGACGCCGTTGGTAAAGCCCACGTGGACACCACGAATGGTGCGCCATTCGACGACAGGCGCCGTATCGCTCATGTTCGAGTCCGCCTCCTTCCTCTCTGCGATACGGCGCATGGGATAAGCGCGCGGTGACTGAGAGGCTTAAGGTTGAATGGCCGAAGAGATCGGCCTTGTACCGGCTATGCCCTGCCCGATGACGGCCGGAGACGCCGCTGAAGGGTGGGCGCGGGGATTCGAATCCTACCCTGCGCGCTGTCCCTTTCCCCTGGCGGGCGGCGTGGGCGGCGTGGGCGGCGTGGGCGGCGTGGGCGGCGTGGGCGGCGTGGGCGTCATTGGGGCCGTGAACGTCATTGGGGCCGTGCCGGATGCCTTCGTCGCTGCCGTGGGAGGGGGCGCCCCTGAGTCGGGCGCACCGTCCGGCCCTGCTGTTCCATTGGGATCAGCGGGGGTATCGGCCGTCACCGCCGGTCTCTCGCTCTCTTCACGGGGCGTGGCCCCGAGCAACGTGTCGTAATAGGCCAACTGCGACGGGGCGATGAATCCGGCCGTCTGGAGGGAGGCGATGCCGGACATCAACATGCCCATGTCCTGCTGCTCCGTCACGCCCAACTGCACGCGCGGCACAAGCGTGGACGCCGCCTGGCCGCCCAGGTTGTAGCGGATGAGGGGGCGCAAGATATCGTGCTCGATCATGCGCGCGACCGATCGCTTGATCTGCCGGATGACGATGGCCAACACGTCCTGATGGACCGTGGCCGCCGCCCGCGTCTGGTGCTGGCTCTCTTCCGTACTCAGCGTGCTATTTAATACTGCCTTTGTAATCTGTTGATCGAAACGTTGGAAGGCGTCCAGAAACTGATGGCCGTCGCCGCTCATCTCTAGCGGGCGCACCTCAGCGCCGTTCGGAAAGGCCAACACGCTGCCATTCTGGAACAGTTCGAGCGCCGCCACCATGTCCGTCTCCGGCGTCGCAAAGACCGCTTGTTGCGCCAGGGGATCGAGGTAGACCGTGCCGTCCGGGTTGAAGCGCGGCTTCTCCGCCGCTTGGGGCGCTGTGAATCCAAGCAGGGAGGGTGTGGCAAACTGGGTGAGGTAGCGCAGGAACTCGGACGCGATCTGGAGTTTCTGGTTCCACGGATCAAAGGCCGCCCGAAGCAGTGACGAGCCGCGGGGGTCCCGGTTCTTGGGGCGGAACGTGAGGACCGCGAACTTCTCCCGCGGCAACAGGTTGGGCACGGTCTCGATGCTCGTCAGGATTTGCCCCGCCAGGACGGGCATCCCCTGTCCAGGAATAAGACCAACGAGGCCCAGCGTGTTGAGGTAGGCGTCCACGACGAACGCCGTCGATTCGCGAGGCCGCACGGCCAATGTGCGCAGGATGAGGGCGCGCTTCCCCGTGTAGGCGGTGTCGTAGGCATACACCTGCTCGGCCACGCGGTTGCCAAAGGCGAGGGCGTCCAGCATGTCCCACAGGACGTCGTCGAGAGCGGGCGAGAGATCGGCCAGCACCCGCTCGCACAGCGTCACCATGTCCGATGCGCGCTGGTAGAGGGGATCGTCTTCGTCGTCGATGGCGGGCTTGAGCGTGACGCCATTGCCCAGGATGCCCGTCTTCAGGACGCTGAGACAGCTCGTGACCTGCGCGTCCGTCACCATGCGCTCGTAAATATCATCCCCGAATGAGCCGGTGATGTCGTCGATGGACCAGGGCAACGAGTGGGGAATGTTTTGGTACCACGTCCAGCGCCCGCCGGCCACGTACTCCTGCGTCGGATCGGAGCGCAGGCGCGCCTGTTGACCCTTGACGGGAGGCAGTCCGCCGTTGAGGGAACCGGGCAGTCCACCCGTGGTGATCGTGTCCTGGATCAGCGTTGTGGCAGAGGACGGCGCCTTCGACGGTGGTGAGGGCATTGATGGCCCTCCTTGTCAGGCAGCGGGTGGTAGAATGAGAGCAAAAAGTAGAATGAGAGCAAAAAGTAGAATGAGAGCAAAAAGTAGAATGAGAGCAAAAAGTAGGGGGCGCGTCCATGCCTGTCGATGGTCTCGCGGCAGAAATTATGGACCAATTTCGTTGTGTGTTGGTAAGAATTGAGCAGAGAAGCCCCTGCGCTCTCTATGCGCACAATGAGCGGCCATGGACACGCGCCACGGTTATCTGTGACGATGGCTTAGAGCCTGTGTGTAAAGCAATTTGTGGGGGTAAACGGGCTTTCGCATGGGCGGCATCCTCGAAAGCAACGGTACTGATAACCCCCGTTTTCGCATGTTTCAGCCGCTTAAAAGCCTGTTTTCGGCTTTACACACAGGCTCTAAGAAATGCGGTTGCCATGGACAGGGACGATGAACGATTTAGGGACCGCCTATCGCGTCACAATCACGAAGGACGTACTGCCGCCACCGGAGTGATGGGACCATAGGGAGGACAGAGAGACGAGCATGAGATGCAACGAATGCGACGGTCCTGCAGGGCGGCGTGACGGATACAAGCAGGAACCGCTTTAGCGTGGCCGCCGATTAAGCGGCGTCACAGGTGACAGCGCGCCCTGCCGCACGAACGATTGCTGACGCTGCCCGCCGGTGGCGTACGTGGCCGGCGCAGGCAGATGGAGATGCTGACGTACCTGCTCCGCGATGCCCATGGCCATCACCCGATCATCATGGAGATTGCCGCTGGCGCCCGTGGCCCCGTTGTCCTTGATAGCGTACGTCCGCGCCTCTGCGATGAAGGCAGCGTCCCGGTACGGCCGGCGCTCCATGATCGCCAAAGCCAGGGCCGCGATCATGATCGGCTTCGTCTTGGTGTTCGTGGGCCATCCCACGCGCTCTCGTGCGCCCTCCGCCTGATCGTAGTCCGTGTGCTGATAGAGAGTCGGGTAGTGCTCAATCTCTGTCAGCGCCAGGAGAACGGCCGGACCCGGCGTGTTGCGCTCGACGGCCAGAGTCGCGCAGTTGTACGACCGGCACAGGCGGGCCAGGTAATGGGCAAAGGTCAGTGGTTCCCAGTGCCCATGCAGCGCCGCCGCCTCCACGCCGCGCGCATGGTCCAAGATGACAGCCGCGTCATAGTCCCTGGTGACGAGCCCCTCCGCTGTATCCGCGCCACAGACGTACAGGTTGCCTGGGACGGGCTCCTCCCATACCTGCAGCATGCCGGCCCCATCTAGAGGATCAGTCCTGGCGGGGGGGCTACAGGACAGGCGGCCAATAGCCGTCAGAGCATCCATGTCGAAGCGTCCACGACCCGACAGCGCGAAGGCAGTGGCCGGCGTGGCGGGAAACTCCTGATGCTTAAACCACGTTTCCATGCCCTGCGTGTTGCGTTCGTACCACGCCTGATCGCGCCCTGGCCGCACGTCCCACGGCAAGAAGATGCCGTGCATGGCGCCCGGCTCGCCGTTCTCCCACGCCAACCATTGCTCGTGAAAGATGTCGCCAGCGCCGTGCGCGGTGGAGATGACCAGGATTTTGTTGCCGGCCGAGCGCGCCGTGATGGACGCCGCCTGGAAGATATCGCGGCCATACTCCTGGTGCGCGAACTCGTCCAGAATCAGGAGCTGGCAGTTGAGGCCGCGCGCACTGCCCTCTGTCGCCACCTGCGGCAGGATGCGCGAGCCGTTCGCTAACTCAAGCGTTTCGGTCAGGCGCGGGTTGCGCAACGGCTGCCGGAGCCAGGAGGGGAGATGATCCCAGGCGATGCGGACCTTCTTGGCGAACTCCTTGGAATGTGGTCCATCCTGACTGATGACAATGACCTTGTTGTGCAGGTGAAAGTTGACCTGCCACAGCGCGTAGGCGGCCGCCAGTTCGGTCACGCCTAACTGACGGGCCTTGAGCATCACGCACTCGAGAGACGCGATCCAGGCCGCCAGCGTCGCGCGCTGGTAGTCGTAGAGGTGGAAGGGGATGACGCCGACGCCGGTATCGGCTTCGACCATGCAGTACGTGTCGATGAAATAGGCGGGATCGCGCGCACAGCGGCGGCGTTCCTCTGCGCGCCACGCGCTCTGGGCGTCGTCCCACAGACCACGCCGTTCCAACTCCTCGGCCAGGCTAATCCGTTCCAGCAAGTCCAAGCGCGCGAGCGCGGGCGAGGAGGGCATCATCGCTCAGCATCTCCCACTGCACCTGCGTCCGGGTCTGGTCGGTTGCCTCACCATGCTCGATGCGCTGCGTATCCTGCGCGCCCTTCGCCAAAGCGACGACCTCGCCCGCTTTGAGAGCGGCGATGGCTTTGGGATCGGCGGCCACGCACTGCAGCCACTTGAGAACGATCACCTGCTCCGTCTGGGCGATATTGAAGCGGGCGCGGCGCAGGGTGTCCGCCTCGGTGAGGCGGGCGTGCTTGTCGCGCTCGGCGGCTTCGGCGGCGATGGCCTCGTCGTGCTGGCGGACGCGCTCAACCCAGGCGTGCTGCCCGCTCCACCGATCGATGAGGCTCTTGTTTTTGCTACACTGTTGCGCTACTTTTGCCGTGCTGCGTTCCGACCCCATATCACGGTACAAAGTGAAGGCTTCAAGCGATTGTGAGGACTCGCGCATTGTCACCTACCCGTGGCGTACCCGTGGCGTACCCGTGGCGTACCCGTGGCGTACCCGTGGCGTACCCGTGGCGTACCCGTGGCGTACCCGTGGCGTACCCGTGGCGTACCCGTGGCGTACCCGTGGCGTACCCGCCATGAAGTCGTACGCGTCGCCTGTTGCTTCTAGAACGGGACGAACACCCGTCAGACCCTGGAATCTCTTGCAAATCACGTCAGCGTAGCAGGGATCGATCTCAAGTAACCGAGCCGCCCGACCTTCAATGTGCGCCGCTACGAACGTCGTGCCACTGCCGCCAAACCCGTCATAGATGATGTCGCCCGCATGGCTGCTGTTGCGAATAGCGCGGGCAATGAGTTCAACCGGCTTCATGGTCGGATGCTCATCACTCTTGGGCGGGCGGGCGATCTCCCATAGGGTGTCCTGGGTGCGGTCGTCAACGAAATAATGGGACGCGCCTTCTTTCCACCCATAGAAGATCGGTTCGTGTCGGTCGTGATAGTCGCTACGCCCTAAGACGAAACTGCTTTTGACCCAGTTCAGGGTTTGCCGCCAGACATCTAATTCAAGCAACACCGTACCGAAGATATGATGGGGCGGCCCCGGCGGGGCCGCGACATACCACACGCCCCCGGCGCGACAGACGGTCCAGGCGTTTGTGAGGGCGTCCCGCAAAAACTGTTCAAGGTGATCGCCGTCAAGCGCGTCATTCTTGATCGCAGTTCGCTTCTTATCCTCACCGTGCCACACGCCTTCATACGCCACACCATAGGGTGGGTCGGTCCAGACCATAGCGGCCTGCGCTCCGTCCATCAGCCGCTCCACATCGGCGAGGACGGTACTGTCACCAACGAGTAAACGATGCCGTCCCAGCACGATAAGATCACCGGGCCTACTGAGAGGTTCCCCCTGCGGCACAGCGGGTACCGCGTCAGGATCACCCTCCAGTCCCGAGCCCAGGGGCATCTCTTGCGCCGCCTCGACGCGCGCGAGCAGGTCGTCCAGCGCCTGCGCGTCGTACCCGGTCCCGTCGATAGAGGGCAACGTCTGCAACAACTCAAGCAAAAGGCCGCCATCCGTACGGTGGAGGTCCGAGAGGCGATTATCGGCCAGCATGATCTTGATGGCCTGCTCGTCGTCCACATCAGCCGCCGCCGCCGCGATGGTCTGCCGCTCCATCTGGAGCATGGCCATAGAGGTGTGATTGCCCTTGATGATGCAGCCCTGAGACTGACCGCCCTGGCGCGCGTTAAAGACGATAGGCACGTAGTGTCCGTGACTGCGAAGGCTTTCGACGATAGCGTCCACATCGCCGGCGTTCGGGTTGAGAGGGTGAGGTCTGACGGATGTGATGGGAATGGCGAGGTGCGCGATAGTCGCGCGAATGCCGTCAATCACGTCCTCAGAGGCGGCTGCCACGTGTCAGGCCCCCTTGTCTTTGCACGGCCACGACGTTCGGTAGGGCCGCATGGGCCAGAAACGACGAAGCGCCTCCCAGCCGTGGGCCGGAGGCGCTCTGCGAAAGAACCCGTAGGGTTATGACCAGGGTGTGCCCATGAGTCCACCATAGTATAGAGATACTAGTGAGGACCGGGCGATAGTCTATGGCCGTTCAGGTTCCGGTAGGGACACCTAAACGTCTAGCGTCATTCTGACAGATAAGGCGCGCAAAGCGCAAGGGGTTCGTTGGGGGAGTTATCCACAATGTCGCGGAGTTGTCCACAAACGGCTGTATCAGGTGTCGTCACCGTTGGTTCCTATCACGCGCCCATCAGGAGACTGAACGAGGCGCACGTGCTTTTGCCATTGGGCAAGGCTGGTTAGCAACTCTTGGTGGTATTCTCCGTCCTCGGCATCGTCCTCGGCATCGTCCTCGGCATCGTCCTCGGCATCGTCCTCGGCATCGTCCTCGGCATCGTCCTCGGCATCGTCCTCGGCATCGTCCTCGGCATCGTCCTCGGCATCGTCCTCGGCATCGTCCTC
>JAABUQ010008174.1_pt1 | contig 14809 bp, 13 predicted proteins | sample 5560001 | NCBI WGS metagenome assembly JAABUQ01 (sample SAMN10711888, study PRJNA513371) | rock metagenome | isolation source: Antarctica rocks | place: Antarctica: Victoria Land, Finger Mt nord | collected 2015-12-18 | reverse complement strand
TCCGAACCAGCCGAAGGCCAGCCCGACGCCGCCGAAGACGAAGGCGTAGCCCGCCTCGCCGCCGATGGTCATGAGAAAAAACAGCAGTCCTCCGATTACGAGCGCGGCGAACGCTTTCATACCCAGGAAGTCGGCCGGGGTCCAGCGGTACGGGTTGCCGGCCAGCCCGAGCTTGCGCTGGATCGCGTCCAGTCCTTTGACCTGACTCTCTTTGGGATGTTTCGAACGCGACTGCTGGAAGCGGCCAAGGGTCTCGGCTAGCTGACGAATGAACGGCCGCATCACCCGTTCGGTGAACGGCTGGCGTAGCTCGATCTCCTCGAGGCTGTTCGGGCGCTGTTTGAAGGCGGCCAGACGGTCGGCGACCACGTCCTTACCCGTGCGCGGCAGGTACAGGCCAAGCACGAGCAGTGCTACGCCGAGTCCAGCGAGAACTGCGAACAACATGATGAGCTGGCTTAGACCTCGATCGCCACGAGCTTGCGAATGACGAGCGACCCCATAACGATGCCCACGCAGGCCGCCCCAGGCAGGACCAGCCACGGACCTGGCGTGAACAGCGCACCCATGTACGCTGGCGCGATCAGCATCAGCAGTCCGCCGATGGCCACCGGCATGCCCGACAGCACGTAGCCGGCCATGCGACCCTGGGCGGACATCGTACGGATCTCGCCATTCAGCTTGACCCGCTCGCGGATCGTGCTGGCGATTGAATCCAGAATGCGAGACAGGTTGCCGCCGATCTCGAACTGCACCAGGATCGCGGTGACGAGCAGCTCCAGGTCATCGCTGTTCAGCCGACGATTCAGGTGTAACAGCGCTTCCTGGGGCCCAACGCCCAGGCCGATCTCTCGCACGACTCGCTGAAACTCGTCAGCGATGGGCGGTTCGGCTTCGCGTGAGATCATCTCCATCGACTGCACCAGGCTCATGCCCGAGCGCAGCGAGTTGCTCATCAGCCCGATCGTGTCGCCCAGCTGATTGTTGAAGGCTTTGAGACGCCGGGCCTGTCGCATGCCCAGCCAGATCTTGGGCACGAACCAGCCGAACGCTCCGAAAAGGCCGGCCACGAGGCCGGCTCCGGAGATGAACCACGCCAGCGAGGCAACGAGGACCGCCGCCGTGAATTGAAGGATCAGGAACTCGCCGAGGGTCAGCTTCAGGTTCGCCCGAGCAAGATCCGTTCGCAGTGCCCCCGCAAACGTGCGGCCCGAGATGGATGCTTCGACCCGTCTGGCCAGCATGCCGGTGACCTGGACCGAAGCGGCCTCTTTCTGCTCTTCATCGGTCAACTGGTAGGCGCGCCCGCCGTAGCGGCGGAGGCGCTTGTCCACGACGGTGCGATCGCGCCGAACCGCGCGCTCGATGCCCCAGACAAGGCAGATCAGGGCGGCGCTGGTAAGGATCGCCAGCAGCGCCTCGACAGACATGATCTAGAAGAACCCGGGCGCGAGGCCGAAGATGGACGGCGGTAGTTGAATGCCCGACTCCTCGATCTTGTGCATGAACTTGGGCCGCACCCCGGTTGGCTTGATACTGCCGATGACCTTGCCGTTCTCGAAGGACTCCTGCTCGAACAGGAACACGTCCTGGAGGGTCACCTTTTCGCCTTCCATGCCTTGCACTTCGGTGATGTGGGTCAGTTTTCGGGAGCCATCGCGCATGCGGCTCTGCTGGACGATCAAGTCGACGGCCGAGCTGATCTGCTCACGGATGGCCCGAATCGGCAGATCCATGCCCGCCATGAGCACCATCGTTTCGAGACGCGCGAGCATGTCGCGGGGCGTATTGGCGTGGCCCGTGGTCAGCGAGCCGTCGTGCCCCGTATTCATCGCCTGCAGCATGTCCAGTGCTTCGCCAGCGCGACACTCGCCTACGATCACCCGATCAGGTCGCATGCGCAAGGTGGATTTCATGCAATCGCGGGCGGTGACTGCGCCACTGCCCTCGATGTTGGCCGGTCGTGTCTCGAGACGCACCCAGTGGTCCTTGGCGAGCTGCAGCTCAGCCGAGTCCTCGATGCTGACGATGCGCTCGTCGTCAGGGATGAAGTTGCTGAGCACATTCAGCAGGGTGGTCTTGCCTGAGCCCGTGCCGCCTGAGATGACGATGTTCAGTCGCGCAACCACGCACGCTCGCAAGAACTCGGCAATCTCGGGCGTCATCGATCCGAAGCGGATCAGGTCGTCCACGGTGAGCTTTTCTTTGGTGAACTTTCGGATGGTGATGCAAGGGCCGATCAGCGAGATCGGCGGGATGACGACGTTGACACGCGAGCCGTCGGGTAGGCGGGCGTCCACGATGGGGCTGGCCTCGTCGACGTGGCGGCCGAGTGGAGACACGATGCGGTCGATGACCCGCCGCACGTGTTCGTCGTCGTCGAAATGAACGTCGCTCAAGAGCAAGCGGCCCTTGCGTTCGAAATAGATCCGCTTGGGGCCGTTGACCATGATCTCGGTGACGGTCGGGTCGATGAGCAATGGCTCGATGGGACCGAACCCGATGACGTCCGCGGCGAGCTCCTCGAACAGGCGCTCCTTCTCGGCGCGGGTCAGGACGAGATTTTCAGCCTCGATGATCTGGTCGAACAGGTTCTTCAGGCGGTGGCGGACCTCGACGCTGTCATTGGTGTCCGTAGACGGGTCGAGCTCAGAGATCAGCTTGCGCTTGACGCGCTCCTTGAGGCTGCGCTGGGCTTCTGTTGCCTGTGATTGGGCTGGGGCCACGCGCAGCGTGGAGTCCGGCGGTGGCGCGACTGGCGCGCTCTGGATTGCCTCGTTCGGCACCGGGTTGGGAAGTGTGGGCGCCGCCGCCCCGCCATGTTCCAGCCGTTTGAGTAAAGACATCAGTGGCTCTTCAGTGACCGGCGGTCGCGAGGCTGGGCGGCGGCGCGAGGTTGTACTTCTGCTGCATGTAGTTGAAGTTGACGACGAGATTGCTGTCGGCCTGCTGATCGTCGGCTGGCGAGCGCAGCACCATCTCGATGTTGCTGCTCTTGTAGTAAGTGGCCGCGTCCTTGAGCCACTTCAGTACCAACGATTCTTCTGGCTGAACGATGAAGATGATGTTCGCGCCGGCCAGCGACGCGGCCGTGCCCTTGCCACTCGGATCACCCGTAGCTGGCACCAGCGAACCGTCTGGCGCGTAACTACCGATCTCCTGAATACGCAGGTCCTGGAGCATGATTCGCGTCTGCAGGTAGGGAATGGGATTGGCGTTCACTGCGTCGCGCTGTTCCGCGCTCAGGCCCTGGGGTGCATTGATCGTCGTGTACAGCAGGTCGACGCGGTCGCCAGCCCGGAGCGCGTTCACCGTGGCCAGCGAAAACTGGGTGCCAGCGAACGAGACCGGCATCACGTACATCACTTTGCCCTTCTCGATCCGGAAAGACGGCGCATTCTTGACGGCTACAGGACCGATCTTCTGGGTGTTGACCACTTCGCCCCGGATGATCGCGTCTGGGCTGAATTTGCCTACTACGTCCTCGATTTTTGTGGCTGCGCCGGCCTGCACGAGATCGTCCGGGACAGTTCGCACGTTGACCATCGAGGCGGCAATCTCGGTGCGGGCGAGGATCTCGCCTGTGGCAATCACCACCCGCGCCGTCGGCAGAGATGCCTTCACGCGCTCAGCTTCGGAGACCTGCGAATAAACCGTCACGCCAACGCCCAGGGCCATAACCAGGCCGCCGCCGATCAGGATGTAACCAAGTCGCTTACGTTGCACGCCGTACTACCTCTCGTCTGCCGCATCGGATGTCTACAAGAGCATCGACATTCGGGGGGCGCGGCATTAATCAGGAAGGCAAGAGATCACCGGCCAGCAAAGGCCAAGGACAACAAAAAGCCCGACCTCCAGAGGAGGTCGGGCCGTTCGAATTCGGAAAGCCAACGCTTTGTTTTGTTTCTTAGACCGAACCGCCTAGCCTGCTCAACAGACTGCTGACTGCCGGACCGAAGACGATCAGACCTGCAATTGCTAACACGGCCACGAGCGCAATGATCAGGCCGTACTCGACCAGACCCTGAGCCCGCTCTTGGGCTCGGTCACGCAGTACCAACATATCAATCACTTCAAATGTTCTCCCTTGCCCGATTCACGTGTCGCAAAGTGAAGGTTTGCGAGCGCGGTCTCGACTGTTAGCGGGTTGCAAGAACCTCGCCCATGATACGTGCAGCAAGGGCTGTGCCGGTCCCGCCCGTACGCCGCGGAGTGGGCCCAACTCCCAACCCCAGTCGGCGCACTCGTACACTTGGTCAGCACGTGACCACTGTCGGCGACCGTTCAGCAGCCCCGATCCAGCGGGTGCGCGGCACCAACGACGTCCTTCCGCCTGAGGATGCCCGACTCCGCCGCCTCGAAGCCGATCTACGGCACAGCTTCGAGCGTTTCGGCTACCGGGGGATACAGACACCGATCCTCGAGCCCCTCGAGCTCTTCTTGCGCAAATCGGGCGACGAGATCGTCGCTCGCCTGTATGCCTTTTCACACCGGAACCGGCGGCTGTGTCTGCGCCCGGAGCTCACCGCCAGCGTCATGCGTGCGTTCGTCGACAGCATGCAGGGAGATGGCCTGCCAGTGCGGCTCCACTACGCTGGTCCGAGTTTTAGGTACGAGCGGCCCTCCCGAGGCCGCTCGCGCCAGTTCACACAGGTGGGTATGGAGCTCATCGGCGCCTCGGGCGCCGCGGCGGACGCAGAGGTGTTGTTCCTTGCCTGCGCCGGACTCGAGTCGGTGGGCATCAAGAAGTACCGGCTGGTCGTCGGCCACCTTGCCGCGACTCTGCAGCTGCTGGCCCAGCTCGGCATGACCGACCATGCCCAGGGGCTGGTGCTCGATCAGATGGAGCCCATTGGCCGCGGGCGAATTGACCTGGAGTCCGCCGTCGCGCGGGTCGTGGATCGGCTGGGGGGATCCAGCCCCAATGGATCGGCCAGCGATGGATCGGCTGACGTTCCTTCCGCTCTGGCGAGCCTGCCGCCCGAGCAGGCCACGGCGATCGCCGCCGACATCTTGAGTCGCGCCAGCCTGCCCCTCGAAGGCGGGTCCCGCCAACCCCGCCAGATCATCCAGCGCCTGCTGGCCAAAGCCAAACGCCCGGACCCGACCGACCAGGTCCGAGCCGCATTCGAATTCGTAGCCGACCTGCACGCGGCCGCTGGACAACCAGCACGTCTGGAGCGCGAGCTGCGGCCAGTGCTGGAGCAACGAGGACTCAGCACTGCACCCGTAGAGGAAGTGTCGGCAGCGCTGGACTTGCTCCACGCGTATGGACCGCTTGCAGATGGGGTGGAGATCGAAGTCGACCTCAGCCTGGCGCGCGGCCTGCGTTACTACACTGGCCTGGTCTTCGAGATCTACGTCGATGGCCAGGACGGACCCCTCCAGGTCTGCGGTGGGGGCCGCTACGACGACCTGGTGCGTGCCCTCGGCGGACGCGAGGCCGTGCCAGCGTGCGGCTTCATGTACGGGCTCGAACGAGTCGAGCTGGCTTTAGAAGGCGCCGAAACGATGCCCCAGCCGCCACACGTCCTGGTGGTCGGCGTAGACGCGGCAGATCACCCCGACGCGCTCGGCATCGCCAGCGCTCTGCGCACGATCCCAGATCTGGTCGTCGAACAGGATGTGCGCCTGCGCGGTGTGAAATCCGCGCTCCGGTACGCCGACCGCGCCACGATCGACCTGGTAGTCATCGTGGGCCAGCGCGAGCGAGACGACGGCACGATCATCCTGCGCGACATGCGCTCGGGCCAGGAAACGGTTGTGGCGCGTACGGACCTGGTGGCTCTCGTCCAGAGGCAACTCGGGTGAGCGTGCTGAGAATCGCCTTGCCGTCGAAGGGTTGGGAAGAAGACACCCTGCGCTTCCTGGGCTACTGCGGCCTGCGCGTCGACCGCAGCAACCCGCGTCAGTATCGCGCCCGCATGCGCGGCTTGCCTGGTGGAGCAGCCGAGGTGGTGTTCCAGCGTGCCACCGATATCTTCGAAGAGGTCAACGCCGGCACCGTCGACCTGGGCATCACTGGTTACGACATTGTGGCCGAGCACCGGTCGGAAGAGGACGAGATCGTCGTGGTCCACGGCGAGCTTGGCTTCCGTCGGTGTGCCCTCGTCCTGGCGGTGCCCGAGGGATGGGTCGACGTCACGGCGGTGTCCGACCTGGCGGAGGTGGCTGTTGAGCTGCGCTCGGCTGGTCGGCTCATGCGGGTGGCCACGAAGTATCCCAACCTGGCGCGGCAGTTTCTGTACGACCGCGGTATGACCTACTTCGAGCTGGTGGAAGTGAGCGGGGCCATCGAAGCAGCGCCGGCGCTGGAGACGGCCGACATCATTTGCGACATCACCTCGAGCGGGGTCACCCTGCGCGAGAACCGGCTCAAGAGCATCGCCGGCGGAGTCGTGGTCGAGTCACAGGCATGCCTGATTGGCCATCGCCGCGGACTCATGGCCGACCCCGAGCGTCTCGAGGCGACCGGCGGCCTGCTCGAGCTCATCGAGGCCTATCTTCGTTCGCGTCAGCAGGTCTCGATCACCGCCAACATGCGTGGCCAAAGCGCCGAGGGCGTTGCCAGACGCGTCCTCGGTAGTGGCGTGGTGGCTGGTCTGCGGGGACCGACCGTGGCCCGCGTCTTTCCCAAAGACCCGGCCGACGGCGACTGGTTTGCGCTGACGGTGGTCGTGAGAGAGGATGCGCTGCTGGCGGCGGTCGCGTCGCTGCGGCGGGCCGGAGCGAGCGAAGTGACGGCCACCCAGGTCCGCTACGTGTTCGAACAACGCTGCTGGACCTTCGAAGCTTTGAAGCGGCAGCTTCACGGCCCCGCGGCCGGAGAAGGGGACCTCGAGAAAACCACCGCCTGGTCGTCCTCGTAGTCAAGGCGCCAGCCCGGCTCCTGTCTGAGGTCGGTTATCAACTCGGATTGCTCGTTCGTGTCGAGCACGACGTACGTGATGGCGTACTTGTCGAGGAGCGCCCGCCAGCGCGGGGTTGGGAACACGACATCCAGGTAGTCGAACCACACCTGCGGCGGGTGGAGCTCGATGCGCCCGTCAAGGAACACCTGGTGGCGCGGCCAGGCTGCCCATTCGAGATAGCCGCCCCAACCCTGGCTGTTCAGCATCCGGCCGGTACCTGGCGGATCGTGCGTTCGCAGGTAGTCGCCGACGCGCACCGGCGTGTCCAAGCTGAGGAGGCCTCGTTTTTCCACGGGCAGGATCGGTATCGCGGTTTTCGTCCACGGCAGGCTGAACAGCGCCACAATCAGCAGTCCGGCCAGGATCAGACCGTTGACAAGCGGGCGATCGGGGCGTGGCGTCAGTCGAGCCGTAAGCACACCTCCGGCCAACCGGGCCGCGATGGGGGCGACCACCAGTCCCCACCAGACGATGGTGCGCACCGATGACCAGGCCAGATAGCCGAACACGATCAGCATCACGACTTCGACCCCGGTCAGCCGCAGACGCGACTTGAGCGCGAGTGCGGCGAACAGGCTAACGGAGGCAAAGAACAGGAGTCCCTCGCGCCAAAGAACCGTGGTGGGTGCCCACTCGGTGACGTAGTCCCGGATGACCGGATTGCTGCCGATGCTCGCGACATAGATGAGCGAGCCGGGTCCGAATGGGTTGACCAGGCTGGCCAGGACGCACGCACCCAGCGTGAACACGTACGGCAGCGCGGCGTGGAGACTGCGCGCGCTGACGAACCGGCCAGCCGCCCCGCAGGCAAGGAGCACGAAACCGGTGAAGAACGATCCGTGCAGATTCGTCCACAGCACCATCGTCGGTGGCAGCAGCCAGAGCAAGCGAGTGTCTTTGCGCCACTCGGCGCACATGATGGCTAGCAGGAACAGGGCAAAGAGCGGATATGCCAGCGTCTGCGGTCGCGGCGAGAGATTTGACGAGCCCAGCGCATACGCCAGCCAGACCGCGACACAACTCAGGCGAAGGTGGCCGCTCGCGGTGACGGCCGCGGCGAGCAGTAGTGCGTAGGTGGTGGCAATCACTAGCGCGGTGGCGGTGATGACCGCCGGCAGGCCACCCACCACGTTGAGTGCATAGAAGATCAGGTCGGCGCCCCATTGAATGTTGAGGATGGGTCCCAGGGTGGGTGGCGCGCTGGTGAACGGGTCGCTGCTGACGATTGCGCCATAACTCACCAGGTAGGCCCCGGTCAGGACTGTCCAGAACAGGTCAGGCAGCCCGATCGGGGTACTGGCTGGCCCGATGAAAGCCGCCGCGACGGTCAGCCCTACCCACACGTTGCGGATGGTCAGCGTGCGCCCGATCACCCCCTGACCCGCGCTGCCACGAGCCCGTTGTGCGCGTCGTACAAAATCTGCCAGTCGGCTGAGGCGCGGACCAGGTCGGCCGCCAAACGCTGCTGATCCAGCGATTCGAGCACGACCAGGTCGACATCCAGCCGCGTCAACGCGCTCGCCCACTGTTCGTGGCCCCTGGCGATGCGGACGTACTCCAGCCAGAAGTCTGAAGATTCGGAAGCGACTCCGCCCGAGGCGAGCACCACACGATCCGCTCCCACGCGGCGTTGCAGGTCGCTGGCCCAGCGCCAGTCGGCCAGGATGCTTCCACGCCCGCCGCTGGCTGCGACCGTCTCGGCAACGGCTTGTGGTAGTGGGGGTGGTCGGCTGTCGGCCAGAGTGAGCACGGCCATTACCAGACACAGAGCGGCGAGGATGGTCAAGACGGGAGCTTTGAAGCTCGCCGTCTTGAGCTGGCGGGCGAGGGGCAGGAGGATCAAGGCAGCGTCCGCCCAGCTGTTTCCAAGTCGCGCCAGGGCCAGACCGCCGCCGAGCAGAACCAGGGCCGCTTCCCAGACGGTGACCCGCCGATGCGCGTAGGTCAGGCTGAACCAGGCCAGCACCAGTGCAATGGCCCACAGCCCGCCAGGACTGCGTACCGAGAGTGGTTGCTCCAGTTCCGAGATCACTGACAGCACCGGGTCCGATTGAGCCAGCCGAAAGCCGCTCCATACCCCGGGCACGACCAGCGGCAGCACCGCCGCAAGCGCCACCACCCAAACGCTGGCTGCCCCTGGTTGCCGACTGCCTGCGCTCGGTGCCTCGACTACCATTCACTCGAACTATGCAGCACGCACCGATGACGCCACGCAGCGCCCACGTCCGCCGTGAAACGCGCGAGAGTCGCGTCGAGGTCATGCTGAACCTCGACGGCGCGGGTCACGCCAGGATCGCCACGGGGATCGGGTTCCTCGATCACATGCTCGACAGCCTGACCCGCCACGCCCGCTTCGACCTGACTGTCAACGCCGAGGGCGACCTGCACGTAGACCAGCACCATACTGCCGAAGACATAGGCATCACGCTTGGTCAGGCGCTGGATCAAGCGCTGGGTGAGCGGCGCGCAATCCGCCGCTTTGGCGATGCGATCGTGCCCCTGGACGAAGCTCTGGCGCAGGTCGCGGTCGACCTTGGCGGGCGGGGTTGGGCCAGCATCGACCTGCCTTTTCGGGGCCAGATGATTGGCGGGCTGAGTAGCGAGATGATCCCGCACCTCCTGCAATCATTTGCCATGGATGGTCGCTTCAGCCTGCACGTGCGCCTGCTGGCGGGCGAAAATGACCACCATCGCGCCGAAGCGACGTTCAAAGCACTTGCTCGCGCCCTAGACGACGCCACCCGGTTCGACCCCCGCCTTGGCAGCGAAGTCCCGTCCACCAAGGGCGTGATCTGAGTCTCGCCCGCCGCTGTGCGGCTCCGTTCGGATATTCATAACAGTGAGAGAAGACCTCGGTGGGAGCCGCGTAGCGGCGGGCGAGTACCGGGTACAAGCTGTGGCGCCCGCGCGTCAGGCATGATCGACCTCCACGTACACACCACCGCCTCTGACGGGCGGTTGCTGCCCGCGGAGGCGGTGGGGGCGGCGGCGGAGCGGGGGCTCTCGGCGATCGGCATCACCGATCACGACGTCCTCTCAGGTCTGGCGGAAGCCGTTGCCGCGGCGCCGGCAGGGTTGGAGGTGGTGGCCGGCATCGAGATGACTGCCGAATGGGAAGGCTCGAGAAGCGCCGTCCACGTGCTGGGCTATTTCGTCGATCCGGCCAGCGCGGAACTCACCGCCGCGCTCGATCGCGCCAGACAATCGATGGCCCGGCACGTCGACGGCGTGCTCGACGAAATTCGCAAAGCCGGCGGCTCGCTCGAGCTCCAGGACCTGGACCGCTACCGCCACCGCTACGCCGGCGGGGCCGCGCTGGTGCTCGGAATGATCGAGCACGGCGTCCTGCGCGGCGCGCCGGCCGGCACGGGTATGCGCCTGCTGCGGCTGGCCGCGGCCGAGCCGCGCGCGTATACGGTGGCCGAGGCCGTCCAACTCATCCACCAGGCCGGCGGCGTCGCCTCGCTAGCTCACCCGGCCAGGATCAAGCGGGGCCAGCCCCTTCTCTCATCTGACAATCTCGCTCCGCTCATGGCCACCGGCCTGGACGCGATAGAGGCATGGCAGTGGATCCCCGGCGGCTGGGGCAGTCAGCACTACCTCCGCGTGGCCCTCGAGCTCGGCGTCCTCGTTTCCGGCGGCTCCGACGATCACGGCAAGCGCGCCGCCGACGGCCGCCTCCGCCTGGGCTCGCAACCGGTCCCGCCTGAGGTGCTCGAGGCGCTCAGGGAACGCGCGCTGGCAGTTGTTCGAGGATAAACGAAAAGGTCTCGATGACCGGGTTCGCCAGCAGCTGCGAGCCCATCTGCTCCACCGCCGCCTCGGCCGCGGGCCGGTCGCTTGCCACGAGGCGTACCTGGATGAGCTTGCCTGCGCGCACGTCCGCAACCCCGCCGAACCCCAGCGTTCGCAGCGCGTTCCGAATCGACAGGCCCTGCGGGTCGTTGACCGAGGGCTTCAACATGACCCGGATCTCGGCCATCCATTCGGCCGAGTCGTCCCCACCCTCCGAAGGGTTCCCCATACGGGTGGGTTGCTGCGGCAGCGCGTTCGACAGGACGGCACCTTCTCCGTCAGCCAGTGGGCTCACGCGGTGAGACGCCCCAGTGCTTCGGCGTAGCGAGCGGCCGTTCCGTCGATCACCGTCTGCGGCAGCCGCGGTGGCGGCGTCTGCTTGTTCCAGCCACTGGACTCCAGAAAATCACGCAGGAATTGTTTGTCGAAGCTCGGCTGCGGACCGCCGGGCTCGTAGCGGTCGGCTGGCCAGTACCGCGACGAATCCGGCGTCAGCGCCTCGTCGATCAACACGACCTCGCCGTCGAGCAAGCCGAACTCGAACTTCGTGTCGGCCAGAATTAGCCCGCGACTGAGCGCGTGCTCCGCACCTGCCGCATACAGCCGCAGGCTCAACTCTTCGAGAAGCTGCGCCAGGTCCTGTCCGAGCAGCCTCGCCAGCGCGGCGCGCGAGATGTTCTCGTCGTGGCCGGATTCGGCCTTGATGGCTGGGGTGAAGATCGGCTGTGCCAGTCGCTGCGACTCGACGAGACCGGGTGGCAGCCGTTCGCCAGCCACCGTACCCAGGCGCTGGTACTCCACCCAGGCGCTGCCGGCAAGGTAGCCCCGCACAACGCACTCGATGTCGATCCGCTCGGCGCGGCGTACCAGCAGCCATCGGCGGTGAATCGTCGGCTCCGCATCCTTCACCTGCGGCGGCAAGTCCTCCATGCGGTCGGAGAGCAAGTGATTGGGCACGAGCCCGGCGGTTTTGTGAAACCAGAACGCCGACAGCTCGGTCAGCACCGCGCCCTTGCCGGGCACGGCCTCGTTCATGACCACGTCGAAGGCCGACACGCGGTCCGAAGCAAGCATGAGCAGTCGGTCGTTTCCGACCGCGTACATCTCGCGCACTTTCCCGGTCCGGAACAGCGGCAACGAGAGCGTCGCCATCTTCAGCATCGCCGCGGACGTCTTCAGCCGAGTCCGAGGCGGGCAAATGCCACTTCGATGCCGCGCAGGTGGTAGTTGGCGTCGAACAGAGTGGCCAGCTGCTCGCGGTCCAGGCGGGCGCTGACCAGTGGGTCAGAAGCGAGATGCGACTGCAGGTCGCCGTCGCCCGCCCATACTTTGCGCGCGGCCGATTGAACCAGGTCATATGCCTCGCCGCGCGCCATGCCGGTCTCGACCAGGGCCAGCAGGACCTGTCCCGAGTAGATCAAGCCACGTGTCAATTCGAGGTTGCGGGTCATGGCCTCGGGGCAGACCTCCAGGCCTTCGAAAATACCCGTCAGCAGGTCCAGCATGTAGTCGAGGGCTATGCACGCGTCAGGCAGGATCAATCGCTCCGCCGACGAGTGGCTGATGTCGCGCTCGTGCCACACCGCGACGTTGTCCAGCGCGGTCACCACGTACCCTCGCAGCAGACGCGCCAGGCCGCAGATACGTTCGCACAGCTCGGGATTGCGCTTGTGCGGCATGGCGCTCGAACCTTGCTGGCCGCTGGAGAACGGCTCGAACGCCTCGCCGACCTCGGTGCGCTGTAAGGCCCGAATCTCGGTCGCCTGTTGTTCGAGCGTCGCGGCGATCACCGCAAGCGCTGCGACGAACTGCGCGTGGCGATCGCGCTGCAGGATCTGCGTGGCTGCCTCAGCCGGACGCAGTCCGATCCGCGCAAGCGCGGTTTCCTCCACTTCGGCAGGCAGGTTGGCGTGGGTGCCGACCGCGCCTGACAGCTTGCCGACGCGCAGCTCATCGCGAGCGTGTTCCAGGCGCTGGGAGTCTCGTCGGACCTGGGCGACGAACACGGCCAGTTTGTGGCCGAAGGTCGTGGGCTCGGCATGGATGCCGTGGGTGCGTCCAATCGTCAGCGTGTGCTTGTAGCGCACGGCGAGCTCCGAGAGGATGACCTCCAGCTTGCGCAGATCCTCGGCCAGGATGTCGGAGGCTTCTTGAATCTGCAGCGACAGCGCGGTGTCCAGGACGTCAGACGACGTCAGCCCGAGGTGGATCCAGCGGCCTGGCGACCCGAGCTGCTCGGCGATGGCTTTGGTGAACGAGATCATGTCGTGGTGGGTCTCGCGGAACAGCTCTGCCGAGCGGTCGGCCTGAACCGTGGCCAGGCGGATGGCGGCCATGTCGGCTTCAGGGATCGCGCCCACCGTCGTCCAGGCCTCGCACACGGCAACCTCGACCCGCAGCCAGAGCTGCATACGATGCTCGTCGGACCAAACGCGCCCCATCGCCGGCCGCGTGTAGCGCGGAATCACCGGCTGACCTCGTTCTCAGCGGTCACGGGTCAGGCGTCATGGGTCAGGCCCGCCTCGCTCTTAAGGCATGCGCGCCAGCGTTCATGGGTCAGCGGGTCTCTCTGGTTCGGAGATTTCTCCCCTCTCCCGGCGGGCGAGGGGGGTTGGGGGGCGAGGGGCTCCACATCGCGGCCGATGTCCTGCCTGAAGTGCTTGCCGCTGAATTGAATCGTCTCGGCCGCGGCGTATACCCCGTCCCGATCACTTCCCACCGCACACAACACTCTTCCCCCAGCGGTACGGAGCTGGCCAGTCTCGTCTCGCCGCGTGCCGGCCTGGAACACGAGCACATCCTCGGCCACCTGGTCGAGCCCATCGATCGGCCCGCCGAGCTGAGGTGCTTCAGGGTAGCCCGCCGTCGCCAGCACGACCCCGTACGTGCGCCCCGCGTTCCACATGACCTGGTCAGGTCGTAGCTGCCCGGACACGACCGCAGCGCAAATCTCAGCCAGCGGGCTCTCGAGCAGCGGCATGATCAGCTGGCACTCCGGGTCGCCGAACCGGCAGTTGAATTCCAGCAGGCGAGGTCCATCGCGGGTGATCATCAAGCCCGCATAGAGTACCCCACGGTACGGCTGGCCCTCCCTGAGCATGCCGGCCAGGGTGGGCTGCAGGATCCGCTGCTCGACCTCCTGGAGCAGGCCTGAACTCGCATAGCTCGGGCGCGTGTAACCGCCCATTCCGCCCGTATTCGGGCCCAGGTCGCCGTCGAGCAGTCGCTTGTAGTCGCGGGCCGGCGGCATGACTGCGAGTCGCTCACCGTCGGTGAACGCCAGCACGGACAGCTCGGGGCCCTCCAGGAGCTCCTCCACCAGGACTTGCTCCGCCGCAGCACCCAGTGTCTTGCGCTCGAAAAGCTGATCCAGCGCGTCGTTGACGTCGCGTTCGGTGAGCGCCACGAAGACGCCTTTACCAGACGCCAGACCGTCGGCCTTGATCACTACGGGCAATCCCGTGCGTCTGATCGCGTCGCGCGCGGCGGATTGGGACTCGACTATTGCAGCGCGGGCTGTCGGGATCCGGTGGCGAATGCAAAACTCTTTGGACCAGGCCTTGCTCCACTCCAGTCGGGCGGCCGAGCGCGTGGGACCGAAAGCGGCCAGCCCGCGTGCAGCGAACGCATCCACGAGCCCCGCCGCCAGGGCAGACTCGGGCCCGACGACCGTCAGATCGACGCCTTCGCGGCAGGCAAGCTCGACCAGTCCGTCCAGGTCAGACGCCTGGACCTGTGCCGAGCGAGGCACGCCGGCATTGCCAGGCGCCACCAGCACGTCCACCCCCTCGCACTCGAGCCGCCAGGCAAGCGCATGCTCACGCCCACCCGACCCCACCACGAGGACCTTCATCGCCAGGATGAAATTGTATTCGTGGGCCGATAGGGGCTCGCGACGGCACTACCCTCTACCGCTCGCGCTGGCGCGCCCTCGGCCGGCCCTCTAGGCGTGCTCAGCCTTTGGTGCAGTCTATTCCCACTCGATCGTGCCCGGTGGCTTGGAGGTGATGTCGTACACGACTCGATTCACGTCCGGCACTTCGTTCACGATGCGGCTCGACAGCTGCGCCAGCAGGTCGTACGACACGCGCGCCCAGTCGGCG
>JAABUQ010008173.1_pt1 | contig 14809 bp, 10 predicted proteins | sample 5560001 | NCBI WGS metagenome assembly JAABUQ01 (sample SAMN10711888, study PRJNA513371) | rock metagenome | isolation source: Antarctica rocks | place: Antarctica: Victoria Land, Finger Mt nord | collected 2015-12-18 | reverse complement strand
TGTATAAGCGTTGAAGACGCTGGGGGTGGTGGTGCGGGTTTGGGAAAGGGCCAGCCAGGCTTTTTCGAGACGCTTTGGAGCGTCAGGTAAGGTAGTTTTCTCATTCTTTTCCCTACCTTTGGGGGTTCATTGTGGACTTTGTTAGTTTGTCTGTACAGTACAAATAGAAACCGGTCGTATCATCGGTAGTCGAACACGGCCGTGTTCCTGAATCTTTCTTACACGCTTAAGCCGTCGTGGCAACCACCTACTTATATCAGGTAGCGATTGAACATCCTACCTACAAAGTAATGGATGGACCTCATCCAGCGACACTTTCTCCCGTCCACTCTTCTCGTCATCTTGTCTACTAATGAAACAACCATTCGCATTCGGGGGGAAATGTACCCATTCCATATAATGGAAAAAGAACATCTTCAGGATCGACCCATCACTCCATCTAAGCACACTGCCATGTCCACTTCCCGCCAGGGGGTCCCACACGATTATTCAAAATCTGCCCAGGGTCGAGCACTACATGCCCAAACCCTCTCCGTCATCCTCAAAGACTGCCTCACAATCCGCACGCTCTACCCCCCCAAAAACCGCCCCACCACGCCCACAGGCTTAACAAACCAGCACCTCTTTAATCCAAGCCCTCCACGAACTAACCCTCCATCTCCACATCCGCATCCACGCCTTCAGTCCCACCTCCAGCTCCATTATCAATCTCAAACCCCAACCGACTCAACCCCCTCGTCCACGCCCACTCCCCCTGTGCCGGCGGCTCAACCACCCCCCCTTTCTCCCCTATGATGCCTTCGTAATCAATACACACCAGCCTTTCAACCTCCTCCTCGCTGCGGCCAAGCTTCCTCATGAAATCTTTCGTGGCCTGGATATGGTCCTCTTCTTTATCGGTCCAGGCTTGTTTTCTAGAGCGGTAAAGGTCGTCTCGAATAAGTGCGGCGGTGAGCTCGAGGGTATCGCGTTTGGCGGCCAGGCGGTCGGCGTGGATTTGGGGGAGGGAGTCGCGGACGCGTTGTTGGCGGGTTTGTTCCAGTTGGAGGAGTGCGGGGGAGGGGGTGACGCTGTGTGCAGCAGTGAAGTCGGAAGGGGTTAAGACTTCGATGTGGCCATATTTGTTGGTCCAGGCTCTGGGGAGATAGGGTTAGTGAGGGGGTTTTGGTGGAGCCGGATTGGGGATTGCACGTACTTTGCTTGTTCGTCCCCCTTCTTGTCTCCTTTGTCGTAGCCAATGACGACTTGGAACTTGCGGAATTCTTCGAAGCGGGTAGTCGACGTCTCTGCAAACCACTCCACAAGGATATCATCATTCTTGGCAACGTCTTCGGGATCGACGTCCGTGTTGGTTTTGACACATCCCTTCCACCCCACAGACTGATCGAGTTTGTCGATACTGTAAGGGCAGATGACTGCAGCTTTGGCGAGAGGCACGTCGAAGGTGCCCTTTCTCACCAACGTAAGCGGTGTGCCAGGACCTCCAGGCCGACAGTATAGCATATAAGCAATCTCACTGCAGATGTCTGCGTAGAGTTGGTAGACTCCAGGGTAAGCTGCTTGGTGAGCTTCAAAGTCATCCATCATTCGTAGAATCCATTCCACAGGGTGGATACGCATGGCCACCTTCCAGGTACCTGGTGATTTTGACGGCTTCTGAACAAGGCGAAACCAACGGAGTATCCGCAAGGCTTCATGTGGTTTGCGAAGGAATAGTGAATCGGTCATCATGAAACAACAGCCATGTGGAAAGACTCGGATTGAATGAGGCCATTCAGAGTCCGTTCTCATTGGCTTGGTGTCAAACTTGAACGCATTGATCGAGCCGCGACGGAGAAGCTTTGCAAGACCAGGAAGCATGTCATGGCGAATGAAGTCTTCATGAAAGATCATGCAGCCATTCATGACATTTTGGCGGAAGTATTGCCAAGCTGAATTCTTTTCCATCTCGATGGAGCCGGTGTTCTGCATTGAGTAAATTCCCTTCGCGCCATTGGCTTGAAGGAATTCAACGAGCATATCGTGTTCAGCGGACATACGTTCCCGGTTGCGAAGCCGACTCTCGGGATCTTTGTCCCAGATTTCTTGGCTAACGGGAATGAAACAGAGGAAGAACGTGTCGTTCTTGATATCAACGCTAGGATCGTTGTTCGCGATATAGCGACTATACTCGATGTTGTACAGGTCACGCATTACCACATTGATAGCCTATTCGTTGCAAATCAAAGTCAGCCTCTGTGCTTATTCAATGTCAATCTAGATATGTTTCAAGCCTCCAACATTCTACTCGACAGGATTTCACTTCTGACTCAAGCATAGAAAGGATCGATTTGGCAGATTTCTTTACCTTCTCTTTTGGTTTGACAGGATTATTCCTCACGTATTCAACAGCTTGCTTGTACAGGTCTGGATGGTTCCTTTCATATCTATTAAGGACCAATTGGCCCCTTTCTGACAGCTCTGGAGCTAACGGCCGCCGAAGGGCAAACCGGAGAATGGTACCTTCGGGTACTGGATTCAAGTCACGTTCAAGGAAGCCCCAAAAGGTTGAGCTCGCTGGCCAGATCAGCATAGTGAAATCTTTACAGAAACACATTGCGCCAGAGGTATGGGCAGCGAGTGTCTTGCTGAGGTTTTCTACCGACTTCTCGCTTTGATGGTAAGGGATGACATAACCTGACGCAATAATATCGACCTCATCCTACCAACAGTCAGTTACTGTCATTGGCTTACACAATACGGCAGACCTACTTGATCTCGATGGAAGAGAGACTCGTACTCCATAGCAGTACACATCTGAGAAAAGTGGAAATCATTCTGTCCACTAGAAGTTCTTGTGTTTACCATGACCGCCCGTTTCTGTTCGTGATCGAGGCCCGCAAGTTTGACTCTACCGAGCTCTTTGGTATTGAAGCCACGGTACATAGTTCCAAGGACAATATTGTTGATGAACCCACCGAAGAGATCGGCCTTCTGTTGCGATGTTGGATTAGCCATGAGAGTCAATGTGGCCAAGTCAGCCTCAAGAGGGTCATTGGCAGAAGTATGATTGCTTGGGGGGGGATTGCTGTCAGGAATGTGCTTGCTCTGAGTGGGAGACGGGGGGAAAGGTGAGGGTGGAGGCTGTATCTGCGTCGATCCTAACGGTAAAGCGCCAGCTCCGCCACGGCGTGTACTTTTAGTAGGGAGACTGAAGGCAACACGACCAATTTCACGAGGACGTCGGGGAATGTTCGAGGCTTCGTCGATTGGTTCTCGACGAGTGTCGCTAGGGGCTGTTGTTTAACGCCAGAGTAGAGTCAGTATATCATACCAAACACGGAAGTCAGGCTAGTGGAGATGTCTCAGCTATCTGATTCTCAGAGAACGTACTATTTACTGGATGTGTGGACGGGGAAGCTGAATGTGGAGGTGATTGGTTTAGCGTCGTAGTCATTGAAGGTACGCTAGTACTAGGTACGCTTGGGCTTGGAGTCCTGGCTGACTGTTTACTTGCGCTATTATCGTCGAGGTCCGTATCGTTTCTCAGATCAATCCTAGTCTTTCTTGACGAAGCTGTCTGTGCAGCACCGTCATCTGGGAGAAAGATGCTCTCAAAGCGTCTCTCTCGCGCCTCTTCGACCTGACAAGAAGCAGCGATTCGGTCTTGTATTTGCTGGAATGGTGTTTTTGCTGGTGCTACAGCCGCTTCATTTGCTGATTCCGGGGCGGCTGTCGTCGGTGAGAGTATAGCAGCGACTGGGGTAGGTAAACTTTTCGGAACCTTTCCAGTCTTTGGATCGATAAAAGTCAAGTTGTCAATATTCGGTGCTGGCTCATTTCTACTCCGCTTGAAAATTCGGTTCTGCGTTGATAGGTTCTTGAAACGAGTCCCTCCATCTGCATCGGTCTTCCGTTTACTCGACATCTGCTTAACAGCGGAATCTGATGTCATACTAATTCCTGCGGTATTTGGTCTTGGGCGAATGTCACCGTACTTGTTTTTTGAGGCTGCATTGCGAGCAGGCCCGCTTCCTATCGCGCCCATCTGCACTGCGCCTGGTCTCGAAACTTTGGTAGTGTTCAGATCTTTTCCCCAATCATCACGTGGTATCTTAGCACTTACGAGTGTCTGCTGGGTCGATGAGGGGCATGATGTGGAGCCTTGAGGGCGCGGAGCTGTATGAATAGTAGGCTTTTGCTTCGACTCCTTTCGATTTGCTGTGCCGGTATATTTGTCTTTCTGGTGTAGCTGGGTGGTTTCAGCTTCATGACGGTCATCCGAGTGCTGTACCTGGGGTTTCTGGTTTTGTTGGGGTATCAAGATCTCGGAAGGGCGGCGTGTGTTCAATGACCCCCTTTCCTTGCCATCATTCTCCCTAGACGCCTTTTCCTTGTTTAATATCCTCTGACTTTCCTTCTCAAGCATTTTCTTGCTCTTCATTCTCGACCGATCTTCGAATTTAGTCGTTTGGCTATTGACGACCGCTTTCAAGTATTGCGGTGGGTCTTGACCACTGGCAATGAATCTGTTTTTGATTTCGAAAGCTTTCGCCTGCAGTTCGAGTCTGGTTCGATCCTTCAAGGCTTGATTCTCTGTCCCCGTTGGTCCAAAAAGCTCAAGGATCGTAGTCCACAAAGGGCCCCCCAGACGCTGAAGACCGATCTCTAAAGTCCGTAATTCTTCGGTCGTCCACGGCAGTCCACGGGGCGCGATGCAAGGGTTTTCTTCATCACCGTCCGAGCTAGAATAATTGGATGCCCTTCGGCTGGTTGTCGACTTCCTTCGTACTGTTTTCTTGGGTCGTATTGGTAGATCTTCCTCGGATTGAAGGTCTCGGTCAGAAGACTCGATTTGGAATCCTTGTCGTCTTCTTTTCGCTCGTCGGCGTGCCTTCCGTAATGCCTTGACTTTATTGAAGTTCCTTACTCTCTCTTCCCAAGCTTCAACATCGAACGGTGTGTCCAGCTTTCGCATGACCCGCATCTGCTTCTCTTTCCATATCTTGAATGTTTCGTCTGAGTCAAAGTTTTCTTCGGGCTCCCAAGTGTGGCGATCTTCGGTATATCCATCCCAAGCGACAAGGTAAAGCGTCTGCCCGCTTTCTTCTTTCTCAGCTAAGATGCATCTGATGACGTATTGCTCGACTTTTTCGCTTGAAGCTGTTGAATTAATAGAAATTGAGTCATCATCACTGGGATATTCCTTCGGCTGTGGCCCAGTCTTTGCCATCTCGAAGAACAGGCAAGAGCCTCTGACTCTATGACTAAGTTAGTATGGAGAGCATCCCTGCAAAGCCGATGTTCGGTTTCTAAGTAGCTCTTCCAGAGAACTTACAACCTGATCGTTCAACCCTGGTTCCAAATCAGCTCCTTCATAGGCGGTAGACGTCTCTCGTATTCGCCTGCCACTCTGTCAGAAGGGCGAGGATGATTGTTGCGCAGACAGATTGGCTCGTCCCATCAGCCCTTGTCTGATGAGTGGTACTTGGGGCGGCAAACTGGGCAGGTAGTCTCGGGCAACTCACGACAGCTTTGACAAGACCCAGAGACAGCGTCGTTAACTGCAAACTTCGTAGGCTTCACCAATATCAGCATACGGAAGCTCCTCACGCTCTTGCTCTCGCGACAGTGGTGTCATGAAGCACATGACCCGTGGAATATACTCACGAGTTTTGAGACTGGGAGATCCTGAAATGCAAGAGCTTGCTGGTACCCGCGGGGAATTTGCGGTCCCACGAAGCTGATTCCCGGGTGGTCTATCACTGACACGGTCTCAACATGTCCGACACCGTTTGCATTTCTCTCGGATCGCTGGGACAAGTAAGACAAAAGTATAGCAAGCTGCTAAAGCCAGAGCTTGCGTACTAACAATGTACAGTACAGCACAATCAACAGTAGGGGTTGGAGAGCTTGGTCTGAGAGGAGGGAGGAAGAGTAAGGAAGTTCACAATACGAGCCTCAATGCTAGTGCGGTGCCGAGGAATCGGCAGACGTAAGACTCCCGCCAGCTCCTTTTTCATCACAGAACTGTACCTTTACAAAGCCTGCTACAGGTATAACCAGGCAGACAATAAGCGTGCTGGCCTTCCTTTGGAGTGAAGAAATGCGGGAGAACTACATAGAAACCTGTGAGTGCATGTTGGCTTCCCAGGCCACACTTTGGCTTAGTGGGTCGATTCTGCCCGCTCGTAGAAGATGTTCGAGGTTTCGGTATTCGAAAGCCAACGTAGTTGAGTCCGAGGTGTTGTTTCTCCGATATGGGAAGATGTTCTCGCCTTATAAGGTTGTTATTTACTCGGATTCCACAAATCACGAGTACATCAAAGCATCAATCGACGGAGCAATGAAGGGTTTTTTTCCGGGTTACAGTTGGGCTGGGGTCGAGAAAAGTTGAACCTGGGTCAAGATTCGCCGACGCTAACCTCGGTTAATGTCGAACTTTTGGCATACGCTTAGTATATACTCCGTTTTTGTATAAATATCAATTTTTTCTAATATTCTACTGTATATATTGAATATATGCTCAGTATATACCGAATATGCTTATCAATCTGTTAAGGAAAACCAACTTTTACTTTTATTCGCAAGGAATAATTATTGATTTTCAATGAAAGCTTAATATTATAAGCTGAGCATATGCTAGAAATTTAACCGAGGTCAAATTTCGACCCTAGCCGAGGTTGCGTCGGAGTTAATTTTCGACCCCCGCCGAACTTTTTTCGAACCCGGCCCAGCTGTAAGCCCGTTTTTTTCTTCAGTGAGGATATGCAGCCCAAGGCTTTTTAGGAGAATGGTGTGAGGGGCCAAGATGGAGGACTTGTGATGGAGAAGGGGCATTGAATCAGATTCTGTTATTAGTCATCAACACCCAGTCAATCAAATTGCTCCAATCCGTTATCAAATCAAAGTTTGAAAGACTCGGAAGCAACGAGCCCTTGGTACCAACTTATGCTAGATGAAAGGAACTTCTTGTGTGTACATTGACAAAAACTTGGATGCACTGGCCCAAATTGGTCCGGTCTCGCCCCATCAGTACATCCGCTGCCCCCGTTCCAAAAGGTCTTACTATAAGCATGCCGTTTTTTTAATTTCTATTATCATCAACAACATTGATATCGTTCCTGATATAGATCTTATCCGGCAGCAGAACTATACCCCCTGCCTCCTCCTCCCCACCCACTGCGACGTCCTCTCTACCAACATACTGCGTTCGTCCCAGTGATAAGCCGGGTTCGAGACTCCTTGGCGGCGACTGCATCTTCCACTCCTCGCTCCCACTCCCTCCACTATGCTCCCGATCATCGGTCCCCGTCTCGTACAGTCGCGAAAATATTCCGCCGTTTTGAGGTTCCACGATGGGAACACTGCTATGCCGCCACTTATTTAGAGAGCTGACTCCAAGCCCACCAGGTCTTGTCCCACTTGCGCCGTTGCGGCTAGAATACGCAGTTTGATCATAGGAGCTGAATACTTTCAAAGAGAAAGGTTTGAACATGGGCCGCAGCATGGGGAGGCAGGCGGAGATGATTGCGACATTGGGTTCCATAGCGGACCAAATGGCGGCTTCGGCGTAGGACTTGGTGATGTCGGTCGAGGTCAGATGCCATAAGATTGATAGGCGGTAGATTGATGTCCCTGTTACGCTATTGGAGAAGCAGAAGTGTTAGTCTGAGTTGAAAGTAGATTATTGACAGGGCCACGAAGGAGAATGGGAAGCAGGTACGCTTACAAGCTTCCGAGGAGGAAAACGCCGCATAATGCAACATTTTGTCTCTTCGGCAACTGCAGACGCCAGATAAGTGGCAATGGTAGCGCCAGAATCAATCCATCGGTTAAGATATTCGGAATAGCCATCGCTCGATAGAACCATTCCACGTTTATACAGTGCCCGCTTTCAGGGGTGTTTGACCAAAAAAGTGGATTGGCGTGCATTCAAATATCGTGGTCCAGAGAAGCCAAGAGCTTAGCCACTGTTTGTTCCAAGAAAAGAGACAGGCCGTTGGCTACAGAACATCCATGCTCTCGCAAGACATGCTTGTGTTAGATCCCAAGAGCAGTGGATGATACCTACAAATTGCCATACGGCCCACCAAGCAAATACCACCACCCCTACAGCACACAGGCTCTTTCTGAACCAACCCTGTCGAGAAAGGGTGGTGCCTGAAGATGGAAATACCCGTACGTAGAAGAGCAAGGTCGAAAATTTGACCGTTGCTATCGCCGGCGCATAGAAGTTCTCCGATACATAGAGGATCTGCCGCGATCTCTCCGCGGCATCTGGGCGTGCGACCGCTTGATATTTGCTGAAATCGTAATGTAGAGCTGATGACCGCCAGATCTTCATCGATCTTTGTTCCTTGTTTTGAGCCTGACACAACGTAGATTTGGGCCGAGTTGCGGCTGGAGGTACTTTCAAGGGGCTATGTGCCTAGGAAAGGGGAGCACGAACTCATTATGTTCAGAATTGGCAGCACGAGCACCAACGGGAGCGCAGTAAATATGATACAGTCGTCCCACCAGAGTCCACAGCGGGCAATGAACCTCGAAAGGAGGCGGAGGAGGAGGAACGTGATGCCGAGGCAGATTAGGATCACATCTGCCGCGATGATCACTGGACCTTTGTTCGCGTAGATGTCGACCGTCATGTCCTGGAGGTACGCGGTGGACGAGAGTGGAGGACTGAGCTGAACAGACCTAGTGGGAATAGTATTTTAAGTTGCAAAGGTTGCGGACAGAAGAGCAGTAGTCACGAAGAGCCTCTGCCCTCTCCGGTATCAGAAACTTGACTCTCTTCGGGCCCTGCGAGCCTCATATCCCATATTCTTTGTCATTTGGTTTGCATACATCTGGCTCTCCACTCGATCAGGCGTACGTACAGCTGCAACGTTCGGAGAAGAGATATCATGGTGAGACAGCTCAGCTTTCAGCCTCATGACAAGTTCTTACATAGGTCACGCCGGGTACGCAGCTGTCGGCTACATTGACCTCATTGAAGATGGCCGTTTCAGGTGTTGGTCTCTGATAGTCTGAGGCTGACGCCTTGGATGAATACATCAATACATCCTGTAAGATCCTCCCTATAGGACCGGGGTACGGCACTTGCAGTCTAGATTGAGCATCCAAATGGCGTCAGCCGTGATCAAATTTCTCATTCCTTGCCGAATGAAGTTCAAGTGTTGAAGAATCCTCTGTTTCAGACATTGCGTCCCACCATGTGAACTAGTGTAGCAGTAGCTTCGCCGTTCTGTTTTTTGAGCCTAAAGTAGGTAGACGGGAAAAGGAAGGCTTTCGGGAGGTCTAGAATCATTTCTGCTTCCCTCCACCAGATATGATGGAGGCCCGGGCAGTTGGTATCAATTTGGGTGAAAGTGGAACGAGTACCACGCTATGAAATTCGGGGGTGATATGACTACCTTACCTAGGTACATGGGGTTTAGGGGAGGAGGCAGGTCATCCGACCACCACTAAAAAACTCAGACGACTACGCTAAGAATTAGAGTTTGGGTATAATTTATCTTCGTTTTGTTTATAATCGCCTTATTATCTTTCCTATATTATATATCTTTTATATAATTAATTATAAATTTATTATATAATTAATTAATAATTAGTCCTCAATTAATTAAATCTATTATAATAGCTAATCTGAAGAAAAATAATACCTATATTTAATATAAGGCTTTAACCTAATACCCTATAGACTAGCCTATATAGGATAAAAAATTAGTAAATAAAATAATAATAATAATTTAATTCTAAATTAATCTTAATTTAATTTAATTTAATTTTTATTTTAAAATTCTATTTATTAAGATTAATTTAAGATTATTTGCTAATTAATTTTAATTTAATTTAATTTATCTTTGATATTAAAATTCTATTTATTTAAATTAATTTAAGATTATTTATTAATTAATTTAAATAGGACAAATTATATATTATAATAAATAAGCTTTTTTATTATCTTAATATAAATAATAAAAAGCTCTATTTTATTATAATAAAATTAATTTTTATTTAATTTAAATTTAATTTAAAATTAATATAATTATAAGTTTACTTCTTAAATACTTTAGCCCTTTATAAATATATATTAAAAGGTTATAAAATAGATATTTTCTAAAAGAATTATAATTCTTAGGGACTCTAGGATATTATATAATTAATTAGTAAATTTAGTTTTAAATTAATTTAAAATTAAATATTAATTAATTTAGAATTCTTCGAGCAGCTTATATATTATTAGCTGGGAGATATAATTTTTAAAACCTTTAATTTAATAAAGAAAATTATTAAAACTTTAATTAAATAGAAATTACCTTTAAAGAAGAATTAAATAATAATTAATTTAAAATTAAAATAAAATTAATTACTAATTAATTTAACCTTATAAAATATATATTCGTATTTTATTTAAAGTTTTAAAGAAAAAGGTATCTTATTATAATTATAAGAATTATAAAATTAATAAGTTTTTAACTTCTTAATAATTTAATTCTAAATTAAATTAAATTTAAATTTAGATTAATTATTAATTAAATATAAAATACTTATAAAATCCTATTTATTACGATTATTTAAAGCGCTTTAATTACTCGGATTATAATTCTAATATAATAGAAATTAAGAATATATTTATTATTAATAAATATTTTAACAAAAATAATAAGAATAATAGAGAGATTAAAAGGGAAACTAAAGGAGAAATTAAAAAGGAGATTAAAGGGGAGGCTAGAAGGGAAGCTATAAAAAGGATAAGGAGGGAGATAAGGGAGGAGGTTAGGGAAGAGATAAGGGAGGAGGCTAAAGGGGAAGCTAAAGGGGAAATAAGGAAAGAAGCTAAAGGGGAGACGGAAGGAGAAACTAAGAGGAAGATTAAAAAAAATAAAAATAATGAGTAAATTAATTAAATTAAATTAAGATTAATTCAGAATTAAATAAAGATTAATTTTAATTAATAAATTAAATTAGTTTAGCTTAAAATAAATAAATAATAAAATTAATTAGAATTATTTCTAATTTAATCTTAATTTAATTATATTCTTTTGTTATTTATCTGATTTCTTAATTATATTATTTTTAACTCTATTCTTTTATTTTTAAGTTTTAGTTTTTAAATTTTTGCTTCTTTTTATCTTTATTTTAAACTATTAATTAATAATTAATTAGATAAATTCTATTAATTTATTAAAGTTATTTATTAAAAAAAGCTAAAATTAATTAATAAATAAATCGGAATTAATTAAGATTTAATTTTACCTTTTAAATCTTTAAAAGCTTAATTTTAATTTTAATTATAATTGAAAATTATTATTAAATATAAAATTTAATTATCTTTTTTGATTTTCAAAAAATATAAAAGATCTTATTTTGATTAATAATTATTTCTAATTTTTATAATAATTTTTTAATATTTAAATTAATTTTAAATCAAATTTAAAATAAAATAAAATAAATTATTATTTAATTTTTATTTAGATTTATAAAACCTTTCCGATAAATTTATTTAATAATATATATATTATATACCGAAATCGAAAAATATTAAATATTATTAAATATTATATTAATTAAGGTTTCTAATATTAAATTAAATATAAATTAATTTAGATTCAATTTAGATTTGATTTAAATTTAGGCTTATTTTATAATAATATATAATAATATTAAATCTTTTCTAATAATATTGCTTTTATAATATATTTGCTCGATTATATTAATATAATTATAAATTATAATAAAGATTTCCTTTAGGATTTCGGAATAATATATATTAATATTTAAGGCGATATTAATATTTTGTTTATAATAAGCTTAATTATAAATCTTTAAAATAAATAATAATAAGTTTAGAAAAATAATAAATATTTAATTTAAATTTAATTCAGATTTAATTTAAATTTAATTATTAATTAAAAGTTAATAGATTTTGAAGTAATCTTCTTTTAAAGAATATTCTAATAAAGCTATTATTCGTTTATAAACGGATCTATTATATTAATTAATTCTAATATTTTAATAAACTTTACGTTTAAAATAGATATTATAATAAATAATTATCCGTTATATATATTAATACTAAAACCGAAGATAAAAGTCGATAGATTAAAAATATTACTTAAATCCTAATTAAATTAATATTAAATTAAAATTAAATCTAGATTATATATACCTTTAATTTGTATTTTATCTATATTTATAAAGACTATTTTAAAGCTATTATTATAAAGATAAAATTAATAAATAGGAAATTATAATAGTTCGGAAACTAATTTAAATATTTTCGTAAATATTCGTTAATAATATTTATTATTCAACTTATTTATATAGACTCGATAAAGCGTAAAAACTATAAAATATATAATTAACAAAATTTTTAAATTAATTATAAATTAATTCTGAATTAAATCCTTGATATTTTCCTAATTTTAATTCGAATATTATAAATACAATTTTATTAATTAATCTTCTTATTTTTTTAAATATTATATCTATTTTATAAGCTTCTAATTATAAGAAGATTTAAACTTATTTCTTATAAAAAATAATAATAATTTTAATATTAGCCTTATTAATATTAAGATATTAAATATATCAATACTAATCGATTACAAATTAATTTAAGATCGAATAAAAATTAATTAATAAATAATTAAAAACTTACTTCTTTATTTATATTTCAATATTTAAATTTATATTTAAATTAAATATTATTAAATATTTGTTCTTTAAGATAATAAAATATCTTTTATTTCCGAATAATAATTTCAATTCAATTTATTTAACTAATATTTTAATAGATATTTATAATATATTCTATTTAATAATTTAAATAAAATATATTTAATAATAAATTATAAAGGAATTTTCTTATATAATTAATTAAATTTAATTTCAAATTAATTTCGATTTAATTTTAAATTAATTATTAATTCTAGGTCTTTTATTTGCTTAGCAAGCTTGAAAAAGCTATCTTATAACTTTAATAAAAGATAATTATATAATAACGGCGGATATATATATATTCTATATAAAATAAAAATAAAATATAAATAATAAGCTAGATCGTTAGGAATAAGAATATTAAACTTTATTTAATAATTTATATATTATAAAGCTTTAAAATTAGTTTAATAATTAATATTTAAATTAATTTAAAATTAATTCCAAAACGATTTTAAATCGAATATAAATTAATTATTATAATTCTTCTTCTTAATTAATATATATTTAATAATATAATATAAGTTCTTTAGCTCTAATTGAGGATTATTTAACTTTAAAAAAAGATTTTTAAAATATTTAATATAAATATTTTTAATAATATTTAATAATTAGAAAAAATATATTTTCTATTCTAAACTTTTATTATTTATATAATTAATATAGAATAAAAGCTTATTAGAAATAATTTAAAATTAATTTAATTTTAAATTATAATTGATTTAGGATTGATTTCGGATTAAATACTTAAGTTCTTGTTTATTTAATTATAAGATTATATTCTTTATTTTATTACTTATATATATTCTTTTACTCGAATTACTTTTAAACTTAAATAAATTATTTTCTTAAATATTAAATAGATTCGATTATAAATTAATTTAGAATTAATTCTTATATAATTATAAATCGAATTTATAAATTATATAAGTTATTATAAGATTATTAAATCTTTTAAATTCGTTTTAAATTATCTTTAATAAAAGATATATATTATATTCTTATAAGATCTGGATATAAATACTAGTAATATATAACTTTAAAATATTAATATATATATTAAATATAAAAAGCGTTATTTAAATATATTAATAAAGAATACTTTTTTGAATACTTTTATTTCTATAAATATTAAATTTATTATTAAATTAAATTTATTATTAAATTAAATTTAAATTTAAATTAAATTCGGATTAATTTAAATATAATTTATTAAATTATAAATTTCCTTTACCTTTCCTTGGTCTTTTAGAGATATATTAATAATATATATATATTTATTAAAATAGCTTTAAGGATAATTAAAGAAGATAAAAAAATATTTAATAAATAATATTTTTAAGTTAATATAATAATATATAAATATAATAATAAATTTAAATATAATAACTTATTCGATATTAGAATTATTTTTATTAATAATTAATTTAGAATTAATCTTAAATTAATCCTGGTTTATTCTGTAATTTTGAAATTTATAAAATTATATAAAAAATAAGAAGTTATTTAACCAAAAAGTTTTTTTAAATTTTTTTTTTAAAGTTAACCTTAATATAGCTAGATTAATAGTCGTCCGACCCTAATATAATCAGCCGAGTTTTTTAGTAGTGGTCGGATAACCTGTAGGCTCGGTTTAGGGGCTCCGTGGGGCTCCTACTATATCAGATTAAGAATTGGCTTCCGTGGACGTCGTTAGTCACCATGACTATTTCCAGTCTAGAAACCACGGAAAATTTATTACTCGCGGAATCTACGGCGTATCTACCTAGTCTCCGTACGACCTACCACCACCAATGCCTCGAATATCCTCAGCCGTATTACCAGCATTGGATTGTGTGCCCCCCACGATGGAGAACGTGCCACTGCAGGACAGACCCATAAAACCGGAGAAGAACATAACTCACCTCCTCGAAACACGCCTTAACCTCCCCATAAACCAGCAGCATCCAACCTCACATAGAATCCCTCAATCCATCACACAATGCCCAGCTCCCTCACTCCCCGCATCACGCCCGAACCAGTATCACTAAACTACCACCTCGGCATCCAGCCCTCATCTTTCATGGTGCGCCCCCCCCCAACTAATCCCCCACAAGCCTTCATA
>JAABUQ010008172.1_pt1 | contig 14809 bp, 12 predicted proteins | sample 5560001 | NCBI WGS metagenome assembly JAABUQ01 (sample SAMN10711888, study PRJNA513371) | rock metagenome | isolation source: Antarctica rocks | place: Antarctica: Victoria Land, Finger Mt nord | collected 2015-12-18 | reverse complement strand
AAACTTTTACAGATAGTTGCTATCAGTAACTATCCCCAACCCTTATTCTTACGTTGGATCTGGTTAACAGTCAACGCTGTCCAAAGCCAGGCCCAGAGGGTGTTGCAAATTTTCGGACAAGTCTAAAGGATTGGAGAACATAGAGTTCGACTTGAAACACACTGAGGCAGAAGCAGAAACGCTGGCAAATTCTGGGCAGCGACTAACTTTGGCAGAAGTGACAAGGGACCGTAAGACAAAGACTGTCTCAGTTATTTTTAACCCGCCAGTCCCTCCAGGGCGAACGATCACAATTGGCTTGCACGCTCACAGTAATCCCTTACATGGCGGAGTTTATTTATTTGGAGTCAAGGCTTTTCCCGCAGGGGAGAAATCCTACGGTCAATTTCTCGGCTATGGACGGCTACAGTTCATAACTCCAGGCGGTAGAGTGTAAGCGGTCAAAGCATAATTAGACCTTGCCGGGCACCAAGAGTAACTGCCTCAGTGCGGCTTTTAGCGTTGAGCTTGGTAAAGAGCGATGACACATGGAACTTGACAGTATGCTCGGAGATGCCCAAGCGCCGTGCGATCGTCTTGTTGCCCAGTCCCTCGGCCAGCATCCCCAGAACCTCAATTTCTCGCGGGGTCAGTGCCATTGGAGGTGAAGTGGGCAGTTCGCGTAACGCTGATGATGGGACACTGAGCAGAGAATCGACCAAGTCGAAATGTAGTACCACAAGTCCAGCCGCAGCCGCAAAGATTGCCGTCACAATCGCTTCAGCTGTTGCGGAGGAGCGCGGCAATACTGCCCGCACACCTAAGCGCAGAGCCTCGGTCGTCCATTCACTCTGCGGGTCGTTAGTTAGAACGACAATGGCAGACACTTGTTGAGAAATCGTGCCGAGTGGGAGCAATTTCTCTGACACGGGTTCGGCATCATGTAGCCCCAACTCTAGTAGTACCACCTCGGGCTGTAACTCCTCAACCAGAGCAGCTAGAGTGTCCACGCCGACTGAACTGCCCACCAACTTAAGCTCTGGGCTGGCGGTGACCAGAGCCGATAACCCCGTCCGCACGATGTTGTCAGTGGCAGCAACCAGAACACCGATCACGCCGCCTCCACTAAAGATGTCGTATCCTTCCGGGTATTCACCGCACTATTCCTCCCGACATGACCGCTCGCCTACAGTGATAGCCAGTTCAATCGATGTGCCACCGCGAATCATGTGGGCGTTGATCGTTTGACCTACGCGCTCGGGGCCTAACATTGCCGGTACCTCACCTGGATCGCTAACGGGGGTGCCATTAAGCGCCACAATTACGTCGCCAATCATCGCGCCCGCCTGCTCAGCGGGACCGTCGGGTTCGACGTTGACCACAATCACCCCACCTAGAGAAGGCAAGTTCAGCGTCTGCTTGAGATGCTCGGGCAGACGCACCGGCTGCATACTTAAACCAAGGTAACCTCGGGCGATACGTCCTTTTTCTAGTAACTGAGCCACCACACGGTTGACGGTAGCGGTCGGGATGACTAGAACTGTCCGGCGCGGACCTGATACGGTGATACCCACGACCCGGCCCATTGCATCTACCAAAGGACCGCCTTCTATGCTGGGATAGAGTGAGAGGTCTAAGCGCACGAACTGGTCGATCAAACCCCCGTAACTACTATGCCAAGAACCCCCCAGGGCACTAACAGCACCTAGGCTGGCATTCAAACCGCTCTCATCAGAACGTCCGACAGCTAACACCAGATGACCGACCTTGAGCGAAGTGGTCTCCTCGATCTGGGCTATGGGTAGCTCGACATCGGGGAGCTTGAGAACAGCAATATCGGTGCTAGGGTCGCGACCTGCCAGCGTTGCCGGTACGGTACGACCATCATTAAGCGTGACGATAATCTCCTCAGAACGTTTGATTGTCTCGTCAGCAGTGACGATTACACCTTTTCGCCAGTGAATACCACTTGAGGAAATCCGCGATCGCGCCTTGACGGCAACGACAGATTGACCTGCCTGCTCCACAGCGGCAGCTAAATCATTGGAGAGAGCCAGCAAGGCGCTGGTCCCCTCGGATGGGAACGAAGACATGCCATTCCTCCAAAACTTGGGTTAGTGCGGGACAACTTATCCCGTCTCTTGACTATCGTGCCGGATTGAAGGAGTGGATGACATCGGTTAAATGGGCAGGGCTGCTCCTAGAAGAATGGTTAGGGGGCAGGGGGAGCAGCTCTTGAGCGGGGGGAAGCGGGGACAAGGAGAATTAAATGGCTCTCTCTCCAGATGTGACCGATATTTATTCAGTGATGCTTTTCTTTGCCCGATTGGCACGCGACTCAGCGCTCGCCATCACCTCATCCATCTTTTCTGTCATCTCACCTGGGTAATTTTCTAAAACCTTAGTAGATAGGGATATCCGACCTTTCCCTTCATCCAGGTCAATAATTACCGTCTTGATTGACTGTCCCAACTGAAATAGTGCTGGGAGAGATTCGATATAGTTTTGGCTCACCTGCTTGATGTGAAGTAAGCCACTGATCCCCTCTAAATCAACAAAGACGCCAAAAGGCTTGATGCCAGTAATTTTACCCTCTACCAATTGACCTAGCTCCAACTGGCCGAAATTGGCGGAGCGAGTCGCCAGGCGACTGGAAAGCACGAGTTTGTTGTTGCTCGGATCGAGTTCTAAAAAGCTGGCAGTCAGGGTTTGGCCTTTGAGTGCTTCCAGGTTGTCTCGCTCAACCAAGTGAGAGCGCGGGATAAATCCCCGCAACCCCTTCACATCCACTGTGACACCACCCTTATTTACCCCATTGACTCGTACCTGCACCGATTGACCACTTTCTTGGATTTGGGCCAACTGTTGCCAAAGCTGCCTAATTTCTAGCTGACGGCGCGAAATCGTCACCTGGCCCTCGGCGTCCTGCTCTTGGATAATCAGAAAATCTTGTTCCTCCTGCAATGGCAGCAACTCAGAGAGGTCGCTTACTGGTTTCAACGCCACCTCAGTTAGTGGAAGAAAAGCTGCGGACTTGCCACCAATATCGACATAGGCACCATCGCTTTCATATTGGAACACCCTGCCACGAACTACCTGCCCCTTTTGAAACTGGTAGTCGTGTTGTTCCAGGGCTTTGGCAAAATCGTCCATCGAAAAGGACGGTTGGACAGATGGAGTTGGAGTCGATTCGGAATTCATTTTTTTGTCAATTCGCTCCCGAAAAATTGTTTTACCTGCTTCCAGGCATCGGCAGCGGCTTCGGGGTTGTAGCTGGCGCGTTGGTTGCAGAAAAAGCCGTGGTCTGCTTTATCGTAGCGAAAGACTTGGTGGGGAATCTGGTTTTTTTCTAACTCCGCCTCTATCTGATCTATCTGCTCTGCTGGAATGCTGGCGTCTTCCATCCCAAAAAAGGCGTAGAGGGTGCCAGTAATTTCTGGTGTCCGAGTGACGGTGGGTGCACCGCCACCGGGAGTCCGACTGGTAACGCCAGCACCGTAAAAAGTAGCATTGGCTTTGATCTCAGGCAGGGTAGCAGCCAGGTAAGCAACATGACCACCAAAGCAGAAACCAATGCAGCCAATGGCATCTTTTCGCACTTGGGGTAGTTGTTTGAGGTAGTTAATTGTCGCCTGGACATCGCCAAGGAGCTCTAATGCCTTGGTTTGTTGGGCATAGTTCCTACCGATTTCAAGGTCTTTGGAAGTGTAGCCGGTAGTAAAACCAGGAGCTTGGCGTTGAAACAGCGCTGGGGCGATCACTACATAACCTTCTTGAGCAATCCGTTCTGTGACTTCTCGAATATGGCTGTTGACGCCAAAAATTTCCTGAAACAAGATAACAGCCGGGTAAGACCCCTCACCTGTAGGGTAAGCCAGGTAAGCCGCAATTTGTAGCTCGCCGTTAGGTACTTTAACCTCAGCAGTGTAAACTTCTCGATCTGTCATGATGATTGATACCGGGTTGTGCGATGCTGAGAATAGACTCTAGCTTATGGCTAGAGTCTATTCTCAGACATTATGAATGACGAGTATGTCATCTTTACCGATTGATTCTAAGCGATCGAATCGACAACATAAAAATAACTGAAAAATGGTGTGTATGCAGGTCATTGCTGCCAAGAGCGCTCTAGAGGTTTGGTGATGGTTCAGTTTCATATCCAGCCAGACAGTGAAATTCCTGCTTCAGCTCAACTGTTTAATCAAATCATGTTTGCGATCGCTTCGCGGCAGTTTCCCCCAGGTCACCGATTGCCGAGTACCCGAGCGCTGGCGATGCAGACTGGTCTGCACCGCAATACTATTAGCAAGGTCTACCGGCAGCTAGAGGAAACCGGGCTGGTGGAAGCACAGGCGGGTTCGGGCATCTACGTCCGTGCCCAAAGCTCAGGCAAACCCCCGATCGAGTCTCCGCTCCTGGAGCAATATCCCCAAGCCTACAAAATTGTGCAACAAAGCCTGAATGAGCTGCTCAACTTGGGATGTTCGCTCAACCAAGCTAGGGAACTTTTCTTAGCTGAAATCGAGTGGCGACTACGCTCTATTGCTCAGGTTTTGGTGACAGTGCCAGCCGATGACATCGGTGTGGGAGAGTTGATGGTACACGAACTCGAACAATCGCTGGGGATACCAGTGCAACTGGTGCTGATGGAGGAGCTAGGTCAAGTCCTGAATCAAACGCCTTCTGGTACAGTAGTAACACACCGTTGGTACCAGCGGCAAGCAGAGGTGATCGCGACACTGCGATCGGTGCGGGTGATTCCAGTTGACATCTACGACTACGCCCAAGAGATCCAGCTGATCAAGAACTTACCGAAGAATAGTTGTGTTGGTCTAGTAAGCCTCAGTGCTGGTCTGCTCCGGGTGGCAGAAGTCATCACCCACAGCCTACGTGGGGATGAACTGCACGTAATGACTTCCCAATTGGGGGATACTTACAAACTGAATGCAATCATCAAAAGCGCTCACCTAATCATTAGCGATCAGGCGAGTTTTTCCACCTTAGAAGCAGCCGTACAAGCTGCCAGAGAGGATATTATTCGCCCACCCCGCCTATTTCGTGGCGATAACTACATCGGTATCCAGTCGATTAACTTGCTGAGGCGGGAGCTGGGCTTGGGATAGGAAGAGGGCAGGGGGCAGGGGGAGCAAATTAAATCTGCTGGTTTTCCTCGATTTTTAAGAACTCTCTTACCCGCTGTAGGTATAGGTCTGGAGCTTCCAGCATTGGGAAGTGAGCAGTATTGGGGATCAGGGCAAACTCAATTCTGGCGTTCGTTGCTGCTGCCTGACGACCCATAGCGGCTGGGATAATTTTGTCGTACTCTCCGGCAACCAAAAGTGTTGGCACCGTTATTTTGGCAAACTCTTGTGGCATCAATTCAGCCGCGTGCTGACTCACTGAGGTGAAGATAGTGCCCAGAGCGGCTTCGTAATCAGCTACCAGAAAATCTGTTAAGAAAGCTCGACGCTCGGCGACTGGGATGGGGCGATGCAAAAATCTCGCCATAAATATGCGATCAACTAAGGGGAGCTTCCCTAGCCATTGAGGGCGAAATTTGACCACGTAGCCACCAAACTTATGAAAGGTGGCAAAGGCTTGCTCGTCGTATTCAAAAATGCCAGTACATGTCAAAATTGCTCGTTGCACCCGCAGCGGGTACTGATTCAGGAACAGCGCGGCAACAGACGCTCCCATTGAATGGGCATTGAGAACGACTTGCTCCAGAGCCAAGGCATCCATAAGCGCAGCTAGATCTTCAGCATACTCCTCTAGTTCGTAGGTCAGCTCCGCGATCGCCAGTGGTTGTGCTAACGACGATTGCTCCTCTGTCACCGAGACAGCGGCCTGCGCTAAGGACGGGTTTCCACAAGTTCTGCCAAATCCCCGGAGGTCGTATAGAAGACAATCAAACTCATTCGAGAGTGCCTTAGCTGTGCTTTGCCAGTATCGACCTGAGCCAGCCCAGCCGTGGATAAAGACTATTACCGGCTTCTTGTGTGAATTTGCCGGTGTCCGAATCCACTCGTAGTAATGCTCAACGCCACGAACCGAAATGTAAGGCATTGGTGACTTTACGCAGACTCAGGCTTAGGTAGCGAGGAGGGATGGACGAGGAGTTCGGCTGTCGAGCGTTTTTCTACCATTTCCCGCGTCACTGTACAGTGAGCTACGTCCTTGCGCGATGGCAACTCGTACATCACTTCCAGCATTAGCTCTTCCACAATCCCGCGTAGCGCTCTAGCCCCGGTCTTGCGCCGGTATGCTTCTTGGGCGATCGCCCTCAGCGCTTCCGGCTTGAACTCCAGCTGCACATTGTCCATCGTCAGCAGCTTCTGGTACTGCTTCACCAACGCACTGCGCGGTTCAGTCAGAATCGCTATCAGCGCTTCCTCATCCAGTGGTTCTACCACCGCCACCATCGGCACGCGACCAATGAACTCTGGAATCATACCGAATCTCACCAGATCGTCCGGCTCTAGATGTCTGAGAATATCTGCATTGCGTTTTTCCTTGGACTGCCCTTCACCAGGTTGGATAAAGCCAATTGACTTCTTGCCAATCCTTTGCTCAACCACCTTCTCCAGGCCGACGAACGCACCGCCGCAGATGAACAAGATATTACTTGTATCAATCTGGATACAGTCTTGATATGGATGCTTGCGACCCCCTTGCGGCGGTACGTTGGCAATTGTTCCCTCCAACATTTTCAGCAAGGCTTGCTGCACCCCCTCGCCGGAAACGTCCCTTGTAATCGAGGGGTTTTCGCTCTTACGGGCAATCTTGTCAATTTCATCAATGTAGATAATGCCTCGTTGCGCCTCTTCGACATCTAGGTCTGCCACTTGTAGCAAACGCAGCAAAATATTCTCTACATCTTCTCCCACATACCCCGCCTCTGTGAGCGTAGTGGCATCTGCTACAGCAAAGGGAACCTCCAAGATTTTTGCCAAGGTCTGTGCCAAGAGCGTCTTACCGCAACCAGTTGGACCGATTAGGAGGATGTTGGACTTTTGTAGCTCTACCGCATCATCCTGGCTGGCTTTGCTACTACTTTTAGATTGAGCTATGCTTAACCGCTTGTAATGGTTATAAACCGCAACCGAGAGGACTTTTTTAGCTTCATCTTGGCCAATTACATGTTCGTCTAAGTGCTTTTTAATCTCTTGCGGCTTCGGCATTTGATTGAAAGAGAGACTGCCAGAACGAGCACGTCGCTTCTGTGGAGTCTCTGTCCGGGGTGCTGCTTGAGGTGCTGCGGTGTTCGTGTCCAGTAACTCTTCATCTAAAATTTCGTTACATAGGTCAACACACTCATCGCAGATATAGACTCCCGGACCGGCAATCAACTTGCGTACCTGCTCCTGAGACTTGCCACAAAACGAACATTTCAAATGGGAGTCGTACTTAGACATACCAACCTCATTAATTCAGTGTGGTAACGGCTTCGCCCGCTTTAGGGAGATTTTGCCTGGAGATAACCTGATCGATCAGACCGTAATTTTTTGCTTCAGACGCCGACATAAAGAAGTCCCGCTCAGTATCGGCTTCAATTCTCTCAAAAGGTTGACCTGTGTGATGAGCCAGTAACTCGTTCAACCTACGCTTATGATAGAGAATTTCTTTGGCTTGAATCTCAATATCAACAGCTTGCCCCTGAGCGCCACCAAGTGGTTGGTGAATCATGATCCGGGCACTGGGTAGAGACATCCGCTTGCCTGCTGCCCCACCTGTCAGCAAGAAGGCCCCCATGCTAGCAGCTAATCCAAAACAAATGGTAACAACATCCGGGCGAATCTGCTGCATCGTGTCGTATATTGCCATCCCCGCTGTCACGGAACCACCTGGAGAGTTGACGTACAACTGGATATCCTTTTCTGGGTCTTCGGCGTCTAGGAACAGTAGTTGAGCGACAATCGAGTCGGCAACGGCGTCATCTACCGGAGTTCCCAAAAAAACGATTCGCTCTCGCAGCAGGCGAGAGTAGATATCAAAGGCTCGTTCTCCCATGCCAGATTGTTCCACGACCATGGGGACGATGTTGCTGGGACCGAGGGAGTTAATCTCTAGCTGATGCAAACTGGCGATTGGATAATTCAAAGACCGGGAGACAACCATAGTTAGTGTAACCGAGCTTACTACAGTGATAGAGACCTGCGTGAAGCAATGGGGATGGGTAGTTCTTCTATCTAGTGACTATTATGCCTCAGGATTAAGAGAGGGGGAGAGGGGGAGAGGGGGAGAGGGGGAGAGGGGGAGATTGTTAAGAAAGATTATTTTTATGTACCCTCTTCCATTGAGTCTTCTACCACCTCTGCCTCCACAGCTCTTATTTCCTCAGGTGCTTCCCCTACTGCCTCACGCTCCTGTTCCCCCTCTCCCCCTCTCTCTTCCTGGGGAGAATCTGCGCCTACAAGTTCAGCTCTTATTGCCTCAGGTGCTTCCCCTACTTCCCCTACTGCCTCACGCTCCTGTTCCCCCTCTCTCCCCCTCTCCCCCTCTCCCCCTCTCTCTTCCTGGGGAGAATCTGCGCTTACAAGTTCAACAGTGGCGTGTGCTTCTAGCCAGTTCATGATTTTTTCTGTCATCAGTTCCTCTTCAACCACCTGCCGCAGCCGAGCGAGATCAATGTCTTTACCTTCGTACTTCGACGCCATCTCTCGGAAGCGAGCCTCAATTTCTGCTGGTTCAACCTGGAGCGATTCGCGTTTAGCTACTTCCTGTAGTGCCAACGCTCGCTTGAGTTGTTCGATCGCCTCCGGACGCGATCGCTCCCTCAATTGCGGTATATTTTCCTGGGTGAAGAGTTTTTTGACATCAATTCCCTGCCGACTCAACTGAATTGCTGTTTGGGTTAAGAGGTTATCCACCTCTTGGGAAACCATTGTCTCTGGCAATTCAACTTCTACATGCTTTAGCAGTTCATCCACAAGGGCTTGCTGCACATTCGCTTTGGTTTGGCGCTCTGCCTCTGCTTGATATCGGGATTCTAGAGCAGAACGTAATTCTGTCAACGTTTCGAACTCGCTGACTTCTTGTGCGAAGTCATCAGTAAGTTCCGGTAGTTCTTTTTCCTTCAGCTCTTTAAGCGTGACCGTGAAGTTGGCAGGGCGACCAGCTACATCTTTTTGGGGATATGCTTCTGGAAACGTGACTGGGATTTCTTTTGTTTCCCCTAAATTCATTCCGATCATGCCATCTACAAGACCTTCAACCAATCGCCCTTCTATCAGCTCTATCTGAAAATCTGTCGCGCCGCCGCCGGGGATCTCTGGTGCTGGGACATCTGTTTCCTCACCCTCAGGTTTCACCAAATGACCTTGGAAATCTACCACAGCGACATCGCCTCTCTCAGCGGAGCGTCCTTCCACTGGGATTAACGTTGCCATTTCTGTCCGGTTTTCTTCCAGGGTTTTCTCGACGTTTGCTGGGTCGTATTTAACCTCCTGTACCTGGACTTGCAATCCGCTGTACTGAGTCAGAGCGACTTCTGGCTGGACATCCACAGCCGCTGAAAATGTTAGAGTTTTCCCCGGATCGTACTGGCTTACTAAGTCCTCAAACGCAGAAGTAAGCTGGGGTTGACTAATTGCCGCGATCGCTTCTTGTTTGAGAGCTTGCTGAATACTGTCTTGAATCAGTTCTTCCACAGCTGCCGCCTTGAGACGTAGAATCCCCAGTCTCTGTAGTAGAATTTGGCGAGGTACCTTACCTTTGCGGAACCCAGGAATATTAGCAGCGCGGGCGAAGTTTTGAATAACCTGCTCGTACGCCTGCTTGGATTTTTCGGGCGGAATCTCAATTTCCAACCCAACCTGACTGGCGGGGAGTTTTTCCTGGGTGACTTTCATGAGCAATTTTTAATTTTCAGACAACCAACTTTTTGACTCTCTCCCAATGGTACAAGAAAGAGAGCAGGGGGAGAAGAGAGCCGCTCTTGAGCAGGGGAGGCAGGGGAGGCAGGGGGAGAAAACGCCAGCCGTTTTCTGGTTTTCAGGCTCCAGTCCGGGAAGACCTTTCTGTGAAGTTCTGCCTTCAATTCATGTTGAAGAGACACAGCCTCTAACCAGGTATTCCTTTGTAGAACCGAGGAGTAAGAAGAGCAGTCTTCTTGCTCCCCCTGCTCCCCCTGCTCCCCCTGCTCCCCCTACCGCCCGCAAGCAATTCTTACGGTTCCCGTAAGAATTGCTTGCGGGCGGTACTCCTTCTTCCGTGATATCCTTGTCTTGCAGCTAGCGTCTGCGGCTTGCTTCTGACCCAAAGCATGGTATTAATACTGACAACTAAAACATGATTGTAATCTGGTATTATTACTGACAACTAAAATATGATTGTAATATTAAATCTAGTTACCTATAAGAGTTAAACTAGCTAAACATGTACTGTTGAATGATTTTTATTTAGATCTATAAGAATTTACAATCCCAATTTAGATGGAGGAAGGAAATTTGCAGAAATCTTATCGCGTTGCTATTTTGGGGGCGACTGGTGCTGTTGGCGCAGAGCTGCTGGAATTACTCCAAAATCGGGGCTTTCCCCTGGCAGATTTAAAGCTCTTGGCGTCGCCACGCAGTTCTGGGCGGAGAATATTGTTTAAAGGGGAAAACCTGCCAGTAGAGCCAGTGACGGATCGCGCTTTTGACAAAGTCGATCTGGTTCTAGCTTCTGCCGGAAGCTCTACATCCAAAGTCTGGGCTCCTATTGCCGTAGCCGCAGGTGCGGTGGTCATTGATAATTCCAGTGCTTTTCGCCTTGAAGAACAAGTTCCTTTGGTGGTGCCAGAGGTGAATCCATCGGCTCTCAATCACCATCGAGGCATTATTGCCAACCCCAACTGCACTACAATTTTGATGACTGTGGCAGTTTGGCCGCTACATCGGGTTAGAGCGGTGCGACGCATTGTGGTGGCAACTTACCAGTCTGCCAGTGGAGCAGGCGCTAGGGCGATGGAGGAAGTCAAAACCCAAGCGCGAGCTATTCTACAAGGAGAGCAACCAGTAACGGAAGTATTTCCTTATCCTTTGGCCTTTAACTTGTTCCCCCACAACTCCCCATTGAACCACTTGGGGTACTGTGAGGAAGAAATGAAAATGGTCAACGAGACGCGCAAAATCTTTGGTGAAAAGCATCTGAGAATTACGGCAACCTGTGTTCGGGTTCCCGTCCTACGGGCTCACTCAGAAGCGATTAACCTAGAATTTGAGACGCCATTGAGTGTGGAGGAAGCAAAGGAGATTCTCGCTCAAGCTTCCGGTGTCAAACTAGTGGGAGACGTCTCAGCAAATTATTTTCCCATGCCAATTGAGGCCACGGGTCGAGACGAGGTGTTAGTAGGTAGAATTCGTCAGGACCTTTCTCATCCCTGTGGATTAGAAATGTGGCTGTGTGGAGACCAAATCCGTAAAGGGGCAGCGTTGAACGCAGTGCAGATAGCGGAGTTGCTGGTGGCAAAAAACCTGCTCCAACCAGCTCAGGTAGCTGTTTCTAGCTAAAAACCGCAAGGACTCGAAAGGGAGAATTAGGAGAGGGTGGTGGATTTTGGACGGGTTTTAACCGCTATGGTAACGCCGTTTAAGGCAGATGGCAGTGTCGATTTTGCGCTGGCAGAGCAACTAGCAGTTCACCTAGCAGAGCAAGGTACAGATACTCTGGTCGTCTGTGGGACAACGGGGGAATCGCCTACCTTGAGTTGGGAGGAGGAGTATGAGTTGTTTCAGGTAGTGCATCACGCAGTGGCCTCTAAAGCTAAGGTGATCGCAGGCACAGGTTCTAATTCAACAAAGGAGGCGATTGCGGCTACCCAAAAAGCAGCTAAAATAGGATTAGATGGCTCACTACAAGTTGTTCCCTACTACAACAAGCCGCCACAAGCGGGGCTCTACGAACACTTCAAGGCAATTGCCCTTGGCTGTCCCGACCTCCCTCTGGTGCTGTACAACGTACCAGGCCGTACTGGTCAGAACCTTCAGCCAGAAACCGTTGCTCGTTTAGCTGAAATTAGCAACATTGTAGGGATCAAAGAGTCGACTGGAAATCTAGACCAGGCAAGTGAGATTCGCCGCTTAACGCCAAACGAGTTCCACCTTTACTCTGGTGACGATTCTCTCACGCTACCGTTGTTATCTGTAGGTGCTACTGGCGTAGTTAGTATAGCAAGTCATTTGGTGGGAACTAAAATCCAACAGATGATCCAAGCATTTACAATGGGTCAAACTCAAATTGCCACCCAAATCCACCTCCAACTTTTCCCGTTGTTTAAAGCTTTGTTTGCCACCACAAATCCAATTCCAGTCAAAACCGCGCTTAGACTCAAAGGTTGGGAGGTTGGTTCTACTCGTCTGCCGCTTGGGGAAGCCCCGGAATCAGTGATTCAAACCTTGAAAACGGTGCTGATAGAACTGGCTCAACTATAAAAATACCAACTTTTGGATTTTGAATTCAAAAAATTCAAAGGAAGGAATCCCAAGTTATCTGTGCAACTCACTGGATTTATTCATGTGGTTAATCAAAATCTAAAATGGCAACCTGAAACTGTCTGACGGCTCTAGTATAAAGGCAATTCTTACATAAACACCTGATTAGGACTTTGCTAGTACTAAATTGCTACTACAATCTGCTCTGTTTGAAACTTTTGATGAATTTTAGGAACTACTCTAAGGAGACAAATGAGTAAAAACGAATCGTTACCCACCCTTAAAATTATTCCTCTGGGTGGACTACATGAAATTGGCAAAAATACTTGTGTTTTCGAGTACAACGACGAAATTGTACTCCTAGATGCAGGGCTAGCTTTTCCCACGGATGGAATGCACGGGGTGAATATCGTCTTGCCCGACATGACCTACCTGCGGGAGAATCGCCACAAAATTAAGGGCATGATCGTTACCCACGGTCATGAAGACCATATTGGTGGAATTGCGTTTCACTTAAAGCAATTTGAGATTCCAGTCATCTACGGTCCCCGTCTGGCAATGGCAATGCTGGAAGGTAAATTGGAAGAGGCTGGGGTACGCGATCGCACTGAGTTGAGAACTGTTCGTCCTCGCGATATGGTGCGGATTGGCACGGCGTTTGTTGTGGAATATATTCGCAACACGCACTCAATTGCCGATAGCTTCACCGTCGCACTACATACCCCATCTGGGGTTGTGATCCACACAGGTGATTTTAAGTTTGACCATACACCAGTTGACGGCGAGTTTTTCGATATCCAGAGACTGGCAGAACACGGCGAAAAGGGTGTGCTTTGTCTGATTAGCGATTCGACTAACTCAGAAATCCCAGGACATACACCCTCTGAACGCTCAGTTTATCCCAATCTCGACCGGGTCTTCAGCCAAGCTAGTGGGCGGCTGTTTGTGACGACCTTTGCTTCTTCAGTGCATCGGATCAATATGATTCTGGAGCTGGCGAAGAAGCAAAATCGGGTTGTGTCAGTGGTGGGGCGCTCGATGCTGAATGTGATCGCTCACGCTCGCAATCTTGGCTATATCAAGTGTGAGGATAATCTGCTACAGCCTTTGCAGGCCATCCGCCATCGGCCGGATAAGGAAGTTCTGATTTTGACAACTGGTTCTCAAGGAGAGCCAATGTCAGCGATGACGCGCATTTCCAGAGGCGAACATCCTCACCTCAAAATTCGTGCGGGTGATACGGTGGTATTCTCAGCCAACCCGATTCCGGGCAATACGATTGCTGTGGTTGACACGATAGATCGGTTGATGATGCAGGGAGCCAAGGTTGTCTATGGCCGGGAGCAGGGAATTCACGTGTCTGGTCACGGTTGCCAAGAAGACCAAAAGCTAATGATTGCCCTAACTCGGCCTAAATTCTTCTTGCCGGTTCACGGGGAGCATCGGATGTTGGTCAAGCACGCTCAGACAGCTCAGAGCATGGGCATCCCGGCTGAAAATATGCTGATTATTCAGAACGGCGATGTAGTAGAAGTTTCAGAAGCTGCCATCCGTGTCGCTGGTAAAGTCCCCTCTGGCATCGAACTGGTAGATAGCTCTGGCTCTGGGATGGTGAGCGGTAAGGTCCTCCAGGAGCGGCAGCGGTTGTCAGAGGAAGGCATTGTCATAGTAGCGGCGGCGGTGGATTGGCAGGGCAAGCTGATGGCTAAGCCCGAGATCCACTTGCAGGGTGTAGTGACGGCGATGGGGCGATCGCATCTGCAAAAGTGGGTACAAGAGCGGATTGAAGAAGTCCTGAGCGGTCGTTTTGCCGAGTTTGCCCAATCTTCTAACAGCAATGGCAATGGCGAACAAGTGGAAGTAGACTGGGCGGGACTCCAAGTCCAGGTGGAACGCGAACTCCAGCGATCGCTACGACGCGAACTGCACTGCCAGCCATCAGTAACATTGTTGCTGCAAACACCGAACGAACCGTTTAAATCTGTAGATGGGAGAAGACGCCGTCGCACTACTGCTCAAGTAGCATCCTAAAGAGAGCAGGGGGAGTTCTCTTTCTACTCCCTCTATAGATATCCCTGAGATTCACCGAACTGGCGCAAGCGAGGCAGGCATTGTCGCCGATAGAAACTACTCAAAGTCGAAACCGAAAGACCGAATTTGGCTGCCAGCGTTTCCCAGCTCGTCTCTGGAGGTAACCGTTGCAAGCTCAAGGCTTGACAAGTCACTTTTGGATGTCCCTGAATGTGGATGCGGCGCAACTCGCCATCTGGATCGGTTTGAAGCCACTGCCTTGTATTTTCCAGAATTGGAGGAATATCCGGAGGTGCTTCTAGAGTTTCCATAAAGTTTATCGGTTCGTTATCCACTGCCAACATTTTCTCGCTAATGGTCTGAGTTTGTTTGGCATATGCTTGAAT
>JAABUQ010008171.1_pt1 | contig 14811 bp, 13 predicted proteins | sample 5560001 | NCBI WGS metagenome assembly JAABUQ01 (sample SAMN10711888, study PRJNA513371) | rock metagenome | isolation source: Antarctica rocks | place: Antarctica: Victoria Land, Finger Mt nord | collected 2015-12-18 | reverse complement strand
TGTCGGTCGGTGTTGCCGTGTCGGTCGGTGTCGCTGTACCGGTCGCCGTGCCCGTCGGCGCGCTCGTGCCCGTCGCGGTACCGGTCGGTGTTGCGGTACCGGTCGATACCACGGCACTGGTCGGCGTCGCTGTACCGGTCGCCGTGCCCGTCGGCGAACTCGTGGCCGTCGCGGTACCGGTCGGCGAGTTCGTGGCCGTCACGGTGTTGGTCGGCGTTGCTGTACTGGTCGCCGTGGCCGTCGCGGTGTCGATCGGCGTCGCCGTACTGGTCGCCATGCTCGTCGCGGTGTTGGTCGGCGAGTTCGTGGCCACCGCGGTGTTGGTCGGCGAGTTCGTGGCCGCTGCGGTGTTGGTCGGCGAGTTCGTGGCCGCCGCGGTGTTGACCGGCGAGTTCGTGGCCGCCGCGGTGTTGACCGGCGAGTTCGTGGCTGTCGCGGTGCTGATTGGCGTGGCCGTCGCCGTGCTGCACACTTGATTGTTTCGCACAACGTTGTTGGTGTCTAATGTCACCGCGCCGTTGCGGGCATACAGGCCGCCGTTCGTGTTTGTCCCTGTATTGAGGGTGATGGAGGCCAGCGCCAGGATATTTCCTGTAAAGTTGGTGGCCGTCCCCAGGGTCGCCGAACTGCCAACCTGCCAGAAGATATTGCTACTGCACGGCTGAGCACCATTGGTATTGATAAACACCACGCTGGAATTACTCGCCGTGGTGAGGGTACTCCCTATCTGGAAGATGAAGACACTGCTGGGGTTGCCCTGGCCATCCAGGGTGAGTTGCCCGGTCAACTGCGCTGAGGACGAGAAACAATACACCCCGGGAGTGAGGGTTTTGCCGCCCAGATCCTGGCCGGTCAACTGGACATCGCACGGTTGCCCCGCGGCACTGTTATACGCAGTGGTCACGTCACTCTGGGCCTGGCTTGCCACGGCGTCGTTGGCGTGGATCACCCCGCCGCTCACGAGTCCGGGCGGAAATCCCGTCACCGCGGTCCCTGGGCTCACGCCCAGATCGCCGAACACCGTGGTCGGGCCGGTATTCGTGACCGTGCTGCCCCCGAGCACGGCGAACGTGGCGGCCGTTCCAAGAGGGGGAATAGTCGCGGCGCGCGCCGCTCCCGGCGACAGCAGCGGCACCAGGGGTAGCAACAGCAGCAGTGCCGCTGGTCGTAGGTAAGTCCTCAGTTTCATGGATGTTGGCTCCCTTCAGGGCGGATTGTGGCACGTATCGTCGGTTCGGTAGCTGGGCCGACTCGGAGAGTCCCCTGGCTTTGCGTCCCCGGCTCGCGCCGGGTTTGCCATTATCGCTCGAGTGTATCCCCCGAGAGAAGCGGGGCGGCCTGTTGCCCCAACTGCATCCACCATAGAGCAGTTGCTGATCGCACCACAATCCCCTAAAAGGGGGGGTACCCCAATCGAGTAGTATGCGTCCTCATGGCCACGGACAACTCAGACGTGGTCTCGCGCCACGCACAGCCTCCTTCAGTGGTCCAACGGTCCCACACCGTGTAGGGGCTACTACCCTCATCCGTGCATGATGTGGGCTCAGGCTGGTGAAAAACGGGTGCGGCGGTGGACGGGTGGCGGTTGACGTGCAACGGGCCGATAGGGCATGCTAGGCCTACGACGGTCAAGACGTGAAGCACTAGTAGTACAACGAGACATCGATCAGGGTGGGTGAAGCAGCCCGAGTTGGCGCAAGATACGCTTGCGATGGGAGCAATAGGCGGCCGCTTTGCGCTGCTGCCGGCGTCCTGGTAGGACACGAGGTCCAGGGCGGCCGCGATGGCGAGCACGGGTAGTGGTAGCACGGCCCGCAGCAGCAGACGCACTTGGGTCAGGCTCAACACGACGGGAGCCGCGCGTAGGTGGTGGAGCGCCGCGGGCGGGTCCAAGCACACCGGCGGCTCCAGGTGCGCGGGGAACTCCGCAGGCCCCCCCTCTCTGGTTCAGACGCTGCTGTATCCGAACCAGGAAGTGATGCGCCAGGATGACCAGCGTCATCTGGTGGTGCCAGCCCCGCCACGAGCGTACTTCGTCGTGGTCGAGCCCCACCGCACCTTTGCCCTCCGCGAAGCACGACTCAATGGTATGATCACAAATGACAAATTCTGCACGACCCGCGCGTGCGTGCTGCCGCTGTCGTGGTGGCGCTGTCCGAAAAGCCGACGCCCGTCAGTCGGTGGCAGCGTGAGGCCGTGCGTGGAGCCAGTGTTGGGTAACCAAATCGCGGAAAGGGGGTGAAAAATGAGGACGAAAAGGCCGGTGGTTTGGGAGGACATGTTCAGCCACGTCAGCACCCTCGACGGCGGGGTCCGCGTCGATACGCCTGCCTGGGTCGCCTGGCTTGACGCGCCGACGACGACGAGCTTTGCCTACCCGATCGACAACGCGGCGCAGGGCTACATCGAGGCGTTCATGACCGTGCGCAAAGAACGGCGCCAGCGCGGCGGCGCCTATTGGACGGCGTACTCCCACGTCGGAGGGCAGATGCGCAAGGCCTATGTGGGACGCACGGCGGCGGTGACCGACGCCCGCCTGCGCGCCATCGCCGCCACCTTCCTGGAGCGCCTTCTGTGGGCGACCCCCGCAGGGCGCGCCGATCCCTGATCAGGAGGGGGTCGCCCACAGGGACATCGCCTCTCCGCCGCGCGCCGCTCGTCCCGTTGTCCGCGCGTGACCACACGACCGTGGGGGTGGCGCGGTCACTGCGGCGCACGCTCCGCGGACCGGCGCCACAGGGAGCGCCGGAGGAGGCGCGATGAACGCTCACTGGCGGGTGCGCCGCACGGTCAGCGCACAGGACACGGGGCAGCAGCGCTGGGATCTGGCCTACCAATGCCTGCTCCGTTGGCGAGAGGAAAGCAGCGGTCTCCCCTGCAAGGAGACTGACGGACACGCCGGGAACATAGACATAGACGTAGAGGATGGAGACATACTAAAGGAGGCGCCGCATGGATGTCGCCCTGTATGCGCGGGTCTCAACCCGTCGGCAGCAACAGACCCAGACCATTGACCAGCAACTCACGCGTTTACAGGCCCATGTCGCCGCGCACCCAGAGTGGCGCCTCGCTGAGGAGCACATTTACCGGGACGATGGCTACAGCGGGGCCAAGCTGAGCCGGCCTGGCTTGGACCGCCTGCGCGACCACGCGGCGCTCGCGGCCTTTGAGTGTGTGGTGCTCACCGCGCCCGACCGACTCGCCCGCACCTATGTCCATCAGGTGCTCCTCATCGACGAATTGGCGCAGCGAGGCTGTGCCGTCGCATTCGTGGATCGCCCCATGAGCGACGACCCGCACGACCAACTCGTGCTTCAGATCCGGGGGGCCGTGGCCGAGTACGAGCGGACCTTGATCGCGGATCGCATGCGGCGGGGGCGCCAGGCCAAGCTGCGTGGGGGCCAGCTCTTACCCTGGACACGGGCGCCCTATGGCTACATCCTGGACGCCGAGCGGCCGCGCGACCCCAACCGGGTACGCCTCGATCCGATCGCCGCCGCCGTGGTCACCCAGATCTTCGCCTGGTACACCGACGCCCAGACGCCAACGACGCTCTACGGCATCGCCAAGCGCCTCAGCGACGAGCGGATCCCCACGCCGACAGGCCAGCCACGCTGGAACGTGGCCAGCATTCGGGATATGTTGCGCTCACCGGCCTATACCGGAACCGCCTACAGCGGGCGGACCCGTCCAGCCCCGGCGCGCCACCGCACATCGGCGTTGCGGCCGGTCGGCCCCGGCGACAGCCACGCGCCGACTCCGCCCGAGGAGTGGATTGCGCTCCCCGTTCCGGCCATCGTCAGTCAGGAGACCTTCGACGCGGCCCAGGTCCAGTTGGATCGCAACCGCCAGATGGCCCGCCGCAACAATACGGCCCATGCCTACCTGCTGCGCGGCTTGGTGAGTTGTGGACAGTGCCAGTTGGCCTGCACCGGACGCTCCCGCGCGCCTGGGTATGCCTACTATCTGTGCCGTGGCCACACCGACGCGCTGCGTGCAGCCCGTGGGCAGCGCTGTACGGCGCGCTTCGCGCCGGCGGCAGCCCTGGACGACGCGGTCTGGCAGGACCTCTGTCGCGTCATCGCCGACCCGGCGCTGCTGGCCCACGAGGTGCACCGCGCCCATAGCGGCGCCTGGTTGCCCCAAGCGCTGCAAGCGCGGCAGCAGACGGTGCGCGCCGCCGTCGCCCAGTTAGAACGCCAGCAGGAACGCCTGCTCGCGGCCTACCTCGCCGAGATCATCGACCGCGCCGAATTCGCGCGCAAGCGGCAGGAGATTTTGCAGACACTCAACGGTCTGGCCCAGCAACTCCGCCAATTGGAGGCGCAGGCCCAGCAGCAGCATGATGTGGCCGCGGTCGCGCACGGACTGACGGACTTCTGTCAGCACCTCCAGCCGACCCTGGACCACCTCACGTTCGACCAGCGCCGCCAGCTCGTCGACCTGCTCATCGACCGCGTCGTCGTGGACGACGGGCAGGTCGAGATCCGGTACGTCATCCCCACCGGCACCAAAGGAGCAGAAGCTCCCTTTTGTCATTTGCGTTTAGACTATCTCGATCGGCCAGCGCATCCCGCTTACGCGCACCAATTCGCCCAAGGGTAGGTCCGGGGGCGCGTTACTCAGGTAGATCTTGACCTCCGGCTCCTCATCCGATCCCGCAGGCGAGTCCCCGACGGCACGCCGGAACAGCACCCACCCCTCTGGGCCAGGCAGGCTATGCCGCGTCGTCACGACGCGCAACGCGGCGAAGTCGGCGACGAGCGGCCCTTTGCTGCCTTCCAAGATGCGGTAACGGCGCCAGGCGTGGTCCGGGATCTGGGGGAGCAGCGTGTCCACTCGCACGTGACGAGGGAGGACTGTCCGGATGCAGGATGCAGGATGCAGGCGCTCCTTGGTGAAGGAGCGCCCCCGCCGCCCGGAGGGCGTGGGCGGAATCCACACCTGTGGGGGGGGGGTTGCCCTTCCCCGGTGCCGGGTCATGCACTGGCCACACCCGCGTCAATCCGGGCACCTCGGCCAGCTACCACAAGCCCGTCGCCGCGACCCGATCCCGCAGCGCGGGATCCTGGCTGTCATCTTGCTCGGTTTCTGGCCCTATTTCTTGCTCGATCACTGGCCCCATACGGCTGCCGTTTCACCAGACAGAACGGCCCTTCTGCGCAGTGAAGAGGGTCAGGGAGCAACCAGATGCAGTCGATCACGGCCTCGAATCTCTACAGCGACACTTCACGAAAGGTCACCACCGTTGGTGGCGAAGCTCTGACACACGACGTACCGGACAACCTGGCGGCCTGGAGCGAGCACTACCTGGCCCTGGCCGTCAGAGGGGTGCGCTCCACCGGGGTGACCGACAAGATCACGCTGCACCTCGCGCGGTTCGGGACCTTCTTTCTCCAGCAGTACGGGCACGATCGCCTCTCCGTCTGCGTACGCCGCGATGTCGTGGCCTGGCAAACCACGCTGCGGGCGCAGAGGTTGGCCCCCGCCACCGTCAACAACCACCTCGCCTCGCTCTCGGCATTCACGACCTGGGTGCAGGCCCAGGCGCTGGGACTGTTTCCCGTTGGTGACCCCGCCAAGGGCATCGGAGAGCTGGGCCTGGGGCCGCTGGAGCCGCGCGCCCTCCGGCCGGCCCAGGTCCAGAGCCTCAAGAACCTGTGCGACCGGCTGGAACGCTTTCATCAGTGCCGCGACCGGTGCCATCTAGGACGGGCAGCGCCGTTGCGGGCGCATGGCCGCCCCTGGCGGGATCGCGCCCTGGTGTTCGTGTTGCTCTCTACCGGGCTGCGGCGGGAGGAGCTCGTGCGCCTGAACCTGGATCAACTGGCCTGTCACTAAGATTTTGACGATATACTACATCGTCCCAGATAACTAGGACGTGTTGCAGTTCTATCTATGCGCCGTTTACCCTTGCAGCACGCTCATACACGCGGAACAGGTCCCATATAACAAATATTATGTGGTGCCTTGTACGTCGGTAAGAAATAGCCTTGTTATCTGGCTCCTTGGAGGGCGATTGCCTCGTAGTTATCGGGGGCGATGTAGCATTTCGTCCGGAACTTAGCGACAGGCCCATAGCGATCATCGACTCAAGGTCATTGACTAGATGCACGGTGCATGAGGCGGCAATCGCATAGGTAAAGACGTTGAGGCTAAAGAGAAACACCACCTGCGACCACGTCCAGCCGCCAATGGTATGAAAGCGCTGCAGCAGGAGATAGAAGCCCACATAGCTACCGGCGTAGCTGATCCAATTGGACAGAACGCCCAAGAGGAACGCCGCACGATATTCCATGCGTTCACGCAGGCGCAGCCGTGCAAAATGCAGAAACAGCCCGATGCTCAACGCACGTCTCCCCTGTTCCCGGCGTCGCCACGGCCTCGTGGATTCATGGACGCCCCCTACCCCCCCTGAATAACCAATCGCCGCATGGCCCGGGTCCACAGCCAGCGGGTGAGCAGGAGTAACGCAACAGCCCACACACCGCCAATGGCCACGGTTCCCCCAAGGTCTTGACGTGAGATGCGTCCCAAGTAGATCGCCACAGGAACAAAGTACATATATTGAAAGGGGAGCCAGTGATTGATCGCACTCAGCCAGGAGGGAAAGAACCACAGAGGAAGAAATTGACCGCCAAAGACACCCATCATCACCGAAAAGGGAAAATTAAAATGGTGGGCCGTCAAGTAGCGGAAGCCCAGGAGCGCAAAAAGATAGCCAAACCCGAACGAGATGACCAACGCCAGCAGCGCCGCGACCGCCGCTCCGAGGAGGCTCAGAGCTGAGACCGGAGGCTCCAGACCAAAGACGGCCACCGCTATCACAAAGGTTGGCAGAAACGTGAACAGGCTCTGGAACGCCATGGTACCCAGGCCATCCGCGGCAATGGAGAGCGGATAGCTCAGCGGTTTGAGCAGATCGATCGCGATATCGCCGCTCCGTAGCCGTTCTTCCACGGCATAGCCGACATTGTTGAGTTGGAGAGCGGTGATGCAGGTGCTAAGAATAGAATATGTGATCATCGTCCCGATGGTGGTATTGGTGACCGATCTGCTCCCCAGGAGGGTATGCCAAATGGATATTTGGATCACCAGATTCACGATGTTGCCCAGAATGCCCATCAGAATGTTCACCCGGTAGGAGAGGCTTCGCGCGAACGCATAGGTCATGAATTTCCAGTAGGGGACAAACGACAGCCCTGTTCTAGTGCGGGGAGGCTGTTCTGACCACGCGTTCATGGAGCGGTCTCCACTGCTGTCCCATCTCGGCTGTCTGTCAGTCCACGGTACAGGTCACGAATGACATCTTCGATGGTTGCGGTCGCGATCGCCATATCGGTAATGGTGTAGTCACGCATCAGCGCGTGCAGAATGGCAGGGGCCGTCATGGTCTGGCGGTTGTAGCCCAGGATCTTCTGACGCCCGTCATCCTTGACGAGCGTCAGGCCCGCGGGCAAGGTAAGGGCTCCAGGATCGCTGTCAAATTCGACCGTCACGGCTCCGACATCGGAAAAGCGCGCCTTGAGATCGACGACAGCGCCATCCCAGGCGATGTGTCCGCGGTCGACGATGATCAGCCGGGGACAGATTTCCTCGATATCCCGCAGATCGTGCGTCGTGAGCACGATCGTGACGCCAAAGTCACGATTGGCCTGGCGCAGAAATGTCCGGATACGATCCTTGACCAAGACATCAAGCCCAATGGTGGGCTCATCAAGAAAGAGGATATCCGGTTGGTGCAACAAGGCCAGCGCCAGTTCACCCCGCATCCGTTGACCAAGCGAGAGGTGACGAACGGACGACTGCTGGAACTCGCTCACGCCAAGCAAGCGATCACAGAAGGCGAGAGTCGTCTTGAAGGTATCCGGTGGCACGCGATAAATGTGGCGATGCAGATCGAACGAATCGCGCAGCGGGAGGTCCCACCAGAGTTGGCTGCGTTGGCCGAAGACGACGCCCATGTGCCGCGCATTCTCCACGCGATGGAGATGAGGGATGCGCCCTCTCACGAGCGCCGTGCCGCTGGTGGGCACAAGAATACCGGTCAGGATTTTAATCGTCGTCGATTTCCCCGCCCCATTGGCCCCCACGTACCCCACGGCTTCGCCACGCTCAAGGGTGAAGCTGATGCCATCGAGAGCACGGTGAACATCATAGGTTGACGTGACCAGCGTGCGGAGCGCACCGACGGCGCCTTTATACCGTCGTGGGGTGCGGTACTCGCGGACGAGATCGCCAACCTCGATAAGCACCATCACTCAATGTCCTTGTCCAGGTTAGTGACCAGTGGTTGCCGACGTCGCTCTATGGTCGATGCGTCGCCTTCATTATGCACGACGACGCGCCCAGGGTGGGGACCCGGCGGCCGAGGTGTGCGGACGGGCGTGGTTGGAGGCGTCGAGGCTGGATCTGACGACGCGGCGGTAGACTAGTAGGGCGTCGCCCGGAGCTGCGCGGGCACGGGCTGTGTCCTGCTGTGGCCAGGTGGCGCGGGGAGAACGCTGGCGTGCCTGCTGCCGATTGCGCGGCTGCCGGCGCTCTCCCGCTGCCTCTACCCCTATCACGCCTCTCTCCTTGGTGCCGCTCCTGGCTGTTGTGGGCGCGGCGGACAAACTGCACCGGCGCGGGCGCGCCGGAAGGGCCGACAAGCGGCGGGCGCGCGGCAAGAATTACCAGCCGGGGGGCTTGGTAATCGTCCCTACGGCGTCGGTGAGGGTCGGTGGTAGCTGGCTCGCCGCGAGCACGCCGGCACGGATACGGCGGTAGTCTGTAGGGGCGCTTGCGGCATTTCTCATCGGCCATGAGGCGCGGTCATGCGGGTTAAACACGAAGATGCGGCGGCCAAACTCATGCTTCACCATCTCGATCGGGGTGATAAGGTCCGTATCGTTGCTGACGACGGCGGCCACGTCGTACTCGGTCTTGAAGGCATCGAGTAAGAGAAACGACGCGAGGTTCACATCAGACCCCTTTTCCTCGCTCTTATACACGCGCTGCCGCATGGGTGGGGGCGTGACGACGCGGGCCTCAATCTGACTCTCTAAGAATTGCCCCCGATGGACCGTGAGGCGCGGCGTCGATGCCTCTAAGGCGCGCAGGTAGGCGAGTTGCCGCTGCGCCTGATGCGGATTGCCGGGGCGGGGTTTGACAACCGCCGTGAAGTAGCGCACGCGGTTGATGTCGTAGGCGGGGAGGAGCGTGGTGAAGAGGGTGTAGAGGTCGAGCCAGCGATAGGGTTTGTCACGCAGGGCTCCGTAATAGAGGTTGAACCCGTCGATATAGACATTGGCCCTGAGTGCGCTCATACCTCTCCAAAATAAAGCAGGGGCGACCCGAAGGCCGCCCCGCTGACTTACCACCGAAGCAGTAAGCACGATACTTATATCGTACCGCATGCACGGTGGGATTGCAAGAGGAAAATGGCGCATTCCACGAGTCCATGTGACGCGCGCCGCTCCCAGGCGTGAAGAGGCGTGCTGGTCCGCGCGCGATGCGCCGATTGTCCCGGATGTAAGATTCCACGCGAAATGCGCCGATGCAAGGCCTGTGCAGGGCGCTATTCCACGCGAGATGCGCCCGTGTTCCGCGCGAGGTGCGCCGATCCTGCAGAAAGTTCCACCGATCCTGCGCCAATCCGCGCGTCGTGCCGCAACGGGCGACACGTGATGAGGCGGTGTTGTAGGGTTGGCGCACCTCGCGCGGAACACGGGCGCAGGTTGAGTGGAACAGGGCGCACTTCGCGTGGAAACCTACACCCGCCTCCGGCCACCAAGGACCTCTACAGCGCCCCTGGAGACACCCACGGCCGCCACGGTGTATGTAAGGCGTCACATTAAGTGCGCCTAACGTCACATTAGCTGCGCCGGAAACGTCACAGTAGCTGCGCCATCCTCCACCCCGTCCCTCTGCACGCCCCTATGACCCTCTTTTTGAGCGTAAAAATACCTCTGCTCCACTCCGGCAACGCCAACGACGACAGACACGTTCTGTGCGGATTGGCGCAGCTACTGTGACGTTTCTGCAGGATCGGCGCACCTAATGTGACGTCTTACACCCGGCATGCAGTGGCCCCGTAGTGGGCAGGGACCCCAGCACAGTATGGCCCCCATCACAGCGCCGGCGCGGCCACCACGCCCTGGCCCCGCCTCGTGTGGCAGAGCGCACCGCTGTCGCCACTGCCGCGCCCCCGGTCCCGGTACCTGACCCTGCGGCCATCGCGCGCCTGCTTCCGCTAACGACGCTGGCGCTTACCGCCACAGCCCCCTACCACGTGTAAGGCGTCAAAGTCCCTGCGCCGAACGTCAGAGTGCCTGCGCCGCTCCGCAGCACAAACCCTCTCGCCGGGCCAGCGTATCCTCTTTCACCCTCACGTGACCCTCCCTGGGGACGCCGTCGCCCCCGATCCACACGCACCCCTTCCGTGTGGATCGGCGCACGCACTTTGACGCTCCGGACGGATCGGCGCAGACACTCTGACGTTTTCGGCGCACGCACTCTGACGTTTGGGGGCGCCTTGAGCGTGCATGTGGCGCACGCACTTTGACGCCTTACAACAGCGCCCCAGAGTCCTTTCCGGGCCTATGACGATTGGGCGATTGACGCTCATCGTTCCCCCGGCCATGCTGGGAGAAACACAGGGCGAGGCGAGAGGGCATGCCGCACACACAAGAGACACGCACCGGCTACATCTACGCGCTGGTGGACCCCCGCGACACCAAGGTCCGCTACGTGGGACAGACCACGCGCACACCGCAAGCACGCTTCCAGGAGCTGTCCTGGCTCCCGTCGTCATCCGGCCGAAAAACAGCACGGATGATGACGGGAGCCAGGACAGGACGGTCGCGCAGGAGACGTCAATCTCGAACGGCCCGCCGGTGTAGTTCTCCTTGTCGCCCAACTCGAACGTGAACGTCCCGTCGGCCGCCGTGTCGGTCTCGGCGAGCAGCGACGCCGCCTTATTCCGGACGGCGTCATCGGTCAGGAGGGCGGTCGTATCCTTCGGGGTGGCGACCGCCAGGACGGTGACGTTCTGGTCCGGTCGACTGCGATACAGGCGGACCGTGACAGGGGAGAGCGGTTCGGGACACTCGGCGCAGATGTACCCGCACAGTCGTCCGCGAAAGATATACGCCATGGGAAGTCTCCTCTCTCTATGTAAGAGCCTGTCTAGGAAATAGCTACCTGTTGTGTTACAATTATATGGAGGGAGACTTTAGATAATCGAGAAGAGGACAGGCGATGACAGGATATCCGAGTGATTTGAGTAATGAGGAGTGGGGGCGCGTCGCGGACGCGTTCCGCCCTTATAGTGGAGCGGGGCGCCCGCGCGTGATCGACACCCGCCGGGTGGTGGACGCCTTGCTCTACCGCCTGTGCACGGGCTGCCAGTGGCGGCACCTGCCCCACGACTTCCCCGACTACCACCTCGTCTACTACTATTTTGCCAAATGGACGCGTGATGGGACGCTGGAGCGCCTGCACGACCGCCTGCGCGACCGGGACCGCGCGCGGGAGGGGCGCGCGCCCGCGCCAACCGCCGCCATCATCGATAGCCAAACCGCCAAAGCCACGCCCGTCACCGCCGCCACCGGCTATGACCCGGGGAAAAAAAATCAAGGGACGCAAGCGGCATCTGCTCGTTGACACGCAGGGCCATCTGCTGGCCGTGCTGGTGCATGCGGCCCATATCCCCGACCCCGTGGGGGCCGAACTGCTGCTGGCGCAGGCCCGCCAGCGGTTCCCCACCCTACGCAAAGTCTGGGCCGACGCCATCTACAACACCGGCGCGCTGGCCGTCTGGGTCGCGGAGCATTGGCCCACCCTCGACCTGGAGATCGTGCGCCGTCCCGAGGGCACCAAGGGCTTCGTTGTCCAGCCCCGCCGCTGGGTCATCGAGCGCACCTTCGCCTGGCTCACCGCCCACCGTCTCTTGAGCAAGGAGTACGAGCGCCTCCCCTGGCACACCGAGTCTTGGATCATCCTCGCCTCTATCCGCCTCCTTGTCAAACGTTAAGTCCATGACCTATTATTTCCTAGACAGGCTCTAAGGCGTCAGATTAAGTGATATTGTTGGCGAAGTCGCACACGCTGCCGCTTATGCGCCTCGCGGCCTGGTGGGGACGATAAGCAACGCCAGGACACAGGCTGTGGCGGACCCTTTTTCGACGCTCTCCACCCCTTCGACGACTTCGCCAACAATAAGGTGAGCCAATCCGCACGTTGCGTCACAGTACGTGAGCCATTCCTCACTATGGCCCCTTCACCGCCTCTCTCGACGTCAATCTACGCGTCAAACCGCTGCGGAGGACACTGCGCGCCGCCCGCCGACGCGCACCCCTCACGCGCGGATTGGCTCACCTCCTGTGACGTTTCCCGCTCACGTAATCTGACGCCTTACAGCGTGGTGCTGCAGGCCGCGTAGCAGCGACCTGCCCTGAGACACGACGGGCTCAGGCGCGCTAGCGCGTGTCTGTGTTGCGAGTCCTGACGCATCCCCACGCCTCGCTCGCGCCTGGGACGATCTCACGCGGATTCTCGCCGCGGTATATCAGCACGTCCCAACGACACCCGTCAACGTCCTTCTCCTACGACATGTCCCGGCTACCTTGACAGTGCCCGTCAATAATCTGTCACGTCAGCAGCACCCAACGGACCCCGTTTGGGGACCCCGTTCTGACCCATGTCTAGGAGTTGACGCCGGCGGGGTGATGGGCATACCATCTGGATGACGGACGTATCACGACACACGACACAGGCGATCACTGAGTCACATCTCACGGGCGTTGACACCTTTTATGATGTGAAAGGAACAGACCTTGAAGCGCAAAGCGGCTCTCCTTCTGGCCCTGGTGTCCATTCTAATCCCCTGGCAGTTGACGGCTGCCACGACCATCTTGCCACCGGATGCGGCCCCTCCCGCCCAGCAGATCCTGCGGTTGCCCGCGCTCTATCAGAATGGGCCATACCTGGACGAGGACGAGACCATTTATAACCGACAAGATGGCACCGAACTGATCCAGGAACCGCTCGTCGTCTATGACGACGCCACGGGTAAGACGATCCCCGTCGCGGCACAGAGTTGGTCCGTCTCGCCGGATAAGCTGACCTGGACGTTCAAGATCCGTAAGGGCCTGGTCTGGTCCGACGGCGTGCCCCTCACGGCCAACGATTACCTGTTCATGTTCCGCAACCAGGCGTCCCCCCAGAGGTTCCGTTGGGTTGCGCTGAGTTGACATGTTAGGGCCGAAAGATCATCAGATGGCGCATCCTTGTCGCCCCGTTTCAGACCGCTGTCAGTGCTTTCATGCCTCGCAGCAGCAGTAAAACTGATGCTGCCGATCGTCCAAGACGAACACCTTTCAGGTACCTCAGCAGGACCCAACGGAACCCTCTGGGACGGAGAGGACGGGTGGCTGTGGCTGCGGGTGAAGGAAGCGGCCGCCGACGGGCAGCGCGGGCGACATAGTGTCCCGTGTTACACCGTCTTTATGGCACGCCGGCTCACCCTTTGTGGCACGCCGGCTCACCCTTTATGACAACGTACACCCTGCCACCACCCGGCCACCCTGACCGTCACCCACCCCGGCGGTGGGTCGTCGAGGTCGCCCACTCTTGGTTCAACCGCTTCCGCCGCCTGCTCATCCGGTGGGAGAAGAAGGCCCCCAACTACCTCGGCTTGGTGCAACTCGCCGCCGTCCTCATCATCTATCGCAAACTCCGCCATGCGCGCCTACTTTCTGGATAGGCTGTTAGGCGTCCTCGTCTCTATCGCTTATCACTACCTTGACATGGCCTTACCGATGCGGCGACAGAGAAACGCCCGAGCCGACGAATTGGCTCGGGCGTTCCTGTCGTTGGAGTTGCGAAGGGCTATACTACGACGCGGGGTCGGCGCTCACGTCATGGACGAGGCCGCCAGCGTTGATCTCCACCCGGTCGTCGCCCGTCGCGCTGGCCGCTCCCGATGCGCCGGTCATGCCCCGGGCCGTCGGCGTGGAGCCGACGCTCACGCCGCTGCCGTTGGCCGTGGAGCCCGTCGTGGCCATGCGCGCCGCCGCCTGCGCCAGCTCCATCAATTCGGGCGTCAGGCCGGGCGCGAACTCCTCCAGCCGCTCGGGCGCCTGCGGGATCGGGTAGCCGTCCGGCGCCTGGTCACTGGCCCTGACCGTGCTGCCGTCGTTGAACGGCGACGTGCCGTTGAAGATCTCGCCCAGGCGCGAGCCGTCGAGCCGGAAGGTGTACTGCACGTCGCCGAGGCCCTTGTCGTAGAGCGCCTTGACCTCGGGGAACTGCGACGCGTCGAAGTTGGGGATCGGCAGCGTCTTGCCCCAGTCGATGCCCAGGCTCTCCAGCGCCTTGGCATAGACCTTCTCGTGGACCTCGTCGCGCACGATCAGGTAGGCCACGGTCGAGCGCAGCGTCTTGTTAGCGCTCATCTCGTAGATGCGGCACTTCTGCAGCCGGCCGGTGGACTCCAGCATCAGGTTGTAGAGCAGGTCGAGCACCAGGTTGCCGCTGTTGTAGACGTACGATCCCGACCAGGGGTTGCCCGCCGCGTCGACCGGCAGGGCGCCCTGCGCGCCGACGAGGAAGTGGTGGATGTTGCCCTTGCCCAGGATGTCGTGCAGGGGCGTGGCGCCGCCGGCGCCCGGCACGCCGCCATCGCCGTTGGGCTGGTAGCCCGGCGCGCCGTCGAGCAGGCGGGCGATCGTGGTGGCGATCAGCTCGACGTGGCTGATCTCCTCGACCGCGACGGCCTGGATCAGGTCCTTGTACTGCGTGGCGGACCCGCGGAAGTTGAAGCTCTGG
>JAABUQ010008170.1_pt1 | contig 14815 bp, 12 predicted proteins | sample 5560001 | NCBI WGS metagenome assembly JAABUQ01 (sample SAMN10711888, study PRJNA513371) | rock metagenome | isolation source: Antarctica rocks | place: Antarctica: Victoria Land, Finger Mt nord | collected 2015-12-18 | reverse complement strand
CCAGGATAATGAGAGCGTAGAAGACGGTGGGATCAACCAGCCAGGTGATGGTGGGGACGCCAAACCGTTCGAGAATGGCGTTCAGCACACCCGCATCACGGTCCAGTATTAATTTCCACATAATGGCAGAACCGACTACGGGCACGACAGAGGGCAGATAGAAAATGGTACGGAAGAGGCCGACCGCGCGCAGGCGCTGGTTGAGCAAAAGCGCCAGCGCCAACCCCCCTGTAACCGAGAGCGGTACCGTGATCACAGCATAGAGCAGCGTGCGGCTGAGACTGTACCACGTGTCCCCATCCTGGAACAGGGTCACGTAGTTTTCCAGCCCCACCCAGTGCCAGTGTGGTGAAATACCATCGAAGTCAGTCAAGCTCACGAGCAAAGCATAAAGCAGGGGCACGACGGTGAGCAAAAGAAAGCCCAACACCCAGGGCGAGAGAAAGAGAAAAAAGCTGCGATTGGAATAGCGCGACCAGCGACGCCTCCGTGCGGAAAGAGGCACGCTCGCCTCCTGAACCGGTGTATGTGTCGTGAGCGTATCCATAAGCATCCTTTCGAAACAGATAGTGAGGCATGACTCCCCTTTGCCATCACTTGCAAGGAGAAGCTCTTTCGTGCAACAAGCGTGTATAGGAGAGGCGACTCTTGCGGTCGCTCGACATACCGCTCTTTAACCTTTCTTTTTCCTTCTCGCCGCCAGTGGCGACGAGGAGGAAAAGAAACAAGCACATCAGGTTAGCTAATTTGCGCTTTTCCCTGCTGTAATCGTTGATTGATGGTATCATTCAGCTTCTGAATGCCCGAGTCAAAAGAGAGCTGGTTCCGCATCATAGACTCTACTACCGGGTCAAAGGCAGCAGTAAATGCATCATCGCTGATATAGGGAGAGAATTTCAGCACTTTCAGATAGGGCAGTTCGGCCTGTTGTACCTGGTACGCCTGCTTTTGATATGGTATCGTCCGCGACATTTCGGGTAGGAGCGATTTAAGCGAAGGAATTCCCCAACCACTTTTGGCCCGATCATGGCTGGGTGTATCTGTCATGAAGTATTCCATGAGCTTCCATGCTGCATCCTTATTCTTACTCACTGCCGGAATCCACGCTCCAGTACCCGCCATACAGGAACTAATTCGATTAGGCCCCATCACCGGGGCGGGCAGGAAACCGACATGATCTTTCAAGCCTTGTGTATCAGAGGCAATCATCCCATTATACCAATAGCCGTACATTGTGATGGCAAGACGATTCGCTTGAAAGAGTGAACTGGGATCAGGATCAAGCGGAGAGACTCCCACATGCGCCTGTGCCCAATCCACATACCATTTGACGGCCTTACGCGCCTCGGGGGTGGTAAAGTCTACTTTAGTATAATCAGTATTAAAGAGCGAACCACCTTGTTGTGCAATCATCTGTATGATATGTCCCTGCGGGACAAAGCCCCATGATGCGTCACAGCCATAGACCTGGATCTTGCCATTCTTACGTATTGTGAGGCGTTTGCCCAGATCAAGCAGTTCGTCGTAGGTCAGCGGCTGCGTCTCACTAGGATAAGGTACGCCTGCCTGATCAAACAGTTTCTTGTTGTACCACATCATAACATCCTGCGACCAGTCCTTTGCCATGCCATAACGGGAACCTTGCCCCTGGCTTTGACCATCCCAGCGATAGACATCGTTGACGGGCAGCATGTTATCGGTCTTCAGTACCGAACTCGCGCTAAAGTAGGGGGTCAGGTCAGCCACGAGTTTGCGGGCGGCCAGGTTGGGCAAGACAGGCGCTCCCTGCGTCCGAATAAAGTCAGGAGGCTGACCGGCGGCCAGCATAGCGCTCAACCGCGTCGGATCGTCATTCACAAATCGGATCTTGATATCAGGATGCTTCTTTTGAAATTCGTTAATGTACTGCTGGGAGAACTCGTTCACATTGTACATGACCGTCAGCGTCGTTTTATTATTCGCGCCAGTCACACCACTATTGGTATTGCAGGCACTCAATACTGCCCCTGCACTGCTGCTTGTACCAGCTATCACAGCTAACGTCTCAAGAAAACGGCGACGATTCATCGGTTTGCGAGATGCCTGTAAACGAACAGAGGCTGGCTCATGGGTTGGTTGAGATAAGGTAAATTCTGCCATAGAATGATTCCTCCTTCTGGAATTGTGCAGTATCTGTGCTCCTATCCCTCCTCACACCGTTGACACTGAGAGGGTGAGCAAATGGTGCAAACATGGGAAAGCATATTGTGTGGGCGTCCAGGATGATTAACCAGCACAAAGCGGGGAAGAGAAGACAGCATAGACCTACCTGCTTATAAGGTATCCCCTATCATGAATGTGCCTGGTGTATCATCATCTATACAACCACGTATAGTAAGGATGAATAGACGACGAAGCAAGGAATAGATGAAACGCTTCATACCTCCTTTGCTATAGAGTGCTCAGTCGTGCAATGCTCTATGTGCCTGTAATAACAGTCCGCACTGAAGAACAAACTGGTCTAAATAGGAGTAGGCAAATATATCAATTTACGAAATTGATTTCGTAACAAAACAATACCATACTACGAAAAGATTGTCAATATCTACATGATATAATGTTCTTGCTGCAATAGCTCTCACTGGATTGTTGATTTTCTGGATGTATTCTGCTATTATTCACTACATGATTGCGAAATTGATTTTGTAGAAAGTGGTATGCGGCATGAAGGACCTCGATGAAGATCATCGTATGACCATTGCGGAGATCGCGAGGGTCGCCGGTGTATCGGCGGCCACCGTCTCAAAAGTGTTGAACCAGCGCAGCGATGTAGGTATGGCAACGCGCCAGCGTGTCGAACAGGTTGTCGCCCGGCATGGCTATGTACGGAACCGTGCGGCTCGTGGACTCCGCAAGGGATTGAGCGGCCTGATAGATCTTGTGGTTCCAGCGCTTGATGGAGATTACTACGCATTAGTCGTAAGCGGTGTTGAAGAGGTGCTGACCTCAGCTCAGGTGCGCATGGTCCTTTCCACCACGCATAATGAGGCGCAGCGTGAGCGGCAATGGTTGACAACAATCCTTGACAAATCGACAGATGGCGTTCTTCTCCTCATCCCCCACGATTCAGCGGAAGCGATAGCTCAGATGCGCCGGCATCATGTTCCCTTTGTGATTATCGATGACCGCAGCGAGAGCGATGCCTCAGTTCCCTCTGTAGGCGCGGCAAACTGGGCCGGAAGTTGGGCGGCGATGGCGCATCTCTTTTCACTGGGACATCGACGTATTGCCATGATTAGCGGAACTCCTCCCCTCATGGCATCACGGGTACGCGTTGCTGCGTATATGGCGGCGCTTCAGACAGCGGGAATCACTCCCGACCCTGACTTACTGCGCGAGGGAGACTACCTGCCAGCATCAGGCTATCGGGAGACATGCGCATTGCTCAAGTTGCCTGAACCTCCAACCGCTATCTTTGCCAGCAATGATCTAGAGGCGACCGGTGTTTATCTGGCTCTTTACGAACATGGCATCTCTATACCACAGCAGATGAGTGTCATTGGCTTTGATGACATTCCCTCTTCCGCATTGGCCCCTCCCCCACTCACGACAATTCACCAGCCATTAAAAGCCATGGGCAAAGCGGCAGCGAATATGTTATTGAAAATGATTGCTGGCGAGCAACTGGAGAATACACGTGTTGAGCTAGCAACCTCACTGGTCGTGCGCAAATCATGTGCTCCCCCCTATCGTCGTTAGCCAGGCAGGAGAATATTTTATATAGTTGAAAGTATCGCCCGAATCGGCGCCTGTGGCGTTTACCTATGGATACCTAGACCCCACGAATCCTATCGAGAATTGTCCCTGCCGTTGCTCGATCCACAGATGTGCCGCGCCAGGCCACATGCTGGTCGGGCCGCACGAGGAGAAGCGAGGCGCCGTAGACCTCCTCAATGGTCTGACCGCGTAGCTCGATTACGGTTAGCGGCACACTGTGAGCTGTAGCGGACTCGATGAAAGGAACCACGTCGGCGTCATCGCGGAGCCGAAGCAGCGACAATCCGTTCCCCAGCCGATCATAGAGGGACGCTCCATCTGGCAGCCACAGGTGCGGCAGCCGCGCTCCCGGTCGCGCCGTCGGCTCATAGTCCTGACGTTCAGGAAGAGAAGGCGTGCCGTCATCTATGATCACCGGCGAGGCATCGTACTGGTAGCCCAGCACGAGTCCCAGGCTGTGGAACTCGCGGTCTTTGGCGGCCTGGATCACCTGAGCGGCCACCCGCCGCGCTTGCTCACCGATAGGCCCTGAAGCTGCCAGATCTCGATTGCCGAGTTCAGGAGCAAGCACACTCATATTGACTGTGGCCTCTTGAATCGTACGCTCGGCGACCAGGCGCCGCTCCGCCTCATAGCTGCCGAGCAAACCATCTCCGCCCCAACCAGCAAGCACTGCCGCCAGCTTCCAGCCGATATTCACGGCATCGCCGATTCCGGTGTTAAAGCCATGCCCACCCCACGGCGGATTGAGATGCGCGGCATCGCCAGCCAGGAAGACCCGACCGTCGCGATAGCGATCCGCCAGCAGCATGCGTGCCGTCCAGGGGTCGGTCCCCAGAACTTCGGCGTTGATCTCAGTCCCAACGAGGCCACGAATCAGGGCATGCGGGTCTGCCTGACCGGCCTCGGCAGATACACCATTGACGCCAGCCCACCAGCGATCTTCCAGATCCATACGGCCTAGCACTCCGGGGCAGGCCGGGTTGAGCACCCAATACTGGACTGCCGGGCCATGAGGCTGTCGCTGCGCCAGTCCAGGCGCTCGAAAGACAAGGCCAAAGTTCGGACGCAGATCCGAAGTCCCCACGTAGTGAACTCCCATTGCCGCGCGCACCATACTGCGGGCTCCATCACAGCCGACAACGTAGGACGCCCTGATCTGCCGTTGTTCCCCCTGCTCGTTTATAATGGTCGTCTCTATACAGTCGTCATGCTGGTGAAGCGTGTGCAGCGACCAACCCAGGCACAGGTTGCATAACTCCAGGGTGCTGACCGCCTCCCGTAATACTTCCTCGACCAGTGGCTGAGCGATCTGCTGCCCTGACTCCGCACACATATCGGTTCGCTGCGGGGTCAATCCAAAGCAATTGGTAAAGCGCGTCACCTCGTAACCTAATAACGCGGTGCAGAAGACGACATCCTGTGACCAGTTCACCTTGAGCGGCGCCAGCTCGCGCAGACGTTCAGCCAGCCCCCAGCGGCGAAAATGTTCCATCGTACGGGCACTGACTGTCTTGGCACGTGGTCTGAGCTGCGAGACGACGAGCTTTGGCTCGACAACCACGCACTGCACCCCTCGGCGCCCCAACTCAACTGCGGCACTGAGTCCAACAGGACCTCCTCCGACGACGAGGACGTCCGTCTCCTGGGGAATAGATTGATTTCTGGCTGTGCCCTCTACTGCCATCATGTTTCAATAGTGCCTTTCTGCTTCATCCTGATTCATTCTCACTTATCGTTTCCCTGGAGATATGTCTCTGCTGGGCAAACGCAATAAAGTACTGCATAGCTTGTGGATTACTGAGCGCGTCCATGCTCACTGCCTGCTCGACAGGCACTCCCATGAAGAGCTTCTTCACCGGAACCTCCGTCTTCTTGCCAGTGAGCGTCAGTGGGATCTCTTTGATGGCTATAATCTCATCAGGGATGTGGTGCGGCGAGCCGTTCGTGCGCAGGGTCTGCTTGATCCTGGCTTTGAGCCCATCGTCCATCTGTATCCCCTCCCGCAGTACCACAAACAGAGGCATGTAGTAGCCGCCATTCGGTTGCTCGATGCCCACCACCAGGCTATCGAGTACCTCTGGCAGCGACTCGATCACACGATAGATGTCACTACTGCCTATGCGGATGCCTTGCTTGTTCAGGGTGGCCTCAGAGCGCCCATAGATGATCGCGCTCCCTCTGCTGGTAATTTTCACCCAGTCTCCATGCCGCCACACGCCCGGATATACCTCGAAGTAGCTCTCCCGATAGCGCCTCCCATCGCGATCATTCCAGAAGAACAGAGGCATCGAAGGCAGGGGTTCAGTGACCACTAGTTCGCCCACCTCGCCGATGAGGGGCTTGCCACTGTCATCAAAGGCTTCGGCCTTGACCCCCAATGGTCGGCACTGGAGTTCTCCCGCGTAGACAGGCAGCATGATAGAGCCACCCACCAGGGCAGAACAGACATCGGTGCCACCACTGATGGAAACCAGCCAGAGATCCTTCTTGACATGCTCGTAGACCCACTGGAAGCCTTCTGCTGGTAAGGGAGAGCCAGTCGAGCTCATCACTCTGAGCCTGCTCAAGTCATACGTTCTTCCTGGTTCGATGCCTGCCTTCACGCACGCGGTGATGTAGCCCGCGCTGGTTCCGAAGCAGGTCATTCCACTCTCCTGGGCAAACTTCCACAGCACACCCAGATCAGGATAGCCGGGGTTGCCGTCATAGAGCAAAGTCGTGGTCCCAACCAGCAACCCTCCGACGAGCAGATTCCACATCATCCACCCCGTGCTGGAATACCAGAAGAACCGATCATCCGATTTCAGGTCCATTCCCAGATACAGCACTTTGAGATGCTCCAGCAAGACTCCTCCCTGGCTCTGGACGATCGCCTTTGGGATGCCTGTTGTGCCAGATGAATACAGAATCCACAACGGCTGATCAAAAGGGACCTGCTCGAATGTGATCTCATCACGTTCCTGAAGCTGAAGCGCATCTTGCCAGAGCATGGCATTGGTGAGTCCAGTCGTGCTGGCGTCCTGGTTGAGATAGGGAACCAGCACCGTTTGCTGCAGGGTGGGTAAGAGTTGTTGCAACTCGGCGATAAGCGAGCGGCGGTCCAGAGGTTTCCCACTGTATTGATAGCCATCGACTGCAAAGAGCACCTTTGGCTCGATCTGTTGGAAGCGATCAATCACGCTTTTTATGCCGAAGTCCGGCGAGCAACTGGACCAGATCGCGCCGAGACTGGCAGTGGCTAAAAACGCAATCAGTGTCTCTGGAATGTTTGGCATGCGGGAAACTACTCGATCACCACGCTGCACGCCCTGAGCACGCAGTGTGTTAGCGAGCAGACCGACCTTGTGGCGCAATTCCTGCCAGGAAACTTCAGTGAGGGGATGCCGTTCCGATTGGAAAAGCAGGGCGGGCCGATTGGCGGTCATATGGCGAAAAATGTGCTCTGCATAATTCAGTTCTGCTCCAGGGAACCACTGAGCCCCTGGCATCGTTCTTGCCCCTAAAACTGTCGAGTATGGCTGCGAAGCCTGAATGTGAAAGTAGTCCCAGAGAGAAGCCCAGAAGTCTTCCAGGTAGTTTACCGACCACTCCCACAGTTCTTCGTAGCTCTCTAAGCTCAGCCCCTTTTCCCTTGCAAGCCACTGACGGTAGTGTGTGACGTTCGCTTGCTGCTTTACCCTCTCTGAAGGCTCCCACAGGCACACGTTCTTTTCAGATGAAGGTTGCATCTTTCTTCTCCTTATGCCTGGTCAACAAACTCCACGGGGAGACGGGCAACGCCCATATGGTGTCCACCTTCCATGTGAGACCAAACAGCCTCGCCAGTAAGCTGGAACGGAGGATGAGCGTTCAGCAGCTCCTCAAGAAGGATGCGCAGTTCGATGCGAGCAAGCGTTGCGCCAGGACAGAGATGAATGCCTCGTCCAAAGGCCAGGTGCTGTTTCTCATGTGTCTTAAGACACAACGCGTGGAACACATTCACGAAGGGTCATCTTGACAAACCGCGAAAAGCTGTATACACTTTTGAAAAGTATACCCGAGTCAGAGAGAATTTTCAAGGTGTTGATAGCAAACCTGTATACAGCTTCTAAAGGCGCGATGAAAGTACTCATTGAGGCTTCTCTCGTAATGTCATGAGAGAAGGAGAGAGAAAACCATAGCCAGAATAAGGTACCTGTCAACGAAGCAGTCGTATTGTACTCACTGCTGTGGACAGGCGATCACGAAGGAGTCTCTGTTATGATGCTGGTGAGTTACCGTCCGAGCGATACGGACACCCCCTGGCGTGCTGGGGTCATGCAAGGTCAGGAGGTCGTTGATGCGAGTGCATATAGCTCAGATGGGAGATCATACTCCTCGGTGCAAGAACTGTTACCCTTGCTTGATGAGCTGTGCGCGTGGGCCAGCCAGCAGTTCGATATGGAAAACCGAGTCCTCGCGCGCGAAACTCTTGAGCTTGGCCCTCCTGTTCCCAACCCGGACAAAATCCTGTGTCTCGGCGTGAACTATCGCGAGCATGCAGCAGAAGCCCAACAGGAGCTTCCTGTGGTTCCCCTGATCTTTGCCAAGTTCCGTAACTGTTTAACCGGTCCAACCAGTCCAATTCTCTTACCACGCGTGAGTAAACTCATCGACTATGAGGGAGAGTTGGCTGTCATCATCGGAAAGCGTTGCAAGGCCGTTGCTGAACAGGAGGCGCTTGGGTATGTAGCGGGGTATAGCATTATAAACGATGTAACTGCTCGCGACATACAAGCACAGACGAGCCAGTGGACGGCGGGCAAAGCGCTCGATACCTTCGCTCCTATGGGGCCTGGAATCGTTCCAGCGTCCCAGATTACCGATCCCCAGACACTCACCCTCATCACACGCGTGAACGGGCAAGAAGTGCAACATGATCGCACTGCGAACATGATTTTTTCCGTAGCGGCGGCTATTGCCTTTCTCAGTTCACTTATGACCTTAGAGCCTGGTGACATTATCGCAACGGGAACGCCGTCTGGTGTGGGTTTCAAGCGCACACCTCCTCTCTTCCTCCAGGACGGCGATATGGTCGAGGTCGAGATCGAGCGCATTGGCAGTCTGCGTAATCCAGTGAAGCAAGGAGAAAATTGAGAAAGGAGAGCAGCGTAAAAAGCGAAAAGCATGAATGACGAGAATGATCTGCAGCCACTTCAAGCGGAAGCGTTGAATGGCAGCCCTGATGGAGGAAACGGAGTTATACCCCTTTACAGACGCTTACGCACAATGGTTCTCAACGGCATGTTCCCTCCCGGTTCAATGCTCTCCCAGGTCAAGCTGGCTGAGTCTCTGGGTGTCAGCCGTATTCCACTACGGGAGGCACTGCGTATGCTTCAGAAAGAAGGGCTGATCGAGGCGGAACACAATCAACGTGCGAGAGTCCCTACCTTTGAGCCATCCATCGTTGACTCTCTGTACGCCAGCCGTATTCTGTTGGAAGCCTTGAGTCTTCGCTTGACGGTTCCGCATCTCAGTCAGGCAGACGCGCAAGCCATCGAGCAAAGCCTTACTGAACTGGATGAGGCGGCAGTCTACGAGGATCTTGATGCATGGGAAGAGCCACATCGCCGTTTCCATCGCCTCCTCGTTAGCCACACCGAGACTTCGACTCGTCAAAGGATAGCGGGCTATGCGGACCAGTGCGAATATTACCGACGGCTGTATTACCATCTCGTGAATAGGCAACAACCAACGCGACCAGCGGCAGTCATCGCCGCCGAACATCGCTCTATTGCTGACGCGTGTATACAAGGAAATGCTGACCGCGCGGCCTATCTCTTAACGCGTCACTACGCTCGCACCGCGCTCACCGTGCTGGGACAGATGGCGCCAGAATTCAATCCTGTAGGAGTACGCATGGCCTTGCAGATGGTTGGAGCGGATACACCTCTTTCCGAGGCACCGGAGTCCAGGAAACAAACGCGCAATGGACATGAGGCTCAGACAAGCGGGAAAAGAAGTCAGCGTGAGTAATGCAATACGGAGACAGTCTTTTTCAAGAACGAGATGGGACACACTGGAGAAGTGTATTCCATTAACATCACGCCACAGATAAGGAGAAAATCGATGTCACAGGGATTTGAGGATAAAACCCTTGCCCAACCTGTTCTGCATCATGTCAATCTCAAGACGACGCGCGTGCAGGAGATGATTGACTGGTACGCCACCACCGTTGGCCTGACAACGGTCTTTCATTTTCCAGGTGGTGCCTGGTTGACCAACGACGCCGCAAACCATCGCCTGGCACTCCTCACATCGTCCAGGCTCAGTGACGATGCAGACAAATTGGTTCATACAGGCATCCATCATTTCGCGTTTGAGTACGCGACGATTGACGAGCTCCTGCATACCTACACGCGCTTGAAGGAACTGGGGATCAAGCCACATATGGCCCTGGATCATGGCATGACTCTCTCGTTCTACTACGTCGATCTCGACGGGAACAGCGTGGAACTACAGGTTGACAACTTTGGAGACTGGGCGCAATCGCAAGAGTGGATGCGTACCTCGCCCGACTTCGCGGCGGACCCGATTGGCAAGTTCGTGGACCCCGAGCAGATCATTGCGGCACGCAAGGCTGGTGCCTCGTTCGCGGAAATTCATCGCCGTGCTTATGCAGGCGAGTTTCCACCCTCTGGCCCGATGGACCCACGCATTCCGCTTGATGATCCTCGTGCTCCTTTGTAGAAAATTTTCATCGCATATCGTTGAAGTCGATCAAGCTTGTACGTCATTTCATGCTATAGTGCGCAAAGTTGCGCCAGGAGATGAATTCATGCTCAAAAGAGGAGAGAAGTGACAATGTTAAAGCCCATTCCGACATCAGATCTCGATTTGTACAGCGACGACGTGCTGGCCGAACCATATGAGCACTATCGACGCCTTCGTGAAGCTGGTCCGGCAGTATGGCTTGAGCGACACAACGTGTGGGCGATTGTTCGCTACGCTGCTGTCCGTGCCGTACTTAGAGACTGGAAAACGTTCTCGTCAGCCTCGGGTGTCGCACTCAACGACATTCTCAACACAGCGATGCAGGGAAATACGCTGGGTTCTGATCCGCCTCTTCACGATCTCCTGCGCAACGTGGTGGCCTCCCGCATGACTTCGCAAGCCCTACGCCCCACCCGGGAGACGATTGATCAGCGAGCCGAAATGCTTGTCGAACGGTTGGCGAGGCAGCAATCGTTCGATGCCGTCGCAGACCTGGCGCAAGCGCTTCCTCTCTCCATTGTCCCCGACTTCATCGGTTTGCCTCAAGAGGGACGTGAACATATGCTGGACTGGGGAGAGGCGACGTTCGACGCGATGGGCCCAATGAATGAGCGCTGCACACATGCGTTACAGACGTTGCCGGAAGTCTTTGGCTACGCGAGGAGGATAGCGGCATCAGGCAACCTGCAACCAGGAAGCTTTGGAGCAGGCGTCCTTGAGGCCGCAAGAGATGGGCGGATCACGGAGGCACAATGCCCTCAACTGCTGACCGCGTACCTGGTACCGTCATTAGATACCACGATTAGCGCGCTCGGCAGTGCTATCTGGTTGTTTGGCCGCTACCCAGAGCAGTGGGATCAGGTGCGAGAGAACCCCTCACTCATCCCTAACGCCTTCGAGGAGGTCCTGCGCCTGGAGTCCCCAATCCAGAGCTTCAGTCGTAAGGCCACGAGCGACTACGACGTGGAAGGTATCTCTATTCCAGCGGGATCGCGCGTCGTCGTGCTTTTCGCTTCTGCCAATCGTGATGAGCGCAAGTGGGAGCATGCAGATACCTTCGATGTGACGCGCGATACTTCGGGCCATCTTGGCTTTGGCTACGGTATCCACCTGTGCGCGGGCGCAAGCCTGGCGCGATTGGAGGGTCAGGCGATCCTGAGTGCATTGGCCCGACGCGTGGAGCGGTTTGAACTCGGCGAAAGCACCCGGAAGTTGAACAACGTCATCAGGGGTCTGAGGACGCTGGCCGTTACGGTGCATGCGACGACGAAGCCCTCGTGACCGTCTCCGTGCCGATATGGCGCGGGAGAGATCGGGCTACCTGCGTCTGTACGAAGAGAAGGAAGAAGGCTGGCCTTCTTAGCCCGAAAAAATACGGTGATCCCTGTTTGATACGTGATAAACATCCATCCCATTGAGGGAAGAAGGAAGAAATAGGAAGTATGTCTGAAGTAATCGCCATTACGAATGTCAAAGTGTTTGATGGTAACGCATTGACCGCTGAACGCACCGTGGTCATTGACAATGGGGTCATCTCGGATGCAACAACTGCTGACACGACAGTTGATGGTCAGCATGGGACTCTTCTCCCTGGCTTCATCGACTCCCATGTCCATCTGGCGAATGTTGCTGAGTTGGAGCAAGGGACGCAGTGGGGCTGTACGACCATGCTCGACATGGGCTCGCAATCGATGGCGTTGACCGACTCGCTGCGTCATCGACAAGGGTTAGCCGATATACGTGGCGCGGGAAACCTCGCCAGTGCCCCGGGAGGCACACAGACAACCAGAATGGGCTATCCAGCCTCGAGTGCGGTGACCAGCCCTGCTGATGCGAGTCGCTTTGTGGCCGAGCGCGTTGCAGAAGGGGCTGATTACATTAAAGTGATCGTTGAGGATCCTCACATTATGGGTTCCGCTGCGCTTGATAATGCAACCATCGCTGCACTCGTCGAGGCAGCACATCAGGCAGGTCTGAAAGTGATCGCGCATGTCACCACCCTGACCGCACTCACCAATGCTGCCGATGCAGGAGTAGACATCCTCACGCATGCTCCCCTCGATGCAGACGTTGACGACACCCTGGCGTTCTCTCTTGCGACGCGGGGCATCGTGTCGGTACCGACGTTAATTGCGATGCGTACCGTGGTAAGCATCGCAGAACGAACAGAGCGCCTGAGGGCGCAGGGAGTTGGGGTTGATTACGCCCATGCTCGCTCAATGGTATCAGCTTTCCAGCGGGCAGGCGTTACCATCCTGGCTGGGACGGACGCGTACCAGGGACCTGCTGTACCCGTGTCGATTAAACACGGGGAAGCATTCCATGATGAATTAGGTTTGCTTATTGAGGCCGGGCTGACACCCGTTGAAGCACTACGTTCGGCAACGGTCGTTCCTGCTGCGTCCTTTGGGTTCACGGATCGAGGAGTCATTGAGGCCGGTCGCCGGGCGGACCTGCTGCTCATTGCTGGAGATCCGACCCGGGATATTACAGCTACACGTGCCATTCGTGGCGTTTGGGTTGCAGGAGTACAGGTTCGATAACAGAAAGTGAAGAGTCCACACGTTCGTCAAGCTTAGCGTACACTTTTCCAGGCTACTTCTCTGTTTTTCGCTTGAAAAGCATAGATGTCACAGCGTGCTGCGCACCGGCCTGGCCTCTTTCTGCAGATCTTCGTGCTCCTGCAAGTCGATAGCTCCAATTGTTTGCTCGCTGTATAACGTATCCGGCACCTGGATTGTGGCTTTCGGAGTGCGGATGACAAAAATGGACACAAGCAGCGCCACGGCCATCAGTGCCGTCGAGCACAAGAATGCCATCTGGTAGCCATGCATACTGGCTTGCGCAAGCTCCTTCCCGCTAGCTACATCTGCTGCTGTAGTTGCGCTAGCTACAACCATTAGAACGGCTAAACCCAGGGCACCACCAAGCTGTTGCGACGTGTTGATCAATCCAGATGCCAATCCAGCTTCATTATCTGACACCCCTGATGTTGCAGCCACCGTCACAGCCACAAACGAGAGCCCCATACCCAGCGCCAGGATAAGAAAGGCTGGAAGCAGATTGGTGACATAGGACGAGACAGGCGTCAGAAAGCTCAACAAGAACGTGCCGATGATCATCAAAGATGCTCCTGTAATGAGCAGTGGCTTAAATCCAAAGCGGTTTAGCAGACGTGGTGCCTGAATAGAGATGATACCTATGATGATCGGCAACGGGAGAAAGCTCAGGCCGCTCAACGAGGGCGAGTAGTGCAGCACATTCTGGACATAGAGCGAGATGAAGAAGAACATGCCAAGCGCGCCTGCTACCACCGGCAGCATGATCAGATTGCCACCACTCACGTTCCGACTCCGAAAGATGGTGAGTGGCATCAGCGGATGCTTCACCCTGGCCTCGTTGAACAGGAATGCAGCCAGCAGGACGATGCTCACACCCAACGTAATCAAAGTACTCTTATCGGTCCAACCGACCTGCGAGACCAGCGTCAGGGCGTAGACCAGCGCTATGAGACCGCCTGTCACCAGCACAGCGCCCGGAAGATCGAGGTGTCTTTCGCTGGCATCTTCTCTCTGTGATGGAACATACTTCAGGATGCCTACGATAGTTAAGATGCCAGCCGGGACGTTCACGAAGAAGCACCACTGCCAGCCCAGGTATTGCGTCAGCACTCCGCCCAGGAAGACACCCACCGCCCCGCCGCCCGCCGCTACCATGCTCCAGACGCTCAGTGCCCGGTTGCGCTCCTCTCCCTCCTCAAACGTCGTGAGCAGGATGGAGAGAGCAGCAGGGGCCATGAATGCGGCCGCCAACCCCTGCAGAGCGCGCAACGCGATGAGCAGAATGCTAGAACTGGTCAGACCCAGAAGTAACGAGAACAGTGAAAATCCTCCGATGCCTAGCACCAACAGGCGCCGCCGCCCAAACAGATCGGCAGTACGCCCACCCAGCATCAAAAAACCACCGAAGGTCAGGATATATGCGGTCAGTACCCATTGCAGCGATGAAGTATCAAAGTGCAAAGCAGCTTTCATAGCGGGCAGTGCCACATTTATAATCGCACTGTCCAAAATTACCATAAACATCGCCAGCGAGAGCAGCAGCAGGATCATAGGACGATTCTGGCTCCGATTCAGAATTGCTTTTGACATAGAATCTCTTTCTGAGGTGAAAAACTAGGCTTGCAAGTTGCAAGTAGGCATACCATACCACCAGTGGTCAGAAAGATCTTCTTAGATCTTGCTCTTTGTAAAAATAAGAACATCAACTGAGCAGCAATCTATTCCAGCCCATAAGCGTTTTTCCTCCGAAAATACCTCCTCAC
>JAABUQ010008169.1_pt1 | contig 14816 bp, 9 predicted proteins | sample 5560001 | NCBI WGS metagenome assembly JAABUQ01 (sample SAMN10711888, study PRJNA513371) | rock metagenome | isolation source: Antarctica rocks | place: Antarctica: Victoria Land, Finger Mt nord | collected 2015-12-18 | reverse complement strand
GGAGCGATCCGAATTGCTTGACTAAAATCTGCCAGAGCTAACTGATAGTTTTTTAGTTGATTGTAGGCAAGTCCTCGATTTGTGTAACCATTGGCATCATTAGGATCGAGGCGAATTACAGAATTGAAATCGGCGATCGCACCAGGCTTGTCATCTTGTTGGAGGCGAATTAGTCCTCGACTGCTGTAGGCTGAGGTATTGTTGGGAGCGATCCGAATTGCTTCAGTATAATCTGCGATCGCACCAGACTTGTCACCCTGTTCATCGCGCACCGCTCCTCGAACGAGGTAGGCATCGACATAGTTGGGTTCAAGGCGAATTGCTTGGGTGAAGTTGACGATCGCGTCGGGCTTGTTTCCTAATTCTGCGGAAGCAATCCCTCGTTGCAGGTAGGTAATGGCATCCTGCGGGTTGGGATTGAGGCGAATTGCTTGAGTTAAATCAGCACTCGCGCCTGTCTTATCTCCTTGTTGGATGCGAACTAACCCGCGACTGAGGTAGGCATCAGCATTGTTGGGAGCGAGCCGAATTGCAGAGGCGTAATCTGCCAGAGCGTTCTGATAATCGCTCAGTTTCGCATAGGTATTAGCCCGGAGATTGTAGACATTGGCATCGTTGGGAGCGAGACGAATTGCAGAGGTGTAATCTGCCAGAGCGCTTTTGTAATCTTTCAAGTCATCCCGGATATTCGCCCGTTTGACGTAGGCATCAGCATCGTTGGGAGCAAAGCGAATTGCTTGCGTGAAATCGGCTACTGCACTTTGATAGTTGTTGAGATATTTGTAGGCACGTCCTCGATCGAGGTAAGCATTGACATCCTGCGGATTAGGATTGAGGCGGATTACAGAGGTAAAATCGGCGTTTGCGCCTGCCTTGTCTCCTTGTTGTTGGCGAAAAAGCCCCCGCAACAGATAAGCATCAGTCTTATTAGGATCGAGGCGAATTGCTTGCGTGAAATCGGCTAGAGCTGTCTGATATTCTCCCAGTCTAATGTCGGTTTCCCCCCGTAGAAAGTAGTTAGTAGCATCATTGGGATCGAGGCGAATTGCCGAGTTGAAATCGGCTACTGCGCTTTGATAGTCTCTCAAGACATACCGAGCAATCCCCCGATTCCTGTAAACCAAAGTATAATTGGGGTCGAGGCTAAGTGCCGAGTTGAAATCGGCTACTGCGCTTTGGTAATCCATCAGTTTAAAATAGGCAACTCCCCGGCTCTTATAATAGGCAGCAGCTTTAGTCTGAGGAGCAAGGCTAATCGCTTGGTTGTAGGAGGCGATCGCGTTCTTGTAGTCACCTTTGTTTGCCCGATCTACGCCTTGGAGGAACAATTCATCGGCTGTAGCTACCTTTACATTAGGACTACCTGCCACATTATTTGGAGATGATAATTTTAAATATGTACTGATGGGAATGCCCAAATTGTCGCCAGTAGAGATAACTTGCGGCATGGAGTTGGGGTTTTGATCTGAGGCATTAGTACTAACCATAGTTTCAGCTTCACCGTGTACTCCTACCACTTCGCCGTTTTCATTTAGTACGGGACCACCGCTCATACCAGGTAGAGTGTTGTTGCTGTAGACTAAGGCATAGCCGTTACTTAACGCTTGTGGGCTGGCGTTAGCAGTCATCTGCCCGTTCACAAATCGGTAGATTGAGCGGGTGACAGTAGAAGTCTTGACTGGGAACCCAGCAACATAAACTGCGGTTCCGGCTGTGGCTTGGTCTGAGTTGCCAACTTTTGCTACTGTGTAAGTCTGGCTGCTAGTAAACTGCACTGTGGCTAAATCTACGCCATTTGTCAGCTTTTTTACTGTGCTGTATTGTAAGGGATAGCGCGCCCCATCTGAAGTGACAATGGTATATGCAGCCGTTTGTTTGACCACATGAAAAGCGGTGAGGATCGAGTAGGTGTTGCCAGAGTGATTGATAATTAACCCTGAACCTTGACCATTCTTGTCATTGCGCTCAATCAACACAGTGATTTTTTCGGCAATCTTGCTAACTTCTGGAGGGGATAGCGCTACAGCTTTTTGTATTTGAATTAGAGCAAGTGACACTCCTAGCCAGGTGCCGAGTAACAAATAATTTAATTTCATAGTCTAACCTCTAGTCAGCTTGACGAAAAATGGGGAGTTGCCTAAGTGCTAATGGCTGCGAGTGGAAGCGGATGGTGGGAGTAGTTGTAGATTGAGTTGGATTGATGCTGGTGCTAACTGCACCACTGTCTCAATTGGTACGGCAAAGCTGAATTGGTCGATCTTTTTGTGCAACTGTGGAGTAGCTTTGGAGCCATCCTGAAATATCAAGGGAGCATTCCACAAAGGATAGGCATGTAAGCCATTAATTCCCACCACCTCACCCCGACGATTGAACAATGGTCCTCCACTCATTCCTTGAACAATCTCATTGCTGTAGCCCACTTGATATCCACCCGACAAAGCTTTGTCTAGCATCAATGATACCCGTCCGGATGTAAACTTTAACTTTCCTGTGGCAGCAAACCCAGAGGCGAACACGTCTTGCCCTACAGTTAAAGAGAATGCCGAGCCGAGAGTCGCAACCGCATACGAGACGCTAGGAGTGCCAAACTGTAATAAGGCTAAATCGTTGCCCTGAAACTGACTATCTTTAACTAAGGTTGCAGGATAGATACGTCCATCTGAAGTTTGAAGGCGATATGGTGAGTTTCCAGCTCGAAGCACATGAGCATTAGTGAGAACTGTGTAAACTGCTCCTTGTTTCTTGACAACAAATCCCGATCCCAGTCGCTCAGTTGACAGCACTTTTACCGTCAGCGCTTGAGCCTGCTGATGCAATTGCTGCGTAGTTAATTGGGATAGCTCGACTGACGCGCTGGGGACAGCAGAACCGATATTGGGTATGGCTTTGGGTATCAAAGCTGAAAAAACGCCAACACAAGTTATCAGTGCGATCGCTATCGGGAGTTTTTGCTGTCTGGAGCGCCAATTCATCCTCAGCGCCCAGTTAGTTTTTCTTAGGAATATCTGACTCAACTCTAGCGTTATCTAAGTAAGTAGACATATTTACATAGATAGAGCAGTCTTTTTGACAGCTACTTTGCTCAACTATCCTGCCAGCAGCCAGCCCTCTAGCATCTAATATTCTCTCAACAGTCAATTCCGCATTACTTCCAGGCTGAAGGGTAAATAACAACGTCCTCTCCGTACAAGGATCGTCGGTGCTACTAGCAGCGCAGACAACCGGACTTGAGCCGAGCCATCCAGATTTGAGTCCTTGTAGTGTGCCATTGTCGTAATTGCGCTGAAATCTTTGAGCGACAATCTCACAGCGCCGCAACGGTGTCCATTGGTTGCCAAAGGAGTTGCTTACCCAACGAATCATCGGGATATTGCCCCGCGCCGTCCGAGCGAAAGTGACAGGGACACCATTACTCACAGCGCAGAAGAAAGTGGCATCATTCGCATAACTAGGTCGATCGAGAACGCTGGTTGCGCCGAAGGCAGCTAAGGTTGCTACGCCCAAGGTTGCCAATGTTGACTTGAGGGCAAATAAGCTGAGTTTCATGGTGATGCTGGGTTCGTGGTATAAAACTAATAGTTTGTACTTTAACTAGGCTGCTTCAGAACGAGTTACAAACCGTCGTACATAGAATCATACAACTTGGTTCAAGACATTTCCGGACGGTAGGCGATCTTATTTCTTGGTTGCTGGACTCAGTGGAATAAAGTCAGCTTGAATCCGGTTTTGGACTTGTTGGTATAAAGCTGTGTTTTTTTGTTGCTGAGCTAAATCGGCAGCTCGTCGTAAGTCTACTAATCCTCCTGACTTATCTCCTAATTGAGAACGGATAATTCCCCGCAGGCTATATGCTTCTGCATCATTAGGTTTGAGCCGAATCACAGAGTTCAAATCCGCTAGTGCGCCTTGATTATCTCCGGATTTATAATGGACAACCACTCGAAGGCTGTAGGCTTCGACATCGCTGGGATTAAGGCGAATCGCAGAGTTCAAATCCGCTAGTGCGCCCTGGTTATCTCCCAATTTATAACGGATAATTCCCCTGAGGCTATAAGCCTCGAAATCATTAGAATTGAGGCTAATTGCTTGGCTCGAATCCGCTAATGCACCTTGGTTGTCTCCCAATTTATAACGGGTAACTCCTCGGTTTTTGTAGACATCCCCATCATTAGGATTGAGCCGGATCGCTTGCTGATAATCGTCCAGTGCGCCCTGTTTGTCTTCTAATTTATCACGGATCAGCCCTCTGGCATAGTAGTCTTCGGCATTATTGGGATTGAGGCGGAGCGCTTGCTTAAAATCTGATAAAGCGCCTGGCTTGTCATTGAAGTTAAAATGGATCAGCCCTCGAACGCTGTAGGCTTCAATATCATTGGGATTGAGACGAATCGCAGAGTTCAAATCGGTTATAGCACCCTGGTTGTCTCCCAATTTGTAGCGGGCAACTCCTCTGTATTTGTAGATATCGGCATTATTAGGATTGAGGCGGAGCGCTTGCTGATAATCGTCCATTGCGCCCTGGTTCTCTCCCAATGTATAACGGATCAGCCCTCTAGCATAGTAGTCTTCGGCATTATTGGGATTGAGGCGGAGCGCTTGCTTTAAATCTGACAAAGCGCCTGGCTTATCATTGAATTTAAAACGGATTAGCCCTCGAACGCTGTAGGCTTCAACATCATTGGGATTGAGGCGAATCGCAGAGTTCAAATCCGTCAGAGCGCCCTGGTTGTCTCCCAATTTATAACGGCTAGCTCCTCGGTTTTTATAGGCATCGGTGTAGTTAGGATTGAGACGGAGCGCCGAGTTCAAATCGGTTAGAGAACCCTGGTAGTCTCCCAATCGACGACGTATAACCCCCCGAACCCAGTAGGCTTCGGCATTATTAGGATTGAGGCGGAGTGCTTGCTGATAATCCTCGGTAGCGCCCGACTTGTCTCCCAACTCAGAACGGATAAATGCCCGCAGGCTATAGGCTTCAGTATCATCGGGATTGAGACTAATCGCAGAGTTCAAATCCGTCAGAGCGCCCGACTTGTCATTGAAGCGAAAACGGAAAATCCCGCGAGCAGTGTAGCCATAGGCATATTTAGGATTGAGGCGAATCGCAGAGTTTAAATCATCACTTGCGCCCTGGTTGTCTCCCTGTGAATAGCGGCTAACTCCCCGACTAGTATAGGCATAGGCGTAGTTAGGATTGAGGCGGATAGCTTGGTTATAGGCAGCGATCGCGCCTTGATAGTCTCCTTTCTGACTTTTATCTTGACCGATCAAGTAGAAGTCGTCGGCTTTGGGTGCTGTAACTACTTTTTGAGCAGGTGGACGAATTCCTACATCTACAGATGACAATTGTAAGAAGGTATTGATTGGAATACCTAAATTATTCCCAGTCGGGATAGATGAAATACTTGTACTATTTACACTAGAACTGATAGTGGTTTCGGCTCTACCGTGGATGCCTACCACTTCGCCGTCCTCATTAAAAACCGGACCACCGCTCATACCTGCCATCGTATTATCACTATAAACTAAGGCATAGCCACCTGGCAGTGGTTGAGAAGCATTGCCAGTAATTTGTCCACTCACAAACCTGTAAATCGGGCTAGTCACTGTTGACGTTTTGACTGGAAACCCAGCAACATAAACAGTTGCTCCTTCTGTTGCTCGATCGGAATTGCCAATTTTGGCGATCGGGTAATCTTGTCTGCTGGTAAACTGCACTGTGGCTAGATCTACCCCATTTGCCATTTGTTTCACCGTGCTGTACTCCAACGGATATTGCTTACCATCTGGAGTCTGAAGATGATATTGAGCGGCTTGCTTAACTACGTGAAAAGCAGTGAGAACATAGTAGGTGGTGCCAGAGCGTTTGATGATTATGCCAGAACCCTGACTATTCTGATTGTCTGGCTCAATGAGTACCGTAATTTGTTTTGCCGTCTGACTGACTTGCTGTGGGGATAGCGCTGTAGCTTTTTGGATTTGAACTAAAGCTAGTGACACTCCGAGGCAGGCGGCGGTAATTTGATAATTGTCTTTCATCATCTAACCCCTAGTCAGCTTGACAAGAAATAGCCAGCACATTAATAAGATTTTACCCTGCACATTGTACGTTTAGGTCAACCATTGCTAATAGCGCTGAAGAAATTTGCACTCTTAGTCAAACTAAGCTAATTGAGGATAATGGCTGTGTTGACAGTTAGTGTGAAATCATTGGAGGTGATGCAGCACAACGAAGTAAGATGAGAAAATTCCCAAATGAGCAGTTGCTACTACAGGGAATTTGTTAGAACTCAGATCTTGTAGCCAAACACTATTAGTTATGTCAGGGGATTTAGATCGTTTGAGTCTCAACATCAACACGCTGATGCAGCAATACCGAGCAGAAATCCTGTCACCGGCTGAGGTTATTGGTATCCTTTACCAACGCATTGCTGCCCAGACGGATAACCCAATTTGGATCGAGCTACTACCGCAAGAGGAAGTCCTCAAAGCTGCCAAAGTTTTGCAGGAACGGCAAAAGCAAGGAGTTGATTCTTTACCATTGTTTGGTATTCCCTTTGCAGTTAAAGATAATATTGATGTTGCCGGTTTACCCACAACTGCGGCTTGTCCTGCTTTTAGCTATGTTCCAGAGCGTCACGCCACAGTGGTTGAGCGGTTGCTGAACGCCGGAGCGATTTTAATTGGTAAAACCAACCTAGATCAATTTGCTACCGGGTTGGTAGGGACGCGATCGCCTTACGGTGCCTGTCAGAATGCTTTCAATCCAGACTATATCAGTGGGGGTTCCAGTTCTGGTTCCGCAGTAGCAGTGGCAGCAGGACTAGTCAGCTTTGCTTTGGGAACTGATACAGCCGGTTCAGGACGAGTTCCGGCAGCGTTCAACAATATCGTCGGCTTGAAACCAAGCAAAGGGCTGATCGGTACAACTGGGGTAGTACCAGCCTGCCGCTCTCTAGATTGTGTCTCGGTGTTTGCTCTCAGTAGCGACGATGCTCAGCACGTTTTGACTGTGGCTCAGGGATTCGATCCGAGCGATGGATATTCTCGGTGTCCTCCAGCAGTCAGCTTAGGGGATGTGACTCACTTTCGCTTTGGTGTTCCAGCGTCAGAGGAACTGAATTTTTTTGGAGACGAAGAATATCGTCGTTTATTCCAACAAAGTATTGATCGCTTGGAAGCAAGTGGTGGGATTGCCGTAGAAATTGACTTTTCCTCATTCCGTGAAACAGCGCAACTGCTGTATTCTGGTCCTTGGATTGTTGAGCGATATTGTGCAGTTGAGGACTTCTTAAACGATCGCGCCGAGCAAATGTTGCCCATCACACGAGAAATTATCACCACTGCGCTCAATTACTCGGCAAGTGATGTATTTAAGGGTTTCTATCGTCTGGAAGAACTTAGACAACGGACAGCACTAGAATGGGAAAAGATGGATGTGCTAGCTGTACCAACAGCCGGAACGATCTATCAAATCCAAGAAGTAGCAGCCAATCCCATCCAATTGAATACTAATCTTGGCTACTATACAAACTTTACAAATTTACTAGATTTATGTGCGATCGCTCTCCCTGCCGGATTTCGCCGCGATGGGCTACCCTTTGGCATCACGCTAATCGCCCCGGCTTTCCACGATCGAGATCTTTGTAATTTGGGTGCAGTTTACCAGCGATCGCTTGGTGGTAACACAGGGGCATCTCAATTCCTAAGCAAGGTTTAATACCACACTCAGCGTTGTATCTTATCGTATAAATACCTGTAATTCAGCATTAATATGGCTACAGCTTCTACTTCTGATTCAATTAAAGTTGCCGTCGTTGGTGCCCATTTAACGGGACAACCGCTCAATCATCAGTTGACAAGTCGAGCCGCAACGCTGTTGGCAACAGTCTGCACAGCACCGATTTACAAGTTTTACGCTTTGACAGGCACTACTCCACCAAAGCCGGGGTTAATTCGGCTAGTAACCGATAGTGGTGAAGGGCACAAGATTGAAGTAGAAGTGTGGGAAATGCCACTGATTCACTTTGGTTCGTTTGTCGCCGAAATTCCGCCTCCTCTCGGTATTGGAACACTTGTCTTGGAATCTGGAGAGACTGTCAAAGGCTTTATCTGCGAAGGATACGCGATCGCCGAAGCCGAGGAAATTTCAAGCTACGGAGGCTGGCGAGCTTATTTAACCTCCTTACAGTGAAAGATCAACGTAGATAGCGGTTGTGCCAGATGACATGTCCGGCAACAAACGATCGCACCTCGCCATTGGGTAAACGCAGTAGTAAATGTCCGCGATCGCTTATTCCGGCGGCAATTCCTGAAACCTCTTCTTCGCCTAGATCGACAGTAATGGAATGACCGAGCAACGCATCATGACTGCGGATTGCGGGTAATAATGCTGATAATGTAGTGTTCTCCCGCTCTAAACGCAATAATCCTGCTGTTTGTAGCAAGTAGTGACGCAAGTGTGTCAGCAATACTAACTCATCAGGCACCATTGAATACACTTGGTGCAAACTAACCGCATGACCAATGGTACTACTATCCAGCCCTGCCCGATCAAAATTTACACATCTATTTAGCCCAATCCCCACTACAACCCGACTTGTTGCACCACTTGAACATGCCTCAGACAAAATACCCGCCAGCTTGCGCCCATCTACGAGAATATCATTGGGCCACTTCAAACGTAGTATGCCTTGCCAATTCGGTAGTAACTCCTCGATAGCATAGATTACTGCCAGCCCTGCCGCTAAACTCAATGCAGGTAAATGCACTGCCGGGATCTGATCTAGGATAAAACTTGCTGTCAACACGCCCGGAGGAGAATACCAGATGCGTCCATTCTGACCTTTGCCAGCAGTTTGTCGTTGGGTAAAGATGACATCGCCATCATTTAAACTTGTGAGGTGAGCGATCGCCCAGGTATTTGTACTAGAACAAGAGTCTAGCCAGTGCAACCATTCAAACTGTTTTGAATTAAATACAGACATTCAAGTAGGCGGACATCATTTAAACTAAAATGTATTTTTTGCTACTTTATTCCTTGTCATTTTACGATTATATGTTCAATAACTGAGTTGTATGAGAAATTTACGTTATAGTCTTAACCGTTAAAGTATTAATATCGTAGAGCCAGGATGTAAAATTTAAAATCGGTTATACAAATTATTCGCTTCTAGGGTTCCGGTCTGGCTCATCTATGAGTAAGATGTCTGGTCCAAGAGAAGCAGCCAGTATTCAGACTTACTTAACTTACTTGAGGTTAAGACTGAAGCGGTCACACGGCGGGAGAAAAGCCCGGGAGAGTCATACAACAGTTCGCTGTTGACGGCTTCCTGGGCTTTAGTTATTTCAATCAAGGAGTATATTATGTCTACACAAAATCTCGATCCAGCCCTGATTACCTGGGATGAAATGATTCCAGGAGGAGCATATTGGTCTCGGATTATTCAGCGCGGGAGAACCCTCCGTATCATTGCTCCAGAAGGCTCTAGAGGCGTTTCTATGCTATGTTACAACGCTGACAACACGATCGAGCGCTACAATGCCGCCGATACTGCCAAGATTCAGTTTAATGCCTTCTTGAAAAAAGGAATGCTGCTCTACTCAGACATGGGGAGGGTGCTGTTCTCAATTACAGAAGATACTTGCGGTTATCATGACACGCTAGGCGGGTGCAGTAACTTGGCAACCAATGCTAAGTACGGGGAAGGCGATTATAAGAATTCGCGCGATAACTTCATGCTGGCTCTAACTAAAAAGAATCTGGGTAAAAAAGACATTATGCCCAATTTGAACTTGTTTGCTCGCATTGCCGTTGAGCCGAATGGAAGTTTAGTTTGGGCAGAAAAAACAGCAAAACCCAACGAATTTATTGATCTAAGGGCAGAAATGAATGTGTTAGTCATTCTCTCTAACTGTCCTCATCCGCTCGATCCAAGTCCAACTTACGATCCCAAACCGATCCGCGCGATCGCCTGGAATTCGGATGCTCCTGCCACTGAAGATTTATGCCGCACTGCCAACCCCGAAGCGATTCGCGGCTTTCAAAATACTGACGCTGTATTTGTCTAAGGCTTTACAGCTAGCAATTAGAATTTAGAGGAAGATTAACTTATGACGACAAACATAGCACTGCAACTGAATCCCAAAAAAGCAATTTACGACCAAGTGCTTCCTGCCCGTAAACCTTGGGCGCGGGTAATTAAAAAAGGTCAAACTTTGCGGATTGTAGACTTAGGCGGAAATCAAGCCGTCGATTTTTTGGTTTACAACGCTGACGACACGAGCGAACGTTACAGCGCTCCTGATACGATTCGGGCACAGGGAAATATCTTCATCACTACAGGAACGAAACTATATTCCAATGACGGTAATGTGTTAATGACGGTGCTAAACGATACCTGTGGACGGCACGATACATCCGGTGGTGCTTGCAGTTGTGAAAGTAACTCAGTGCGATTTGGATTGGACAAGAAATGGCAACATGCCTGTGTAGAAAACTTCCTCTATGCCCTCAAGGACTATGGAATGGGCAAACGGGATATGGTGAGTAACATCAACTTTTTTATGAATGTGCCTGTAAGTCAAGATGGCACGCTGGAAATTGTCGATGGTATTTCCGATCCTGGTAGTACTGTGGATTTACAAGCAGAAATGAACGCTCTGGTAGTGATTTCTAACTGTCCTCAAATGAACAACCCTTGTAATGGTTACAATCCCACACCAATTCAGCTCATAATTTGGGAGGCAGGGGAGAACAAGTCGCAAGTCGCAAGTCGCAAGTGAAGGGAGCAGGGGAGCGCTAACAGCTAATAGCTAGTTGTCTTACGGAGCGATCGCACTACCATGTTTGAAAAAGTTCTGATTGCCAATCGCGGTGAAATTGCTTGCCGGATTATCCGCACACTCGATCGCTTGGGAATAGCTTCTGTTGCTGTCTACTCGGAAGCTGATGCCTATGCCCGTCATGTCTTGATGGCAGGTGAGTCTGTTGAGATTGGTTCCGCGTTAGCTGTAGAAAGTTATTTGCGCTTCAATCGAATTCTAGCAGCGGCAAAGCAAACAGGGGCTGAAGCAATCCACCCTGGTTATGGCTTTTTGAGCGAAAATGCTGAATTTGCTGAAGCTTGTGCCAACGAGGGAATTGTATTTATCGGACCAACTCCAGCACAGATGCGGAGCTTTGGGTTGAAGCATACAGCGCGGGAGTTAGCAGCACAAAATCAGGTGCCATTGTTACCAGGAACTCAACTGCTAGACAGTGTGGAACAGGCGATCGCACAGGCAAGAGCGATTGGTTATCCGATCATGATCAAGAGTACTGCTGGGGGCGGCGGCATTGGTTTACAACTGTGTCACAGTGAAGACAAACTGCCGGAGTTGTTTCAAACTGTGCAGCGCCTCAGTCAGAATAATTTCAAACAAGGTGGCGTTTATCTGGAGCGGTATGTTGAAAAGGCAAGACACATTGAGGTGCAAATTTTTGGCGATGGTAGAGGGAATGTAATTGCTTTGGGCGATCGCGATTGTTCGGTGCAACGGCGCAATCAAAAGGTGATTGAGGAAACACCAGCACCGGGAATTAGCGATAATCTTCGTCAGCAGTTATATGATGCGGCATCGCGGTTGGGACGTGCCATCAATTATCAATCTGCGGGTACGGTTGAGTTTGTCTTTGATGTCGATCGCAATGAGTTCTATTTTTTGGAGGTGAATACGCGCCTTCAAGTTGAGCATGGTGTCACTGAAATGGTGACTGGGATTGATTTGGTGGAATGGATGTTGCGGTTGGCAGCAGGCGATTACACTTTCCTAGAGCAATACCATCATCAACCCCAAGGACACTCAATCCAAGTCCGCCTCTATGCCGAAGATCCAGGGAAAAACTTTCAACCCAGTTCCGGTACTTTGACAGAGGTAAGTTTTCCTGACTGGGTTCGCTGCGATACCTGGATCGAACGAGGCACAGAGATTACTCCTTACTACGATCCTCTACTAGCAAAATTAATTGTGCATGAAGCGTCACGGGAGGAGGCGACAGCGAGACTCAAATCGGCGCTAGATCGCTCTCAAGTTACTGGAATTGAATCTAATCTCGATTACCTCCGACAAATTCTTGATGCTCCAGCATTCAAGACTGGCAACCTTAGCACTCGCTTTCTAGATTCTTTCCACTATACCCCACGAACGATTGATGTGCTGGAACCAGGCACATTCAGCACGATTCAAGACTATCCTGGACGGATTGGTTCTTGGAATATTGGTGTACCGCCATCTGGTCCCATGGATCATCTAGCATTACGGCTGGCAAATCGACTGGTAGGTAATCCAGAATCTGCTGCTGGGTTAGAGTTCACCATTATCGGTCCCACTTTGCGCTTCAACGCTGATGCGGTGATTTGCTTGACTGGTGCCTTAATGTCAGCAGAACTAGATGGGAATCCCATTCCCTACTGGAGTGCGGTATCTGTTGTAGCTGGCAGTATTCTCAAGCTGAAAGCGATCGCAGGACAGGGTACTCGCACCTACTTGGCAGTGCAGCATGGTTTGAACGTGCCTGATTACCTGGGTAGCAAATCCACCTTTACTTTGGGCAAATTTGGTGGACATTGTGGACGAACGTTGCGGATGGGTGATGTTCTCAGGCTTAATCTTCCCACCATCTCTGCATCTGGACTACGTACCTTACCTACTGAACTGATTCCTGAATACAGCAACTATTGGGAGATTGGTGTACTGTATGGTCCACATGGGGCACCCGATTTCTTTACCAATGAAGATATCGAGATGTTTTTTAACGCAGACTGGGAAGTACATTACAACTCCGCTCGGACGGGGGTACGCCTGATCGGTCCAAAACCGCAATGGGCACGAGCCGATGGTGGTGAAGCAGGGCTACATCCCTCGAATATTCACGACAACGCTTATGCGATCGGCACAATTGATTTTACAGGCGATATGCCAATTATTCTTGGTCCCGATGGTCCAAGTTTAGGAGGATTCGTTTGTCCTGCAACTATAGTTCAGGCTGAACTTTGGAAGATTGGGCAACTCAAACCAGGAGACAAAGTTCGTTTTCATCGCCTCAGCTTGGCGGCAGCAAAACAGCAAGAATTAGAGCAGGATCGATACATTGCAACACTCCAACCCTCTACTCCATTGGCAAGAGTGGATGATATTCTTAATGATGCGATTCTGCACCATATTCCCGCGTCGCCAGGGCAGGTAGCCGTTACATATCGCCGTTCAGGAGATAAATATCTACTGATTGAGTATGGTCCAATTGTACTAGATCTCAACTTGCGCTTTCGGGTTCATGCGTTGATGGATTGGTTAGAAGCAAACCCTTTACGAGGGATTTTAGACCTCACGCCTGGTATTCGTTCTCTACAAATCCACTACGATAGCCGGATTTTACCTTTAGAGCAGTTGCTAGAAACGCTGATTGCGGCTGAAGGTGAACTGCTTGCCATTGACGATATGGAAGTGCCGACGCGCGTTGTACATTTGCCGTTGTCTTGGGAAGATGAATCGACGTTATTGGCGATTGAGAAGTACATGCGATCGGTTAATCCCAATGCGCCTTGGTGTCCTAGCAATATTGAATTCATCCGTCGCATTAATGGATTGGATAGCATTGAGCAAGTCAGAGACATCGTTTTCAACGCCAGCTATTTAGTTATGGGTTTGGGAGATGTTTATTTAGGCGCTCCTGTTGCTACTCCACTCGATCCACGCCATCGCTTAGTAACAACAAAGTATAATCCGGCACGTACTTGGACACCGGAAAATGCTGTGGGGATTGGGGGTGCGTATATGTGCATTTATGGTATGGAGGGACCAGGAGGTTATCAGTTTGTTGGTCGTACAGTGCAAGTCTGGAATACTTTCCGGCAAACCAATGATTTCCAGGGAGGGAAGCCGTGGTTACTGCGGTTTTTTGACCAAATCCGTTTTTATCCGATGTCGGCTTCAGATTTGCTGAAATACCGCCAAGACTTTGTTCATGGCAGAGTGCAACTGGATATCCAGGAAGAAGTCTTTAGCTTGAAACAATATAACGAGTTTCTAGGAGCGATCGCTTTGGAGGCTGCTGCTTTTAAAGCTAAACAGCAAGCGGCATTTGAAGCAGAGCGCGAACGTTGGGTAGCAAATAATTTGTTGGTCGAACAGAGCGAACCTAACGTTTTGCCTGACGAAGAAGCCCTGGATCTACCTCCTAACAGCCAAGTTGTCACAGCACATGTCCCAGCAAACGTGTGGCAGATCGTGGTAGAAAAGGGTGCAGAAGTTAAGATAGGCGATCGCTTGGTGGTGTTGGAATCGATGAAAATGGAAATGGCGATCGTTTCTCCCGTTGCTGGTACCGTTATCGAAGTTCTCTGCACTCAGGGACAAATGGTTGCTGCTGGACGGACGCTTTTGGTAATTCAATTATAAGTTTCATTTAGCTCTTTGAACTGAACCTCATTTCTGAACAGGCTGGTTACCAATTCGATCGTTGAGCTGTTGTAGTTGTCTATTTAGCCTGACGGGGTGACAATTCAGGCTAAAAGCCATGTAGGGTGACAGTTTGAGCTATGCGTGGTATAAAAAGAACGGTCTGCTTTTGTCAACAGAGCCGCTCTTAATAAAAATGCTGCCTCAATTCTACCAAACTCACATCCAATGGCAACTGACTCGCGCTCAATACAATAGAGATCTTGCATAAGTTATGAGGGCTTGAAAAGACCAAGCTCGTAGTTGTACAGCCCGGCTATCAAATTAAATCTCAGCCCAAATCGTTTTCTCCGATTTCGATATTTCTCCGCCAAAAT
>JAABUQ010008168.1_pt1 | contig 14816 bp, 13 predicted proteins | sample 5560001 | NCBI WGS metagenome assembly JAABUQ01 (sample SAMN10711888, study PRJNA513371) | rock metagenome | isolation source: Antarctica rocks | place: Antarctica: Victoria Land, Finger Mt nord | collected 2015-12-18 | reverse complement strand
CGGCTTGCAAAGGCACGACATGGGAGTGCCGTCGGCGTTTAGAGCGCGCTGCAACGACGGAAGAAATTGTTCCGTCGTTGATACAGGCTGGGAAAGAGAAGAAAATAAAGGGGCAAAGGCTTTAGGAGTCGCTTCCTCGCCGTTAGGAGTCCCTCCCAAGGACTCCTAAGTAAGCACGGGGAAGGACTTTATGCGCAAACTCCCCGAACTCGGGTAACATAAAGGCAAGGCAACTTTATGGCGACTTCGGCACACAACTCGGAAAACGGCATGGTGCGGCTGGAAGACATCGCCGCCAAAGTCGGAGTTTCGCGCTCGGAAGTGTCGCGGGTCATTAACGGGCGCGTCCGCGCAGGCAAAGGGGTGGGGGAGGCCATGCGGCGGCGCATCTTGGACGCCGCGCAGGAGATGAACTACCGCCCGCACCGGGCCGCCCAAAGCCTGGCGCGGGGACGCACCGACACGGTCGCCCTGATGCTGGTGATCCACAAGCAGGAGCAGGATAATCTGGATGGGGCAGCGATGCATCACGAGCTGTCGCCGCATTACCACGAGATTATCGGTGCGCTCACCTACACGCTTCACCAATACGGAATCAACCTGTTGCTCGCGCAGTGCGGCGGCGAAGACCAAAAGCCGCAGGACGTGATGGAGGAAATCGCCCGCTCGCGCACCTGCGACGGCATGGTGATTACCGACATGCGCGTGGACGACGAGCGCCCCCGCATACTGGAACAAGCCGGGCTGCCGTTTGTGGTGCGCGGGTCATCGCCCAAAAGCGGCGTGGTGGCGGTCGGCATTGACAACTTCCAGGTCGGCTATCAGGCCCTGGCTTACCTGCACGGGCTGGGGCATCGCAAAGTTTTGTTTTTTAACATTGACCCGCACCTGATGTCGGGGCAGGGGCGGCTGGCGGGCATGTGCGCCGCGCGCGCCGCGTTGGGCCTGACAGTGGAGCATCGCGATGATGCGTATTACAAGCATGGCACCTACAACGCGGTCAAAGAGCGCCTGCGCCGAGGAGACTTCCCCACGGCGATCTTTGCCCAGGACGAGCTGGGGGCGCTGGGCGCAGCCCAGGCTTTGGAAGAGGCCGGCCTGCGGGTTCCCCGCGATGTCAGCGTGATGACCTGCCTCAATGCCCGGATTATGCAGCAGACCGCGCCAGCCCTCACCATGCTGGACTTGCACCAGGCCGAGGTGGCTTCGGAAGCCGGGCACCTGCTGGCGCGGATGCTGCGCGGCGACGCGGTTGCGCCGGGCCAGCGGTTTATTGCGCCTCAGCTTGTCGAGCGCGGCAGCACGGCTCCCCCTCCTGCCCGCTAATCTATTCCCGGCCTTGGCGCTGATTTCCCCCAGTCTTAGCGCTGATTTCCCCCGTATTTCTGCCTGTTTTAGAAAACAAATCCGGCTTCGCGCAAAAATAGTCTGGTTGCACCCTTGACAAGAGCAGCCTATTTTGTTAGAATAGGTGAACGTTAACACCCCAACCGATTGGGGAAAGTCGTGCGGCGTGCAGAAAGCGAGGAAGCAGAATGCGCAAAAGAACGTTCGGGAGCATAAAGCGGCAGCACAAAGCATCGGCGGCAGCTATTGCGCTTTTTGCCGTCCTGGGCGGCGCACCTTCCCATGCCGGCGTGATGATGCAGGGCTTTTACAAAGATGTGCCTAGTCCGGCGGCGGGAACGAGCAGCGCGCCGTGGCTGTGGGACAACCTCGCAGGACAGGCCAATGCCATGCGTCAGGCGGGCTTCAGCGCAGTCTGGATACCCCCGGTGCTTAAAGGCGCGGCGGGCGGCTACTCCAACGGCTACGACCCATTTGATGACTACGACATGGGGTCTAAGAACGAGAAGGGCACGGTGACAACGCGCTGGGGCACGCGCGAACAACTGGAGCGCTGTTGCGCCATGCTGCGCGCCAACGGCCTGGACATTATCTTGGACGTGGTGGACAACCACCGCAGCGGCGATGACGGCCAGTATAACTTCCGCTATGTGAACGCGTATGGCACGGTTAATGCAGGACGCTTTCAAAAGGGGCCAGGGGACTTCCACTGGTCGTTCAGCGCGAACAACCTGCCTGAAGACCCCAATGTCCCCAATGCGGGCGACGATTACGCCTATCAGTTTGGGCGAGACCTGGCCCCCATCAACGGTTTCAAGGGCAGCGATGGGCAGGGGTATGCGTTTGAGGGATTGGAAAAGGCGGGCGACTGGATGACCAAAGCCCTGGACGTGCAGGGCTACCGTCTGGACGATGTCAAAGGCATCTCTACGGACTGGCTGCGCCCGTTCCTGAGCTACGGCGCGATGCAGGGTAAATACGCCGTGGGCGAGTACTATGACAGCAATGTCGGCACCGTCAACAACTGGATACAAAGCTCCATGCAGAACCGGGCCAGCGCGTTTGATTTCGCCCTGCGCGGCCAGATACAAGCCATGTGCAATGGCAACGGCTCGTTTGACATGACCCAATTAGACCACGCAGGCCTGACGGGTGTCAATCCCGGCGGGGCCGTGACCTTTGTAGAGAACCACGACACAGACGGGTCAAGCCCCATCACGAAAAACAAGATGCTTGGCTACGCGCTTGTTCTCACGTCGGAAGGCTATCCGTGCGTCTTTTACCGCGACTGGAGCACGGACGCAGGCTCCTATGGCCTCAAGGCCCCAATCAACAACCTGGTCTGGATACACGAGAAGCTGGCAGGCGGGCCGACCCAGCAGCGCTGGAAGGACGGCGACGTGTTTGCCTACGAGCGGACGGGCAGCGGGGACGGGCGCGACCTGCTGGTCGGGCTGAGCGACAACGGCAGCGCGGCCCGCACAGTTACGGTGCAGACAAACTTCGGGGCCAATGTTTCGCTGCATGACTACACGGGGCATGAACCTGATGTGCGCACCAACGGCAGCGGGCAGGCGACAATCACCATTCCTGCCGACGTGAATGGCGGCGGCTATGTGTGCTACTCATGGCAGGGCTATGGCGGGGGCTTTGCCGTTAACAACAACAGCACCACGCAGGAGTATGCCGGGGCGCAGGACTTAGACATCAAGCCCGCCGACAACACGCAGCTTGTGACTGTGTGCCGCGTGTGGGCTGTGGCCGGCAAGCCTGTCACGGGCGCCTTGTACTTTGACGCTTCAAGCTGGACGGCCTCCACCAGCATTACCTTAGAACTGGACGACCCTACACTGAGCAAAGTCGCTGGGGGCAGCGACACGCAGACGACCGCTCAGCCCGCCACCATTTCCGCGACAGCCAGCCGCAGCGGCTGGTATACCTTCAAGATACGCTCCTACAATACCCCCGCCGCCAATGCGAAACCCGCATACTGGCTGCGGACGACCTACACCGCGCCGCAGACTTAACTGCCGCATCGTTCTCACCCGCCGGATAAAGCTGTCCCGGTTTATCTCATCATCACATGGAGACCTTGCAATGAAAACACTCATCCCGGCTGCTTTGGCAGCCATGACCCTCCTCGCCCCGCTTGCCGCGCAGGCGCAGACCTCGCAAACCTACAACGGCAACGGCAACTCTGGATTCAGCGGTTTCCTCGGGAAAGGCAGCGTGACGGTCAGCGAGTCCACTGCAGGGGACATCACTTTTGCACTCGCAATTGGTGGCCCCAATGGACCAGGCATCGGCGGCAATGTCGCCGTCTTCTACATCGACTCAACTGCCGGTGGCTTCAGCAATACGTCCACTTTCACCGATACTGGTGCCAGTGCGAACACTCCTAATGGCAATGCCGATCACATTGCAATTTCGGGATTTAACACTGCTGGTCAGCGAGAGTTGGTAAACTTTGCACCCGCCTTCCAAGCTGACTATGCGGTCGCGTTCCAGGACGGCTACCTTGACCTGTTCTCACTTTCTAGCTCCACCCCCGGCGCGCTGACTTACATCAGTGGCAACTCGCCGTCTAAACCTGGCGCTTTCACGTTCACTTTTGCATCAAGCGCCATTGGCCTGGCGGCCAATCAAGGGTTCAATTTCGTTGGAACTTTGGCTGCCGGGAACGCCTACCGCTCCGACGAGGCTATCGGCAGCATTGACGCTGCAAACGGCAACCCTGGCTTCAATAGCACGATTAACTACGCGAACTTTAACACGTTCGCCCCGCCTGCCGCTGCGCCTGAGCCGAGTGGCGCGGCTTCCCTGCTGATGGGCGCGCTTGTGCTGGGCGGCTTTGTCGTGGCCCGACGCCGCACCGTGTCCGCGAAGTAGTAAGGCGCAGGCCCCCATTACAAAAGCGCCGCGTCTTGCCCCAGGCAAAGCGCGGCGCTTTCTTTTCCACAAAGTATGTGTCTATGCGCAAACATATTCTGCCCAGCCTGCTTCTCATGCTGGCTCTCGCCCCCGCCCATGCCCAGAGCAGCCTGATTGTCGCCGATGGCTTTGCTGGCCCGCCCGGCGCAATCACCAATCAAAGCGGCGGCTATGGATGGCAGGCGGGTAAGAACTGGACAAGCAGCAGTGCCTCCAACCCTGACCAGGTGACGAGCGGCGGGCTGACGTTTGCCGTGAATGGGCAGATGCTCGCCGTCAGCGGCGGCAAGCTCACCACGGTTGGCGGGGATGTCGGGGCGTACCGACGCCCGCCCACCGACTTTGGCGCTTATGGCGGCGCGGTTAACCAGGACTTGTGGATTGGCTTTCTTGCCGCCAACACCACTTCCGCTATGGCGAGCAGCTATGCCGGCCTGTCCCTGTTTAACACCGGCGAGCAGTTCTTTATCGGCGTGCCGTCCGGCACGGATGCTTACGGCTTCCAGAACACCAGCGTCAATGGCCCCGATGGCGCGGCGCAGACTGTCCCCGCCACGCTTGCCGCCCCCGATACTCAGACCCACTTTTTGGTCACCCACTTCAGCTTCACAGCCAGCGGCACGACAGAAGTGACGTTCTACGTAGACCCGACGCCGGGCCTTGGTGCGAGCGTCCAAACTCCCGCCCTGGACAAAGTGTACACCACAAGCTTTCTGTTTAACGAGTTTCGCTTCCAGTCCGGCTCCGACGCCAATGGCGCGGCGCATGCCTACAACTTTGACGAGCTGCGCATGGGCAGCACTTACGGTGACATCGCCCCTGCCGCCGCGCCGGAGCCGTCGCCCGTCGCTGATATGGCCCTCGGCATGGCCTGCCTCGGCGTTCTGGCTTTGACCGCTTGCAAGCGTCGTGTCCAGAGATAAGCGCCTCGCCCACGCGGCATACCAAACAACTCAAAAGCCCTCCATATTTGCTATGGAGGGCTTTTGAGCACTGCGCTATTCAGTTGAATGTGGTGGAGGATAGCGGGATCGAACCGCTGACCTCCTGCATGCCATGCAGGCGCTCTCCCAGCTGAGCTAATCCCCCACGCGCGCTGACAGAAACCATTATACTCCCATCTGCGCGCTTTTGCAAGCCTTTGGAGCGCGTTTTCTTGGGGGCGCATGGGCGTTTCTGCGGCTCATCAAGCCCTGACTAACGATGGAACAAAACTGTCCGTCGCTGAAACGCGCTCGGAACAGCGAGGCAGCGCGCAGTCAATGCCGAAGAAACAAGCACAGGCCGCCCAAAACCGGGCCATGTTAGCAGGCGATGGAACTTGACAGATTAAAGAACGGTTAGTATAATCATAACAGAGTTCGCGGATTTTTTCACAAAGTCTTTCCCTTGGCCTGGGAGCACTTTCCGTGAAGGCATCTGCGCCTTGGTTGGGGAGTGAATCTGTGAACGGGGAGCCGCCGGGCAAAACAAAGCGACATGCTTTGCTCCTTAGAATGTGAGACTGCTGATGCCTGCGACCATAGCGACCACTGATCGACTGGGGGAAACTGCCGCCTTGCCGCCCGCGTCGGTGGACTTTCTTCAGTGCGTGCAGGAAGACCTCGCCGCCGTAGAGTCATTGCTGGACGAGGAAATCCGCTCCGATGTGCGCGCCGCCTACGCGATCTCCGGCCACACCTTGTCGGCAGGGGGGAAGCGTCTGCGCCCCGCCCTGGTTGTCCTGACTGCGCGCGCCGTGCAGAACCTGTTCCCAATCCACACAATTCACGCTTCGGCAGGCGCGGCAGAGCTGATCCACATGGCATCGCTCATCCATGACGATGTGGTGGACAATGCTGCCGAGCGCCGGGGACGCCCGACGGCAAACGCTGCCTTCGGCAACCAAATCAGCGTGCTGGTCGGGGATTATCTGCTGGCAAAGAGTATTTATCTCGCGGCCCGCGAAGGCAACATTGATGTCATCCGCGTGTTCAGCAAAGTCACCGTGGGTTTGAGCGAAGGCGAAGTGCTGCAAATCACCGCCAAGGGCGATGTGGACACGTCGCAGGAAACCTACCGCAAGATCATCCAAAAGAAGACCGCAGGTTTTATCGCGGGCTGCTGCGAGATTGGGGGCATGCTCGCGCAGGCGTCCGCGCCCCAGCTTGCCGCACTGACCGCCTACGGGGAAAACCTCGGCCTGGCCTTTCAGATTGCCGACGACCTGCTGGACTACACCGGCGACCCCAAAGAAACCGGCAAGCCCATCTGCAGCGACCTGCGCGAAGGCAAGATGACCCTGCCCTTGATACTCGCCCTGGCCGATGTCTCTGAAGCCGAGCGCCGCGACCTGCTGCATATCTTGCAGGAGCCGGAAGCCCTCACCGAAGCCGAGATTGAGTCGGTGCGCCAAACGATTGCCCGGCATGACGGCTACGCGCGCACCCTGCTGGTTGCCCGCCAGTATGTGCGGGCGGCCCAGGAAGCCTTGCAGTCGCTGCCCGCCTCGCAGTATCGCAATTCGCTGTCCGCCCTCGCGGAATACGCGCTCACCCGCACACGCTAGGCTTCTGCGACAGCACACAACACAAAAAAGCGCCCTGCTGACCAAGCAGAGCGCTTTTTATGCAAAGCCTGAGAAGCATGTCAACGGGGCATCAAAAACGCTTGATTGCCATGGTGACGGTGCCTAAGATCGTGACATCATCCGAGTAAATCGGCTCATAGTCGGGGTTTTGCGGCTGCAAGCGCACCCGGCCCCCGCCCTCGCGGTGGAACGTTTTCACCGTTGCCTCCTCGCCAAGCAGAGCCACGACAATCTCCCCATCGTCCGCCGTCTGCGCTTTGCGCGCGATTACAATGTCGCCGTCGCCAATCCCCGCGCCCTGCATGGAGTTGCCGTACACCTCCAGCGCAAACAAGTTCTGGCCGGACTGATCGCTTCTTCGCAGCAAAGCCATCGGCAGCGGCAGCATTTCCGGGGACGCGTTCTGCTCGGCCAATATCGGCGCACCGCCCGCGACCCGCCCAATCAGCGGCACGCACACCGACCGACCCAGAGGAACAGGCGCGCCGCTTTCCATCAGGTCAATCGCGCGCTTGTACCGATCCCGCTTCAAAAACCCCTTGGTTTCCAGGGTATCCAAATGCTTTTTAACGGTGCAGGACGAGCTAAGCCCTACCAAGGCGCCGATTTCGCGCACCGTCGGGGCCTGCCCGCGCTGCTCAATGGATTTGCGTATGACAGATAAAATTAATCGTTGTTTGTCGGATAAAGTGTGCATAATGGCTCCGGGATAAATAGAAGAATAAGTGCGAATGAGTGCTATCAAGGAGATTATACCACCAGCGGGGAACGAGTTCAAACAATTGTTTGTTTTGGTGTACAGGTGGGCAGAATCAATTGACTTAAGGCTGTATGTTTGGTATAATGCCTTCAAGTCAAACTAATGTTTGCTTCTGCGTTTGTGAACTTTGTATTGGTGAGGAGAGATTACTATGGTTCCTGCAAGAAATAACTTCGGTTCCGAATACAGCAAAAGCGCGGCTTCCTTTGTGGATGCCTCCGCTGCTGGCCCCCGCCTGGTTTTGTGCGATGTGTCTCAAGCCCCGGCCCCTGCCAGGGCAGCCGCCGCGCGTTCCCGCCGCACCCACCACGGCTGGCAACGGAGCCTGCTGAGCCTCGCGGTTGCCTGCGCTTTTCTGTTTTTAATCTGCACCTGCGTGTCCGCCCTGTGGCACAATGCCGTGGTGGCTTATGCCCGGACGCTGCGCACTCCTGTTCCCGTTGTCGCTGTCCATGTCGGCAAAAGCGATACCTTATGGCGCTACGCGGCCCGCTACGGCGACCCTGCCGTTTATATGCCGGAACGCGTGCAGGCTATCGCACAGGAAAATGGCCTGCGCCCTGCCGCCTCCCTCGCCCCCGGACAAACTCTCCGCATCACCGTCCAAAACCCTGCTTTGCTTGCCCGCCTCAGTAGCCAGTCCCATTCACGCATCGCGTCTACCGTGGTGCGCTAAATGTCTGTGCCTAGGCAAAAGACAGAGGCCTAGGCGGCACGCAAAGCAAACGCCCCGGCACTGTGCCGGGGCGTTTATTCTGTCAAGCCTAGCTCCACGCGCCAAGGGCGGCCTTGCTTTTGCCAGTAGCGGGTGCAGACCGGCAGGAAGTCGCAGGTTGGGCACACATCCGGCAGGGGAACAGGCCGGACAGCATCAAAGTCGCGCTCTAATATCGCAAGCCCAGTGCCGCGTATGTCTTCCTCCAATGCCGCCATTTCGTCATTGGTGTACGAGGCAGTCGCTGTGACGCCGCCGCGCAGGGCATGAATGGTAGCGGACACGGCGCGCTCGGGCCAGTTGCGCTTGGCGAGCAATTGGTACACGGACATCGCCAGGGCTTCTCTAACATCGCTCTCGGTGACACCCATGCGCCCCGACTTGTAGTCTACGATCTCCAAGGCGCCGCCGTCCACATGCTCATCAATGCGGTCTATGCGGCCGGTCAGCACAAACGGCCCCATGTCCCACTTCAGCATCTTTTCGGTGAGGAAGACCCGCGTCGTCTCCGCCCGCGCTTCCGAGGCGGCATGGTATGTCTCCAAGATGCGCACGGCATCGTCTTTATACCCCTGCTCGTGCGCGGCGTCTTGGTAGCCTTGCGACTGCCAGTTCTGCTCCACGCTTGCCACAAGCTCAGAGGCGGACAAGGCTGCCGTTCCCCCTGCCTCATGGAAGCTTTGCAGTGTTTGGTGCAGGGTGGAGCCGAAGGTGAAGCCCGCCCGCGCTTTGTGGTAAAAGCGCCCAACTTTCTCCACATATTCCAGGCGATACATCATGGGGCACTCGAGATAAGTGCGCAGGCGGGTGGGGGAGAACTCCGGCTTGCGGGGCTTCTTTTCGGGAGCGGGTTTGGGCGTTTTGGGTTCAGGCGGCTTGCGGGGCATGAAGTGATTGTACCCGAGGACTTATCTTCTGCTATGCGGCGCGCACCACGACCCGGCTGCCCTGCACCAGCACCACCTGCACGGGGGCGCCTGCCGGGACAAAGTCGCCTTCGCTAACCACAGCCAGGCGAATGCCTTCCACTTCCGCCGTGCCCGAGGGCCGCAGGGCCGTAACAGTTGTCCCGACCTGGCCGATAAAGCCCGTATAGTCGTCGCTGGACACATAGCCCGCTGTCGCTGATTGGCGCATCGGCTGGCCCAGCTTGTTCCACACGCGCGAGCGGGGCAGGTAGAGAAAGAACGCAGCAATCACGGCTACTGAAGTCAGCAGGGCCGCACTCGCCGAGTAGAGCGCCCCCGTCTGCGTCCCGCCTAGCGCGTAGAACATGCCCAGGAAGATTAATATCAGCCCGGCAAAGGCGGACAGCCCGTGCCCTGGAAAGACGTGCGTTTCCAGCAGCAGCAGAGCGACCCCCATCAGAAACAAGACAACGCCCACCCAGGTCGCCGTGCCGACCGTGATGTGTGAGGCAAAGATCAGCAGCACCAACAGGCCGCCCGCAATCCCTGCTATGCCCCATGTATGCCAGGTCAGAAACTCCGCTACGACAAGCGCCAGCCCCAGCGCAAGCAGCAGGATCGTCGCCCACGGCTGGCTCACCCAAAGCGCGATGGCTGTCCATCCGTCCAGGTGAACAGGTGAAAGGGCGGCCCCTGCCAGTCCCATCTTCGCCAGCACGTCGGTCGTATCCGGGGCAATTATATCTGCATAGCCTACCGATGCCGCCTGGCTTGCGGTCAATGTCAGCGTGTCGGAAGGCCGGATGCCTAATGTGGGCAGCGCAGCATCGGCGGACACAAAGGCTGCGGCAATAGCGGGGTTGCGCCCTCCCGCTTCGGCTGCGGCGCGCAGGTCGGCTTTGCTTGGCCCCATCGCATCGCCGCCCAAGGACGCAGCGGGCGAGAGGGCCAAAGTCTTGCAGGCGACGGCCACTAGACTGCCTGCGCCCAGTGCCCGGTCGTGGACATAGGCGGCAATTGGCAGGCTGCGCGAGCGGCTGACGATGGCGGTCTTGATCGTTTCGGCGGCTTCTGTGCTGCCTCGTGTCGTGTCTAAATCCAGGATAATGCCTGCCGCCCCGCCGCGCCATGCCTGGTTGATCTGCCCCGCCACATAGGACGCCATGCCCGGCCATAGTGTGCCATGCACGTCAATCACGACCACGCGCGGCGCATCCGCCCGTCCGCCCAGGCCGGGCAGCAGGCACAGCAGCAATGCGATACAAGCAAGCCTAAGCGTTTTCATCATCAGCTTAAATACTCAGCCCAAATACTCAGCCCAAATACTCAGCGGTTGCGCGCCAGCGGGTCGCGCAGCAGGTAGCGCTCCAGCCGGGCATGCGTGCGCGAGGCCAGCGAATGCGTCCACAAGATCAGGCCTGCGCTGAACTCGGAGCAGAACTGATGCCAGCGATGCTGCGCGCGGGCGGGCAGGCTCAGCTTGCGCTCGGCCCGGTGCGCGGCGAGGTGCGGCGCAAACTCGCGCCACAAGTCTAGTGACGGCTCGCGGGCGGGCAGAGCGTGCAGAACGCTCAGCGTGCGGGCAAAGGCATCAAACTCTGCCCGCGCCGTGGGGTCGGCGTCCCAAAAGGCCACTAGCCGCGCGCGCTCGTCGTCGCCCAATGTCTTGTCCAGATAGTCCGAGTATAAGTCGCGGGCCTCGTTACGGGTCACAATACATCACTTCCCCTCATTTTGCTTTTCTTTGCTTTCATGTTGCTACTCTTGTGGCGGCGATACGCTGTCCGGGCCGACCAGTCCAAGGTACGGCGCAAAGCGCGCCTTGAACGCCAGCCGCGCCCGGTGCAGCCGGGACTTGACATTGGGCAGGCTGATGTCTGTGATCTCGGCAATCTCCTCGTAAGACAGCCCTTCCAGATCCCGCAGCGTAATCAGCAGGCGCTGCTCAGGCGAAAGCGCAGCCAATGTCTTGTCCACAATGCCCTGAAGCTCGCGCTGTTCGGCAATGCGCCCGACATCGGCCTGCGGGTCGGCGGGTTCCGGCCCGGCGGAGCCTTCACCTATTGCGCCGTCATCGTCCAATGAATAGCCTTCGCGGCCTCGCTGCGCGCGGCTGTCGCGCAGGTGGTTCAGGCACGTGTTGCGGGCAATGGTGTACAGCCAGGTGCGGAACTTGCTGTCTCCCTTGAATGAAGGCAGCGCGCGCAGGGCACGCACAAACACGTCCTGCGTGATGTCATATGCATCCTCGCCCGCCGTCATCCGGCTGACCAAATGGAAGACCGGCCCCTGATACTTGCGAAATAACACTTCAAACACGCGCGCATCGCCGGTCGCCCGGAACTGCCGAACTAGGGCCACGTCCGGGTCCAGACGGGGCAGGTTGGTGATCGCAGTGGTCAGTCCTAGGCGGTGCGGGGCTGTCATAAGTCTTTGCTGATGGTTATTCTGACACGCCCGCGCCCAAAAAGTTGCATTCGCTTTGGTTTTTAACCCTTCGGCGATAATTGTGCCTTTTGTTTCTTGCCCCACTATTTTCCAAGTTCTACCCCGGCAAAGCGCCGCGCAAATCGGCTATACTCAAAGCCACGCGCTTTTGTGTCCTTTTATGACTGGAGACTTTGCCCATGTTCAGCCACCACGTTCTTCCTCTGCCTCTGTTCCTGCCCCTGCTTTTGGCGTTGATAGCGGCGGCGCAGGCCGACTATCGCCGGCAGGCCGAGGCGCAGACCGACTTTGTCCTGGCGCACTTTTACGATGCCGCGCAGGGCAAGTACCGCGATACGTTCCCGCAAGACCCGCAGGGGCTGCCCTGGACAACCATGTGGGCCAACGGCGTGCAGTGGCGCGCTCTAGTGGCCGCCGCGCAGGCCGATCCCGCCAAATACGGGCAGGTTCTGGCGGATTTTGGGCAGGGCCTGCGCGAATACTGGGACCCCGAAGGCCGTGTTCCCGGCTTCAACGCCTACTGCTCCGGGCCAGGCGGCGACGACAAATACTATGACGATAATGCCTGGCTGGTGCTTGGCTTTTTGGAAGCCTATGATGTCACCCGCGACCCGCAGTGTTTGCGCTGGGCGGAAGAAACCCATGCCTTTGTGCTGAGCGGCTGGGACGACAAGCTCGGCGGCGGCCTTTACTGGTCTCTGGCGCGCCTGTCCAAAAACACCTGCACCAATGCCCCCGCCGCGGTGTCTGCCCTGCGCCTGTTTGCGCTGACCGGCGATCCCGCCCACAAAGAATGGGCCGACAAAATTATCGCCTGGACCAATGCCCACTTGCAGGACACCGACGGCCTGTACTGGGACGCGCAAACCCTGGACGGCACGGTTGAGCCTACCAAGTGGACTTACAACACGGGCCTGATGCTCCAGCCTTATGTGCTGCTGTTCCGGCAGAACGGCGGGCCGGACGCCCTGCGCGAAGCCGGGCGTCTGGCCGATGCCGCCCTCGCCGCCTGGCAAGACCCCGCCACCGGCGCGCTCCAAAACAACGCCTGTTTTACGCACCTGCTCTGCGAAGGGCTGCTCTGGCTTTATGAAGCCAGCGGCGATGTTAGATACTTGGACGCCGTGCGAGGCCACGCCGCCTACGGCGACCGCGTTGTGCGCGACCCCAAGGGCGGCTACCGCAACGAGTGGGCTAACCCTCCGCGCCGCCCCGATGCCCCCAAAACGCTGCTGGAAAACGCCTCCGACGCCCGCCTCCTGTGGCTGCTCGCCCCCTACTCCGACCTTGATGCCCTGTAACCCCTGCAAGCCTGTGCCGCGGGCAGGCGCTGCCGTAATTTGCGCCCGGCGTGTGAAACTATAGGCAGAAGACTGCACAAAGGGCGCGAAACCCCCGGCGTTTGCGCCTCGCCAAGGCGTTTCCCTCGCTTGCCAAGCGCATACCGACGACGGAACAATTTCTTCCGTCGTCGCTTATCGCTTGCAACGCGCTGAGTCAGCCGGGGAAAAGATGGGGGAACAGGCGGGCACTAGGCAGGCATGGCGCGCTCGCAGTCGCTCACAGCGGGCGGCTCAGCCCGGACAGCGGGCGGCCTAGCCCGGAAAGAACACGCGCTGCACGAACCAGAACGCACCCGCCAAAATGACGCAAGTAGACCCCGCCATCACGACCCGCCGGGAGATAGCAGGGTCACGGCGGCGAACAAGGGCTAGCAGCGGGGCAACCGACAGCACAATGCACATCTGCCCGATCTCCACGCCGACGTTGAAGGAAAACAGCGACCAGCCCAAAGCGTACCGGGGCAGCTCCATCTCGCGCAGGGCATTGGCAAAACCGAAGCCGTGAATAAAGCCGAAGCAAAAGGCGAACAGCAGGCGCGGGTCGCCTTTTCCCTTGTAAGTCAGGCTGTGGATGCCGACAAACACAATGCTCAGGGCAATGGCCGGTTCAATAAAGCGCGGAGATGGGTTGACAATCTGCAATGTCGCCAAAGCCAATGTGATGCTGTGGGCGATGGTGAACGCAGTCACGATTTTCAACAACTGCTTGAGCGAGCCGCCCAAAAACAGCAGGCCCACAATGAACAAAATGTGGTCCGGCCCCAAAAAGATATGGTGGATGCCCTCAAACACGAACTGCCGAACAACCGCCCCCACGCTCTGACGGCTGCCCAGACGGTACGAGAAGTCAGGCGCATCTTTGGAAAAAATGGCCTGGCGGTCCAGGCCGCCGCCTTGATAGATGTTGACAAAGGTCTTGTGGCGCGGGTCGTAGGGAAACAAAAGGGAGTGGATTTGCAGGGCGCGCGGCGGGGCGGCCCAGGGAAAGCGGAACTGCATCCGCACATCGCGCCTTTCCGGGACAGGCGTGATAGACACAAGCCGGCCCGAAAGCGCGGCCCCATTCGCAGTCAAATGAAAGCGAGAGAGCAAAGTGGCGGCTAGGCCGGCCTTCTGCGCGGCATCCACGGCAGGCGACATCAGCATGTCCGGCTCGACTGTCGGCAGGCCGTGGGCCAGGTCAGTCGCGGAAGCCTGCACGGTCGCATCAATTCCATGCGCGCCCAGGCGCAAATCAATAAAGCTCGACGGGGCATTGTGGGCGCAGGCAGGCGGCCCAAGCAGCACACAGGCGATAAGAAGCAGCCCCCAAGCAGGGAATAAAACCCGGCAAGAAGGGAATAAACTCCGACGATACATTGTTGATTGTTCCCCTAGGTCGGCGGGCTGGCGAGAGGCTGACGCACAACATGGTCGGGATATTGATAGGCGCGCGCCTGGCTCCAGCGCATCCATTTCACGTGCCCGTCATAGAAGATATAGCTTGACCCGCCGCTGTGGCGGTTGTACTTAATCCAGCCCTGCTTGTCGTAGGGGGCGGGGCCGGTGCCGCTACGCACCAGGTTCGCCTCGCCGGGCCAAGTGTCGTAGTCATCCTGCGGGATGTAGCCCCACGCCGCATTGTTCGGGTCGTCCAGAGCCTGCGAGTTGCGTTCCGAGAACATAATAATGTTCTGGTCAGGCAGTGCATTCAGGACCGCTTCGGTGGCAAAGCCGGGCAGGACGCCTTCTTTGGCATAGCGGCACGATTTGTGGGTAAAAATCGAGTTGAGCAAATACCCCCACATCGCCGTGT
>JAABUQ010008167.1_pt1 | contig 14816 bp, 13 predicted proteins | sample 5560001 | NCBI WGS metagenome assembly JAABUQ01 (sample SAMN10711888, study PRJNA513371) | rock metagenome | isolation source: Antarctica rocks | place: Antarctica: Victoria Land, Finger Mt nord | collected 2015-12-18 | reverse complement strand
TCGCCGATCTGCTGAAGCACGGACTTGTCGTCCTCATCGAAGCCGAAGCGCTTGCGCATCACGATCTGCTCGCGGTCGTCGAGGGTGCTGAGAATGGCCTCGATCTCGCCGCGCATCTCCTGCGCGATCAGCTCTTCCTGCGGGTCAGCCGCATTCCGGTCGAGAACCAATGTGCCGAGCGACGTGTTGTCATCCCCGATAGTCATGTCGAGAGAGATAGGGTCCTGCGTGGTTTGCAGCAGGCTGATGACTTTCTTCACGCTCAGGCCGCAGTGGTCGGCGACCTGCTCGCTGGTCGGTTCGACTCCCAGGGTGCGCTGCAATTCCGCACGAGACTTTTCGATCTTGCGCAGGCTCTCCGAAATATGCGCGGGCAGACGAATGGACTTGGACTTGTTGTCGATCGCGCGCCCAATGCTCTGCCGCACCCACTGCGTGGCATAGGTGCTGAACCGATAGCCCATTTGCGGGTTAAACCGCTCGGTCGCCGTCATCAGCCCGATAGCGCCTTCCTGGATCAAGTCCTCCAAAGGGATGCCGCTCAGCAGGTAATTTTTGGCGATAGATACGACGAGGCGCATGTTCGCCTCGATCAGCTTTTCTTTGGCCCCCAATTCGCCCCCACGGGCGCGGCGTGTCAAAGCCAATTCCTCGCGGGCAGTCAGCAGCTTGGTGCGGGTCAGCCGATTGATATAAGAGACAAGGTCATCGCTGCCGGACGCGGTATCGGCGGGCGTGGGCGCGGGGGGTTCTTTGTCCATAAACTCCGGCATTCGCCGCGCCGGAGCTGAAGCGGTGGGGTCGAAAAAGGGATCGACGGGAGTGGTCATGCGCTGTCGTGCCTCGCTGTCCGCGCAAGTGCCTGCGGTGCGTTGGTAGTGCCGGCAAAGAGGCGCTTGGTTTTTGCGTAGCGCCTATGCTATTATTTCACCAATACCGGGGCGTATTCCTGCATGGATAACGCCTAATCTACCCAACTTTTTAGAAAGTGCATTGGGATGTCTTCTTTGTCATAATCAACTTATGGAAACTGTGCTTGCGCTGCAAAACGCCGATGTCGGCTATGACCGACGCCGCCCCCCCATTTTGGCGGACGTGGCGCTGCAAGTGCAGGCCGGAGAGTTTGTCGGGGTGATCGGGCCGAATGGGGCGGGAAAATCCACATTGGTGCGGGCGCTTTCGCGGGTTCTTGCGCCGCTGGCGGGGGCGGCCCTGCTGGACGGGCGCGATTTGTACGCCCAGGTCAGTGCCCGGCAGTCGGCGCAGTCTATCGGAGTCGTGCCGCAAACGGCCTCGGCGATCCTGGAGTTTTCCGTGCGCGAGATCGTGGAAATGGGGCGTGCGCCGCATCTGGCCGCGCGCCCGTTTGCCGCGCTTTCTCCCCAGGATACGCGCATTGTGGACGATGCCCTGCGGGCGGCGGGCGTGGAAACAATGGCCGACAGGCTTGCGCCCACGCTGTCCGGGGGCGAATGGCAGCGCGTTCTGCTGGCCCGTGCCCTGGCGCAGCAGCCGGACGCGCTTTTGCTGGATGAGCCGACCGCCCATCTTGACCTGCATCATCAAAGGCAGGTTCTTGCGCTGGCCCGCACTTTGGCCCATGATCGCGGCAAGGCCGTGCTGGCTGTTCTGCACGACCTGAACCTCGCCGCCGAGTTTTGCGACACGCTGTACCTTGTCGATGCCGGGCGCGTTGTCGCGGCGGGCACGCCGGAAGATGTGCTGACGACCGCCACTCTCGCCGCCGTGTACCGGTCTCCCGTGTGGGTGCGACGCCACCCGCTGACGGGCCGTCCGCTTCTGCTGTCCGTGCCGGAAAACCTGCCGGGTTCCCTGGCCCCCAATGCGCGCACGGCGCATGTGCTGTGCGGCCTGGGCACGGGCGCGGCCCTGCTTTTTGCCTTGAAAGAAGCGGGATGGCGCGTGACCTGCGATGTGCTTGCCGACGGCGACCCGGATGCGGACGCTGCGCGCCGTTTGGACATCCCGTTTCCGCGTCTGCTCCCCTTTACTGCCCCCTCCGCCCCGCTGCTCGCCGAAGGCGCAGCGCTGGCACAGGCCGCCGATGCCGTCATTGTCGCCCCCGTGCCGTTTGGGCCGCTCAATGCCGCCCTGCTCGGCAATGCATTGGGAGCACAGCGCGCGGGCGTTCCCGTGTTCTGCCTGGACGGCGAAGGCTTTGCCGCGCGTGACCATACGCAGGGAACTGCGGTCGCCGCGTGGAACAGCCTGGCGCATCACGGGGCCGTCATGTCGCCAAACTTGGCCGCCCTGCTGCAATCCCTGAACTCGCTGATTTCTATCCCCGAAAGTCACTCATGGAAACCCTGATCCCGCATCCCATCGAGCCTGCCGTCAGCCTGCCGCCCCCGCGTCGTTTATTCCTGCCGCCCGGCATGCTTGCCCTGACTGCCGTGGCCGTGCTTCTGTTTGCGCTGTTTTTTGCCGGCGGCGTGGGCGCTCTGCTGGAAGCCGCCAAGCTGGGCTGGGTCGCGGTGTCAGGCCGAAGCATCGCGGCCCGCGTGACGGCTATCGACACGCTGCCCGGCGTTTCCAAAGACCAGCCTGCGGCTCAAACCCGCCTGTATTACGCGTACTCAGGGGGGGCAAGCCCGCAAGCGCCTGTGCGGAAAGGCACATTACGGCTGAGCAATCCCGCCGCGCCGGAAAGTACGCCTCTCGCGGTGGTCGGCTCGGCCCCCGCGCGCGGCGTGGCTGCCCCCGCGTTCCACGTCGGCGACACCCTCGCTCTGCGGCAGGCGCGTTGGTTCGGCCAAACGCTCCTGCTTCCGTGGCCGACCAATCCCGGCGGGAAAATCGCGTTTTTGGCGTTTTGCGGCGGGCTGATCGTCACTGTCAGCCTCGGTCTGATTCGACGCCTTCTGGGGTGGACAGCGCGGCGCGTGCGCCTGCTGGGGCACGGCGTCGCGACCGTGGGCACCATCACGCACAAGCATTCGCAGGCCGAAGATGCCGCCCATTACTTTGTGCGCTACGGCTACGGCGATGCCCAAACGCTGCCTGCCCCGTATGAACACGAAGAGCAGGTCACTGCCGACCAGTGGAAGCGCCTGGAAGTCGGCCAGCCGGTCACGGTTCTTTACGACCCCGCGCGGCCCGCCGTGGCAGGTTTGTACACTTTGCTGCGGGGCCAGTAACGGCTCAAAAACTCCGGCTCGGCATCTTTACACCGGCGCGATGTTGGATGCTGTGTCCACACTCGGCGCATTGACCCGGCGCGACACGGCATACGCTTCCATTTCCCCAGCGGGGTAGGGGGCCAGCAAACTCAGCAAAGACTGCGTATCGTGCGGGCCTGGGTGGAGCCAGCCGTCCTCGTCCTCGCGGCGCAAAATCATCGGCATGCGGTCGTGGATCGGCGCGAGGAGCGGGTTGGGTGTGCCCGTGATAATCGTGCAGGTGCGCAGCGGCGAGCCGTCCGGTCCGTGCCATTCATCCCACAATCCGGCGAATGCGAACAAGGCCCCGTCGCGGCGGCGGATATGGATGGGCGTGCGTCCCCCTTCCTCCGGGTTGTCGGCCTCGCGCCATTCATAAAACCCGTCGGCGGGGATCAGGCAGCGGCGACGCGCGAGCGCCGTCCGAAACGAAGGCTTTTCCGCAATCGTCTCCACCCGCGCATTGATTAATCGGCTGCCAATGCCGATGTCTTTCGCCCAGGACGGCACCAGCCCCCAGCGCAGCCGTTGGACGGTTCGCGCGTCTTCTTGAAGGACGGCGACAACCGGCTGTGTCGGCGCGATATTGTAGCGCGGCTCCAAAAGCGGCTCCACTTCCGCGCCGAACCGCTCGGCGATCTCCTGCGCCTCGTGGTGCAATGTAAAGCGTCCGCACATAATTTGTCCTGCTCCTCGCCGTCTTTCCCCATGCTGACTATCGGGCTGCAACAGCCACATCCGAGTGGATCAGCCATTGCCCGTTTTTCTGTTTCTGCCAGACCGTAACATAGTTTCCCGCACTTTCGCCCGGCTTGAAACCGGGCCTGAGAGGGGGAAACGTGTACGTGTACCGTCCCGCCTCATACGCCGTGCCGCCCATCAGCCACAGGTCCACGGTCTGCCGGTTGGCCTGCACCGGCCCAATCGCCCCAAACAAGCGCGCGAACCTCGCGGCAATCGCCCTACGCCCCCGCGTGACACTGCCGCCGCGCCCCATCTCGATCCCATCGGCGGCAAACAAGGCCGCGATCAAAGCCGCATCGTGCGCCTGCCATCCCACGACCCATCGCCCCTCGCCCTGCGCGACCGCCTGCCGCGCCGCCTGCGCTTGCGCAAGCGGCAGTCCGGGAGGCGTCGGCGGCTCGGTCACGCTGCCCGCTGCCGTCGCCCGCGCGCACACACTGAACACGGCTGCCGCCGTTAAGAGAGGGTTTCGTAAATGTCTCACAGTGTTCCTTCCGCAGACGGCTTTTGCGGGCGGCGCTGCAAGCCCGCTGCTCTGCCGCTGCACCCTCGCTGCCTTCGCGTGCCGACGACGGAAGAAATTGTTCCGTCGCTGCAACGCCGTGGAAAAGCCGTCAAAAAGCTTTTGGGACGCGCCTGCGTGTGGCTTGCTTGTTCGTCCCAAAGAGGGCAAAAGCCTGCCGCATTGCAAAAAACCAGGCGAAGAAAAAAGCCTTTTCCGCCGGGGGGCGGAAAAGGCTTTTCAAGATCAATGGAGCGGGAGACCAGGTTCGAACTGGCGACATTCTCGTTGGCAACGAGACATTCTACCACTGAATTACTCCCGCACAGGAAGGGATACTCAAATGCTGCACGGCTTTTGTGGGCGAGAGGAGACTTGAACTCCTACGCCTTGCGGCACCAGCTCCTAAGGCTGACGTGTCTGCCATTTCACCACTCGCCCGCAGCCTCAGCAACAAGAAGCAGTATACTGCGCGCCAAAGCCGGTTGTCAAGAGGGACGGCGCACTTTCTCCGCACTTTTTTTCGCGGGCCGATCTGCGTTTTTTTGCGGGCCGATTCTGGGCGGGCCGGGGATTGGCAATCCGAGCATCGGGTATAATAGCAGGATTAAAAGTCGGTCGCGCGGAATAAACGCTCCGATGCGGATTTTGCCGATGTGTTTGTATCATTCCTTATTTTATCGCAAGGAGAAATAGGCGTTCCTTATGGCTGAAAACAGCAACAGCGTTCCAAACAATGGGCAGTATGACCCGGATGAGTCTTTTGAAGCCGCCAATGCGATTCCCATCGTCACCGATGACCAGGAAGATGCGGCGAGCGGACGGCAGCCGATTGACCTGGATGCCCCAATCGACGCCCTGCACTTCAGCACGGACGGGCAGGCATCGGGCGGCAGCCCTGTGGACAACAGCAAAGAATTGCAGGATTTGCAGGCGCAGGTGACGCGGGCCAACGACGATATGCTGCGGGCGCGCGCGGACTTGCAGAACTTTCGGCGGCGCGGCGAAGAAGAGCGATTGCGGATTATCCGCGACGGCAACGAGCGCTTGATTAAAGAATTGTTCCCTGTCTTGGATGATTTTGACCTGGCGGTCGCTGCGGCCAAACAAGCCCAAAGCTACGAGCAATTGGTCGGCGGCGTGGAGGCGACGGCCCGGAAGTTCCACGAAACATTGGCAAAGCAGGGCGTCACGCCAATCGAGTCGGTAGGGCAGCCGTTCGACCCCGACCTGCACGAAGCCGTGATGCTGGACGAAGACTCAGACCTGCCCGATGAAACAGTCACCGCAGAGCTGCGCAAAGGCTACACGCTCAACAGCCGCGTCATTCGGCCCTCGCTGGTGAAAGTCGCCAAACGCGGCTGAGAAATTCGCCGGGCGCAATGAGGGCCGAGCGATGATGCCTGGACAGAAACAAGCCCGACCATGACCAAACGGATGCTGCGGCCTCTCGGGCTGGGCGACATCTTTGATGAAGCGTTTGACCTGTACAAAGATAACTTTTTGTTTTTGGTGCTGGTGACGACCGTTGCCGCCGTTCCGCTCAAAATCGCCCTGGCACTGGTGGAGTTCCGCTTTTTGCGCGATTTCCACGGGCTGTCCGGGCTGTTTGGGGGCGAGGTACCCGACATCACGCAGATTTTCGCCATGCTGGGCACGGTCGCGGGAAGCCTGGCCGTGCTGGTTCCGCTGTACGCGGTCGGGCTGGGGCTGCAAACAACCGCCCTTGCTTCGGCCACTTCGGCCCGCTACCTGGAGCGGTCGTCCACGCTGCGGGACGCGTACCGCGTGCCGCTGCGCCGTTTGGGGCCGCTGGTTTTGGCCGCTTTGCTGTATGGCACGCTGCTGGTTTTGGGCGCGTGCGTGTGCTATGTGGGTGCGGCGCTGCCTCTGACCCTGCTGGCGTTTACCGCCCACGCGTTTGCCGTGGAAGACCAGGATACATGGCGGTTCTGGCACGCTTTGGGCCGCTCGCGCCGCCTGGTGCTGGGGCACGGCGGGCGTGTTTTCGGGGCGTTGTGCGTGATGGGCATTGTGTACCTGATTGTGTCCGTCGGCATCCAATTGCCGGTTTCCTATGCTTTGCACGGGTTGCTGAACGCCATTCCGGGTGCGCATGCCGCGCTGGGCGGTTCGGCGGGCAGCCGGGGGATCGGGCTTGAAACGCAGATTATCGACCAGGTCGGCGGCGGGCTGACGAGCCTGATTGTCGTTCCTTTTCTGATGTGCGCGCTGACGGTGCTTTACTACGATCTGCGCGTGCGCCGCGAGGCCTTTGATTTGGAGTTGCTTGCCCGCGACCTGCACTATCCGGTTCAGCCGTGGATTGCGCCCAGGGCGCAAAAACAAACACAGGCCGTGCCGCGCAAGCCTGCCCCCGCGAAAGGTGTTTCTTCTTGACCCGGCTGCGCTTTTATGTGGGGTGCGCGTGCCTGTGCATGTGCGCGGGAGGGACGGCGCAGGCGCAGCAAAGCCTGCTGCCGACAGCCGCCGACTATGCCCGTGCTTTGGGGACAGTGCAGGCGGCCCTGACGCGGCAAAGCGTGATGCTGCGTGATGCCGCCGCCATTTCCCCGGACAGCATTCCTATCGAGCGTCTGGCCCATCAGTCGCTGGATCGGTTCTCGGTCGTGGCTTTGCCGGGCCTCGCGCCGCAGCCTGTAAACAACCAGGTTTTGGAGCAGACTTTGCACCGTGCCGCAAGCCTGCCCGATGCGCAGGTGCGGGCGACCGCTTATGCGCAGGCCGCCCGGCAGATCGCCGAGTTTCGCGCGGACATGGGCGGTGGGGCAGCGGGTGTTTCGCCGCAGTCGGCCCAGAGTTCGGTGCGGGCCGTGCTGGGGCGTGCCGAGTTTGATTCCGACCCTTTGCCGCCGCCCTCGCTTTGGGAGCGATTCAGCGCGTGGCTGGACCGGCTGTTTTCCCGCCCGCACAAGGCCGCCGCGCCCGCGCCCAGCATCAGCCCGGCGTTTATTAGAACGCTGCTGATCCTCGTCGCGGCAGGCGCGTTTGCCCTGCTGGTCGCCGTTCTGGTGCAGTGGCTGCGGCTGCGCGTGCGTCCGCAGGGCGCGTTGGCGCTTTCCGAGGAAGAGGAAGCCCTGGTGGAAGCGCGCGACGCCGACAGCCTGCGCGCCCTGGCGGAAGAGCAGGGGCGTCAGGGGGAGTGGCGGCGAGCGTTCCGCTTGACGTATCTGGCGGCCCTGGTCGCTCTGGACACGCATGACGTCCTGCGCTTTGACCGCAGCAAGACCAACTGGGAGTATTTGCGGGCACTGCGGGCGGCGGGGCAGGGCGAGACTTATGCGGCCTTGCTGCCGTTCACCCGCGAATTCGACCGAATCTGGTATGGCGGCGCGCGTGCCGAGTCGGATGATTATGCGTATGCCGTCGCGCAGTACCAATCGCTGACTGCCTCGCATTCCGACGTCCCAAACGCCGGGGCGGTTGCTTCTTCCTAATACGTTATGCGACTGAACCGTGACATCCTGGCTGTGTGCGTGCTGCTGCTGATCTTTGTCGTTGTGGGCGTGGCTTTGAGCGGGCGGGACAACGGCCCCAGCCACCTGGTGGGCCGCGAGGAGCATCCCGACCCATCGGTGTTTAACGACCGGGCCTCGGGCACCAAAGGCTTGTTCGACTGGGTGGGGGCACTGGGCGACCATGCGGTCGTTTGGCGGCAAGGATGGGGGACGCTGGTGCAGTCTCAGGCTTCCCTGCTTGTTGTGAGTGACCCGCGCGCGGAAGCCGACGCGTCGCCGCTCACGGGAGACGAAGACGACAGCGATGCCCATGCCGACAAGAGCATCCTTTCCGCGCCGGATGCCGCGTCTTTGCTGTCCTGGCTGCGGGCGGGGCACACGGCATTGCTGATGGCTTCGCGCCTGCCGACCGGCCATGTGGCGGGGCGCAAAGGCGGCCCGGCGACCTTTGGCGATGCCCTGGATCTGACCGTCAACACTGCCATCCACGCCGGGCGGGCGGAGTATGGGCCTTTGCAGCCGGTTCCCCAGACACGCGGCATCATCAGTCTGCACAGCGAAGCGGGCAGCCGCCTGCGCCGCACGGCCCCGGACGGCCTGGCGTTGTTTGGCGATGCGGACGGCCCCTTCGTGCTTTCCATTCCAGTGGGGAAAGGGCACTTGGTGGCGATTGCCGACTCGGAGTTTGCATCCAACCGCAACCTGCCGCGCGCGGAGAACGCCGTGTTTCTCGCCCACGTTTTGGCCCAGGCCGTGCCACCGGGCGGGACTGTTTTGTTTGACGAGTACCACCACGGCGACATTGCCCTGGCTTCGGGAGCCACCCTTTGGACGGCTCTAGGCCGCCCAGCCCAGCTTGCGTTCACGCAGGCGTTGCTGGCCCTGCTGCTGGTCGCGGGCGTGGTTGCGGTGCGCTTTGGGCAGCCGGTCCCGCTGGGGCGCGGACAAAGCCGCACATCGGTGGAATATGTCGCCTCGCTGGCCGGGCTGTACCGGCGCGCGAAAGCATCCCCCGCCGCCTTGGAGACCATTTACCGACAGTTTTTGCGCGACCTGTCCGCGCGGCTGGCCCTGGCTCCCAATGTCAACTTAGAGCAGTTGTCCGAAGTGGCCGCTCGGCATGGCGGCGTGGACAAAGAAGCCCTGCGGCGGCTGCTTGCGACCTGCGAGCAGCGCCTGGACAGCGGCGCAGTTTCCGAACCCGAACTGTTAGACCTGACCCGGCAGATGGAAGCCGTCAGAAAGGACCTTGGACTTGCCTGAAGAGAACATGCCCGACCCGCACGCCGCCCCGCCAAGCGTGAACTTTTACACCCCCTCTGTGCCCATCGACCCGCCGCCTGCCCCGTCCGCCGATAGGGAAAACGGGCAGGCGAACACGTCCGATTACGCGCAAACTCCACCGCCGCCGACAGCTCAAGAAGACACAGACAACGATGCCATGCCGCGCGCCCCTGCGCAGATCACAACGTCCGGGGAAGTGCAGCAAGTCACGGACGCCATCACGGCGGAAGTCCACAAAGCCGTGGTCGAGCAGGACGAGACGATTGAAAATGCCCTGGCCGGATTGCTTGCCGACGGCCATGTGCTGCTCGAAGGCGTGCCGGGCACGGCCAAGACCCTGCTGGTGCGCGCCCTCGCCGCCGCCGTGGGCACGGACTTCAAGCGCATCCAGTTCACCCCCGACCTGATGCCCTCAGATATTACGGGCACGCGCATTTTCGACCAGCAGGCGTCCGAGTTCGTCTTCAAGCCCGGCCCGGTCTTCACCGGCCTGCTGCTGGCCGATGAGATCAACCGGACACCGCCCAAAACCCAGGCGGCCTTGCTGGAGGCCATGCAGGAACATCGCGTCACCGTGGACGGGGAAACTCACGATTTAGGCGACATCTTCATGGTGTTCGCCACGCAAAACCCCATCGAGTTTGAGGGCACATACCCATTGCCCGAAGCGCAGCTCGACCGCTTTTTGCTGAAGATCATCGTCACATACCCGTCGCTGGAAGCCGAAGAGCGCATCGTGCGCCGCTACCACCAGGGCTTTGATGCCAACGACTTGGACACGGCGGGCGTGCGCCCGGTCGCCGATGCCGAGACCATCCTGCGCTGCCGACGCCTTATCAGCCGGGTGCGCGTCGAGGACGCTATGTTCCGCTACATCACGTCCTTGATTGCCGCCACCCGCGACCACCGCCAACTGGTGCTGGGGGCCAGCCCGCGCGCCTCCATTGCCCTGCTTCAGGTAGGCAAGGCCCTGGCTGCCATGCGGGGACGCGATTACCTCATCCCCGATGATGTCAAAGCCATTGCGCCCGCCACTCTGCGTCACCGCCTGCTGCTGCGCCCTGAAGCCGAGATTGAGGGCAGCAGCGCCGACCGCGTGATTGAAAGCATTCTGGGCAGCCTGGAAGTCCCGCGCTAGGAGACACCCATTCGCCGTGAACCTGCGCATTTCTCACACGACACGCTACCTCTACGACCTGCCCTTGCGCGGGGAGTGCTTTATGGAGGCACGCTTGCAGCCTTTGACACTGCCGGGCGAGCAGACCTGCACGGACTTTGCATTAGAAACCAGCCCCTCCGCCGCCCTTTTCCAGTACGGTCAGCCCTATGAGATGGGCATTGTGCATCACTTTGTCCTGCGCGGCCAGTCGGAGGCGGCGATTGTCGTAGCCGCGCATTCCAGCGTGGAAACACTGCGCGCGAGCGCATTTGACGGCATCAACTTTCTCGCCGAAGATTGGGAGGCCGTGGCCGACCCGCAGTTTGCGTCGGCCCACGCCGAGTGGCTTGCTCCCACGCCGCTCACATCGCCGGCTCTGGAATGGCCCGGCCCCGGCCCTCAGCCGAGCGTGTTTGCTTACGGGCAGGCCTTGTCCCAGGCCATCTATTCCCAATTTTCGTATGTGCCCGGCGCGACCGATGTCAGCACGCCCCTGCACCGGTTTGTTGCCCAAAAACGCGGCGTCTGCCAGGACTATGCCCACCTGATGCTCGCCTGCGCCCGCGCGCAGGGTGTTCCCGCCCGCTATGTCAGTGGCTACGTTTTCGGCGGCGGCGACCCTGCCACCCAGGGCGCGGGCGCGACCCATGCCTGGGCCGAACTCTACCTTCCCCATGCCGGGCGCTGGGTCGGCTTTGACCCCACCAACAATATCATGGTCGCCGACCACCATATCAAGATTGCCGTCGGACGCGACTATGCCGATGTGCCCCCGACCAAAGGACTGCTGCGCGGCGCACCCGGCCAGCGTGCCCCGCGCGAGACCGGCCTGGAAGTGACCGTTCATGTAGAACAAACCCAATAGCGCCCGCCGCCGCGCCATGTTGTGTGTGATGCCTGAAGGCTGCTGCGCTGCCGGGCATGCGGGGCTTGCCCGCTGTCAAGCCTTGTCGCGCGCGATGCGCCGCCCCACCCGTGCCGCGCCGGGCACGAACAACAGCGGCGCAAGCACGCACAGGGCGGGCAGGCGGCTCATCGTCTTGCGCAGCGCGTTTACGCCCCTGTACTCGCGCCCACCGGCATCCCGCGCGATGAATGCCGATTTGCCCCCCTGCCCGCCCGCAAAAGGCGCGAACGTGACCAGCCCCCAGCCATCACAGAAGCGCAGCATCTGCACGACCCGGCGGCAGCCGCCGCAGGCCTCGTCATAGAACAAACACAAACGAAACGGGGCAAGAACGGGGGCACACCAGTCCGCAAAGTGCCCCCAATCGGAGGGTGTGAGAAAAACGCCGTAGGAAGCGATCATCAGGGCGGAAAACAGGGGGATGTTGAGGCTGTATTCAATCCCCAAGTGCAGCAAAACGCCCGCGCCCAGCACCCACAGGCGCAGACGCGGCACCCAGATCAGCGTCCACAAGGCAATCTCAATGCTGATTGCCCCCCAGGTCAGCAGGCGGATCAGCCACAGGTGATCGGCGTCGGCCCAGAACACCGGGAACCGCGCCGAGTCGGGCAGATGCAGCGGATAATACGCCGCCATGCCGCTGCGCCACTGCGCCCCGGTCAGCTTGGATAGGGACGTGCACAGGTACACGGTCGCGATCTGCAACTGCATCAAACGCTGCGCCCACGGCACGATAGGGGGCGGCGTGTCCCCCTCCTGCCCCTTCAGGACACGCCGCAGGCGGTCCAGCGAACACGCCGCGCCGCAGGGCGCGATCGCGAGGTACGCCACCATGACGATCATGACAATGTCGCCGCTGTTGTGGATAGGGACGTTGCGATTGTGCAAACTCAGCAGGCACAGCCAGACGGCAACCGCGCTTGCCCGTGTTCCCAAGCCCAGCGTGAACAGCAGGGCCGCCAGCGCGAACACTCCAAAGAACACCGACAATCCGTGCGGCGACGAGATGCCATGCAAAACGTCAATGCGCGGCACATGCCCGTTGCGCTCGTTGAACACATCCGACTGCGCGACGGGCAGCAAACCCCGCTCGGAAAACCACAAGGCACGCTCCGGCCACAGCAGGGCGATATAGGCCAGCACGAGCAGCCCCAGGGCAATGCGGGTCAGGCCCAGCGGCCCCGCACCGATTTCGCCGTACCACCATCGGTTCCAAAGGCGACGCGGCATCTAGGGCAATTCCTGCGGCGGAATGGGGGTGCGGAAAAACTCCTGCCGCGTGTAGGGCGGCAGGGCATGGCCCGGCGGCGGCACATCACGCATCAGCCGAACGAGAGACACGCCGACAGGCGGATTGCCGGGCCGGTTGTCGCACTCGCGCGCGGCATAAAAGGCCATCGGCTGCCAGAGCGCCTCGTTGTAGTTAGCGATTTCCAGATACTTACGCATGCGCTCGCGCCGGTAGCGGGCGGCGTACCCCATGTCGCGCATGCGGGGGAAATGCCAGTCGCGCGTCTGCCCGTGCTGGTAGGTGACATGGGCCACGATGTCCAGATCATGCGTGTCGGGGTTGGGCGAGAACATCTGCCAGCTTTGCTCAAACCCTGTCCAAATAAGATAATCGCGCACTATCCCTCCGCCTTCCGGCGGCACAAGTTTCTGCACCAGGGGAAGGCTGTACGGGACGAGCCAGACAGCGACCACGAACAGGTGGAATACCAGAAAGGCGTTGAGCGCGCGCCGCCCCCACACGCGCCGCGACCGGCGTGCCATGCGTCTGTCAAAGACGCGCTGCTTTTGCGCTTCCGTGCGCGAACCTATGAGCGTCATCAGTGCCTCGCGTCGCTGTGGCAGTGGGAATGCCGGGTATGCATCGGGTGTCCATAAAGCTGCGCTTCATTAATCATCACAACCCAAACCCTAATCATCACAACCCAAACCCTAATCATCACAACCCAAACCCTAATCATCACAACCCAAACCCTCAGCCGCGCGCTGGGGGCTTGGGCGCGACGGGAAGAGGCATGATTTCTACCTCGGAGACAGCCCGCAGGAGCATGTCGCGGGCGCGGGCTTTGGCATCGGACGGCTTCCATGCCTCAGCGGGAGTGGCCTCCAGAGCATCCAGAACAATGTCGCGGGCTTGGTCGATACCGCTCTTTTTGCCCTGGCCGTACTGACGGCGAAAGTCCGCGTAGTCCTCGACCGGGCGCACCAGCTCCGGCTCCCAGCGATGGTACAGGACGAGCGCGACCACAGTGCGGCGCAAAGTTTCATCCGCCGTGCGCATCTTGGCCGTGTTGAAGATGGCATGGACGCGCTCCGGCGTGCCGAACGCGGCGCGGGCAAGTGATGCCCAGGTCGCGATGTCCGCCAGGCGCATCTGCACTTCCAGCAGTGGGGTGGGGTGCCATTCCGCGCGCGGCTGTTTGGGCCGCCCGGCCAAAAACAGCACCGGCTCGCGTGTTTTGGGATGAACCCCAGCCTCGGGCTGCTTGAGGGCATCCAAAAACTGGCGCTGGCGGCTGTCCAGCCAGTCGCGCAGGCCGGACAAGCTCAGAGCGCGCTGCCGGTATCGCTCGGCCTCGCGCGCTCCCAGGGCGCTGATCTCGCTCAGATGATGGGTCTGCAAAGCCTGCGTCGCGTCTTCCACGCTCGGCCCGAACGACTCCAATCCCGCGCGCAGGTAGAACAAGACCCGGCCCGCCGCGCGTGCCATGTCCGCCGTCGCGAATGAGGCCATGGCGACTATCTCCTGGCGCAGCAGGTTTTTAAGCTGATCTTCCAATTCGGCTTTGCGCGCGGCCGTCAGTCCTGCCGTGGCGAGGGCGAAGACGGGATCGCCGCCCTCCGGGATCAATTCTTCCAGGGGAGACAGGGTGTTTTGCGCCGCTGTCTCGGCGGGCGCGGCGCTTCCCATCGCGGCAAGGCCCGGCAGGCCGAACGGCGTCAAGGTCAGTTCGTCGAGTTCATCGGGCTGGTCTTCCAAACGCTTGGACAGGTCCAGGGCGAGGTTAACGGCTTCCAGGTACAATTCAGGCACGAAGTCCAGCACCGACGACAGAACGGCCCGGATCGCCGCGTTCTTAAACCGGGCTTTGGCAAGCAGCTCGGTCGTGTCGGCCATCAACAGTTCATCAATGGACGAATGGTATTCATTGGTGGTGAGCAGTTGACGCCAGCGCTGGGCGCGCTCAAAGTTGAGCAGGCGCGGCAGGGCATTGCGCACATCCCGGTCGGTGAGCAGCATGTTGGCGAGGTCGGTGGCGGTGAGCAGCGAAGGCAGCATTGCCCCGGCCAATGTGCCCGACATGACCGCGCGTTCCAGCCACGACCGGCCCTGCTCGAATGTGCCCAGATTGACGATCTGGGTGAACTTGGGCGCGGGCAGGTTGCCGATCAGGGCGGTGTTTTGCGCGGGGTCGCTGTCGATAATCGCGGCCACCAGGGCGGCGGGCATTTCGCCCAACGCCTGGTAGCGCGCTTCGGCGGGCAGGGCCAGCAGAACGTGCGACTTTTCGGCGAATGTCGGTGCGGCGACCACCTGCGAGACAATTGCGGC